>Ga0247723_1000856_pt1 | contig 19151 bp, 15 predicted proteins | sample MSEWelMarce5H_FC_FD_189079 | JGI IMG/M metagenome (GOLD analysis project Ga0247723, IMG submission 189079) | Subsurface sediment microbial communities from gas well in West Virginia, United States - MSEEL Well Study Marcellus 5H_FC | ecosystem: Environmental > Terrestrial > Deep subsurface >... | reverse complement strand
TAATCTATAGTTATTAACATTAGTGAAATTAGAATTACCCTTAATAATTATAATACCTAAGAATATAGCATTTTGTTGAGTGTTAGGTGTTTCTATAAATGGTTCATTTGTATAATTGGATTGTGCTTCATCTAATGTACTATACTCACCTAATCCATAATAATCTACTATACCTTTTGTAGCACTATTTGGATAATAAAATATACGATGAACATAGAATTTTGATGGGCTAACAGATGTTAACACACCATTTCCATTTGGATTATATTGGGTTGTATCAATTCCTGTATATCCTAGACCAGCATTTGTATCTTGTACAAAAGATGATCCTGACTGGTAATATCTGAATATTTTAGAAACAGTTGTTCCTGCATCTGTAATGTAAGATGGATTATTTGGGTCAACTTGGTAATTTCTCCCATCTGCAAATGCTGTTCCGCTTCCTACTGTTAATCCTAAAGAACTACTAGTATTTAAAGCGTATCCTGATAGTTTAAGTGGGCCAAATGCTTTAATGAAATCGTATGTTCTTTGCTTATAACCATATGCTACATTTGGATAAGTAATAGTAGCATTTACTGTACTTTGGTTTTGGTGTAATACTGTTCCTAATGAAATAGAAGTATTATATTGACCATCATTCCAAGGAATAACTTGTTGTATAATTTGTCCATTACTGTCTATTCCTAAAAAGGTTTGAATAGATGAAGTACGATAAGTAATAGTTTGATTAACAAAATTACCCCAATTTACAAATTGTATTGTAGGATATGGATCATCATTTATTGATGCATTTAATGTGACTATAATACCACTACCAGAGCTGATATTAAAAGTTGTGCTACCTGTAGTGGCAGTTATTAATCCTCCATGTAGCAAACCAGTGTATAAATTACCTTCTAACCAACGTAAACGAGTTGTATTAGCGTATCCATTTCCATTTTGTGAAAAATATAAATCTTGAGTAGAACCTGATACATAAATATAAGAGGCAGATAATGATGTATCTAGATTAGTTGTCACAGGAAGATATCGAGTATATCCTGTTTGATTTAAATCTCCAAATATACTAATTGTAGGATTAGGTTGACCTAATGCTCCTGAGATGATAATACTACCTGATAATGTTGTGTTACCTAATAGAGTATTATTACCTACTTGTGTTGTGGAGCCAGTTATATTTAATGAACCTGTTAAAGTAAGAGCATTAGCATTTTTATCAAATGTAAAGTTACCACTCCCACTTGATACTTTATTATCATTAAATTGGACTGATTTGTTAGGCCCAGCAGGGAAGGCTTTTACACCTGTGATTCCACTACCATCCCCATAAAATGATCCAGAAAATGATCCCGAGTAGGATTTATAAACATCTATAGGAAAATATTCTGCCATTTATTTTGGTATAAATATTAGAAGAATGTAAGCTGCCTAGAAAATACAGAATCAGAATGTCTTGCTACATAAAGATATTTTAAATTATCTTCTGTTCTTACCATCCACATTCTTCGTCCTTGAACAGCCGCACCCATACCTGATGGTATTTGGCCCGCATTGTGAGTTATATCTTGATCAACATCTAAATAATATATACGAGCGTTAGCGTTGGTTTGAATATATAATCTACTTTCTCCATCATAAGCATACATTGTACCTGTTCCTAATGCTTCACCAATTTGTACACCTAATAAAGATGCTCTTGGGTATTCAAGTTGCATAGTATTAATGTTATACTTAGTGTATCTTGTAGTAGCGTTACCTTCAAATAAGTAAATATATTTTCCTCTGTTGGCAGCAGAACCTGATGGCCCATATCCATAGATCCATTTTAATTCTCCTCCTGTTGATCTTACAGCATTAGGTATAATACTATAAGTACTTGTTGAATCAAAAGCAGTTGTTAATGCTACAGTAAGAGTGTTATTAGTATTAGCTGTAATAGTGTACTCATTACCTACGTTTGTACCAGCTAATATTCTTAAACGAGCACCTGCCCAAAAGTTTGAAGGCCAGTTCTTAGTACTATCAGTTAATATAGTAGTAGTACCAGATGTACATTGTCCATGCCCCCAAGTTGTAGCCATACTTGATGTAGTCCAAATATTAGCAGTAGCTGTGGCATTTTGGCTTATAGACATTGATATAAACTGGGGAGCTGTAGGTGCTATATCAAATGATCTAAAAAATGTTCCCGCAGGAATACCTGATCCTGTTATTGGGGCTCCTAATGGTAAGGCTAAAACACTTGCTGATAAACTAGCTGTTACATATACAAATGGTGCTCCATTGACTGTACTTCCAGATACAAAATAAGTACTACCAGTATAAGGAGCTGAGTCTAGACCATAGCTTGCTTGGAATGAAGCAGATGATATAATGTTATATCCCCAAATTGCACCTGCTATTGAAGCAGGAAGAGCTGAGTTTAATGTTAATGATTGAGATGTATTACTAGCTATCAATCGATAGTAAGTAGTAGCACTCTGAGCTGTATTATTCCATACTTGCAATACTCTACCAGCATGCTCATTTGTTATCCAGTTTTTAGACATATCAAAAATTGGAGAAGTAGTATGAGAATTTAAGGTAGCGTTAGCTGACGGTGTACCACTCATACCATAAGTAAATTGAGTAGGACCAGTACCTGCTGTTAAAGCAGTAGATAATGGGTATGAACTTGTCACTACAAAATAACCATTATAGAAAGATGAATCTGCTCCTAAAGCACCAGATATAAAAATTCTATCTCCATCTTTAAAGCAATGGTTAGCAATTGTAGTAACAGTTGCTACTGCTCCAGTTCTAGTAATAGCAGAAATTGGAAATTTCATTTCACCACTAGAAGAATATTGAGCATATGCTATATTAGTAGTACCCCAATCAAATACTTGAGAAGGTGACCATGAATTACTTTCATCTGAATATTGGGCTAGTGTAGCATTAGCTGCTCCCATCATATAGTACTTATCATCATCAGGTACTATATCATATAAATTACTAGCACTCATTGGAATGTCCCAATCATGACCTATAGTAATAGTATCACTAGTATTTCTAATAATAGTATGTTCTTGACCATTAGTTAAATTTCTAACTTTATAGTTATGAAACTGTCCTGGGATCCAAGTTTTGGTACTATCAGTAAATGATCTAGATGTAGCTGATGTTATAGAACCTGAGTCATATTTAGCTACAATTGAGCTATCAATTCCCTCAATATATAATTCAGTAGCAGCAGTGTATGAAGGTATAACACCAGTTTGACTATGGTTTGAATACCATTGACCTCTAATTGGTTCAAACCAATAGTGAGTGAAAAACGAACCTGCTGTTATGTTTGTTATATGATGTAAAGTTCCACCTTTAATCACACATTCACTTGTAATATCTAAATCAGTAGTTAAAGGAGAATCTAAAGTTATAATATTGGACTCAATAACAGCCCTTGAAGCATATGCTGTACCTGGGGTTAGAAAGTTAGCGTCCCATCCATGGTTATAAGCATTGTGAGTATCTATAGCATGCCAGTTGGCATCTGCGAAATATAAAGTATCGTTATTATTATAAAGAATAGTTCTTGTAAAATATTGCTGTGAAGTACCTAAATAAACACGAAGTTGATAATTCCTCCATTGATTTACTCTCCATTTTTTAGATGAATCAGTCATATAACCTACACTAGCACCAAGGTTTTGGAAGGCTGTTACAGTAAGATAATCAAAAGTAACAGGATTAGATACATCAGTTATAGTACGTTCTTGTCCTGCTCCTAATCCATTTATAACTTTTATTTTATATCCTTTAACTGTCTCACCAGCTAAAAATGCTCCAGTAATAGTAGAACCACTTCCACTTATAGCATAAGTATGATAACCATCATCTACTTTCCAAGTACCAGTGACTGTACTAGTTACAGCTGCTGGTACACCTGCATTTATAAAAGACCATGAATCTGAGTAAGTATCATATCTCCAAAAGTTTTGACCGCTAATAGCGTATATATATTGATTACTACTTCCTGTTAATGGAGGTAATACAAATGTAGCTGTTGCGTTAGATGTAAATGGGACATATCTCATCCATTCCCATACTGGTTGGTCTACTATTTTTCTAAGTCTGTTTACTAATGCCATGTTAACTAAATGTTAAATTATTTCTTAATGCTATATATGCTTGTCTTGATCCTAATATAAAGTAATGTTCTGCTGAAGTTACGGTACTATTAATTCCACCCATAAATGTTAAGTTTTGTTGAGTAATTGTTTGTGGTATAGAAGATATTGTAGCTTCTACTCTTTGTTGACCAACTGAGTTTTGGTTAGCGCTTGGTTCCATCAATTTAACCATACGTCTCATTAACTCATTTTGTTCACTAATTAATTGTAATGTTTCATCAGATGCAGGTGTAAGGATATTATCAATGAAGATTTGCAGTTTATCACCACTTGACATTAAGGTAGTGTCAAAATTTAGTGTTAAAATATTGTTAACTATAGTACCACCTGCATTTGGGTCTGCAAAATTATAGATAATCTTGTTAGTGGTCACATTAGTAATAATCAATAGTTGTTCTAATGTTAGAACATCTGTTGTATTAAATGTGACAGTTTGATTAGCAGCGTCAAAACTATAATCTTCAAATAGTATTTTCATTGGATATTAATCTATATTGTTCCCCAGATATACTTGTGTTTTGTAATTCAATCATAATTCGTTCAGATTGATATTGGTCGTAGCAACTAAAGACCGCAGTCCATATTCCTTCTTGCAATAACTGTACTTCGTATGTTGTCATATTGTATATGATAATAAATATATTGCTATTAGCCAAGCGCTATTGCATAAGCTATCATTAAAGAGTTTAAATCCACTCCATTTTGAGTAATATTACCTTGAACATTTAGTGATCCACTAATGGAAACACTACCTGTCATTTCTATTTGGTTTTGGGTTCCGTACTTTATAGCGGGAGTTAAACCATCAGGATAAAATAAATATCTATTCTCGAAGTTTGCTGATAAAGCCCCAGATGAGTCTATAATACGTCTTCTATTCCAATCAATAGCAGTATTTTCCGCGTCATCATAAAGGATACCATTTTGCCAATTTAATCGATTTACCCCAGTATCATCATATAAATTAAAAGTTTCCCAATCTACAACAATTACTTCTGTTGAATTTTGTAAGTAACCATTTAACCAATCAACTTTAGTAATAGGTCCACTAGTTAAAACTCCGGTTAAAGTATTTATTCCAGTGTTATCTGTAGGTGAGTTTTGTGTTATTAAACTCCCAGTTACACCTAAACTTCCAGTTATTAATGCAGATCCAGTATATGGGAAAGAAGAAGGTAATGTGAATGCAGAACCTGTTCCATCATATATTAAGGTACCATCAGTCTGTAAGACTCGTTGGTAACTATCTTCTATATTCTGGCCAGTAAAATCAAATGGTCCAGCCATAACTTTTATTTAATTTATTTAGGTAGTTTAGCAACTATCCCATTTATAATCTCTTGAACATAATTTTGTTCAACTTTGTTTTCTTGTAGATAAGTACCAATTATGTTGTTTACTTTATCTTTTTTAACAGTTAAGTTTTTAACATTGATATCTTCTTTAACTAACATTTTAACTATTCGGATAATATGTTCAGTTATAGGATCAACTTCTTGTATTCCTGTGATTTGAATTTTAGGAGTACTATCTTTTATTACTTCAGCATCATTAGATTTAACTTCTACAGTTACTTTACGTGATGCGTCAACTATAAATTCTGACTTCCAAGGAGTAAAATACGTATCCTCTGCTATGACTTCAAGCTTTATTTGGCCTGAGGTGTTATCTTCTAAAAGACCTTTTAGTTTTTTAATAGGGATAGAACATTTTCCATCTCTATCAATAGTTCCTTCAAATAAAAGACTTATATCGTTTGATTCAATAATTAATCGAGCCGAACTGTTTTTTAATGAAGCGCCTTCAAGTTTAATATTACACTCAAATACTTCGGGTTTATCCGTAAATAATTTATACATTATAATTCTACTTTTATGTTTATTCCTAAGACTTCCTTAGCGACTAGGGATACGTCTGATATACGTATTTTACGATTCAATACCTCTTTAGTTTCTTTGTATTCTTTGTTTTCTATTTTACAAAGTAACTTTATAAATTTTTGTTTTTTCTGTGGATGTCTATCAAAGTAGTCACTTGGAGTATACCCTCCACCTAATGCATTTACTACATCGGTTATAAGCGCGACATCATCCCAAGTAAACGGATTAACACTCTGGTTCGAGAATGGATTCGCATTCCAAGAGAAATTGGCGTTATCCCACTGAAATGGTGTTCTCGTACTCATTATTTATAGTATTTAAGATAATCTTCTTTTAAATATGCTGCCAACCCAGGTACTTTATTTTTTTGTTCTGCTAATAAAACCATATTTCTATTTGTAGTATAAGTAGTATCACTGTTACCTACAAGCTGCCATTGGATTTGAAATTTAATATATAATGTAGTGTTAACATCATTGTATTGATCTTTAGTTAATTCATCAAATAAAAATTCATTTCGTTTTTTGATAAAATAACGAGTAAATACACCTACTTTATAATCTTTAGGAGTAGGATACAATGGAGGAATAGGGGATGTTACTAAAACAGGAGTAGAAGGAATAACATTCTTTACCACAATAGGTATCAATTCTTTATTTTCTCCATCTCCTGGGAATCTACCTGTGTAATATTTTCCATTATATAATTTATAGTATGATCCAATATAAGAAGGTCCATCACTGTTATAATCAATAATAGTTTTATATTCATCTCCATTTGTTTGGAGATTTTGTTGGATTTTATTTTTAGGATAGTAAGCCATCTATTATTTTATTTAAAAGTTGTATATTGATCAACATATTTTTTATTATCATTATACGCTTTTTCTCTTCCTGCTACTGTAACACAGTCTGATTTATATTCTGTTTTTGTTCTACTACCATATCCATTCCAATCTCTATATGATCTCCATGCCCACTCATTTGATCCCCCTCCATTATCAAACATATTTCGTTCTATTATTTTTGAAATTAATGGAACCAATCCTGCTTGTAAATTAGCAAATGCATAATAGAATTTACTTTTTCCTGTTCCACCCTCAGTAGCTTGAACTTTTCCTACAACCTCAGATGCTGAGAACACATTGAATCCACTGCTCTCAACTCCTGATATATTGTTGTTAAATCCTCTAAATCCACCATTTTTTCCTCCTTGTTCAGTTCGGCTAACAGCATATGCAGAATATAATACTTTCTTTTTAATATCCTTAGTAGCCTTTGGTATAAGTTTATTGATAACTGCTTCTGCGGCTGTTACGTACTCTTGTGGTGTTACTTCTGTTTTACTATATTTTACTTCGGGTTGAGATGCTAAGTTTATAGTTACAGAAGGTGTATTTTCAATATTTGCAACTTGAGGCATAGGTCCTTTTCTCCATAGTGTACTACGAGGATAGGTTGCATCCACATTGTTTGAGGATGCTCCACATACTTCATCAGGATTAGCTGAAGCTACACTTCCTCCACTTGGGGATTTAGGAACTGTTACTGCTACAATGTTTTTAACATTTGGTGGGTTAGATATTTTAACATTATCATATTTTGGGCCACATATACTATTTAAAGTAGTTACCCATTCACCATCAGATACTTTATGTGATACTCCAGAACATATAAATTGAATTTTATCTTTATACGCTTTAGGAAGTAATGTAGTATCTATAGTATATGTTTCATATATTTTAACACCACTTAATCCTAACATTGTTAATTCTAAGTCAAATGGAATAAAACCAATACCTGGTATTTTACCTTGATTGGTAAATTCTCCGATTTCCATTTTAAATAAATCAGTTATACCACCTCTTAAATTACTAATATCATTATCTGTTAAATATTTTTGATGTACTTTGTTATTAAAGTTTTGAAGATTAACAACATTCTCTAAAAATTTATCAGCTACACTACTTCCTGATGCTATAGAAGCATTTGGATTTACTCTGTCAGTAATAATTCTGTCTGTTAGACCTATATTCCATTTACTTAAAGCAGTAGCGTTTTCTCCAACAGTATTACCATTGGATTGAGCTCCAACTGTAGTCATTGTAGCAAAATTATTAGATAATTTAGTTTTAAAGTTTACACTTTTAACAAAACTACCATAATTATTTTTTAATATATTAGCATTAAATTGGACTATACCCGCATCTTCACCACTACTATTATATACACCAGGAATAAAGGTATTATCAATTATCCTAAATGTATTTTTATCTTCATCATATATTATTTCAAAATTATTAACATTACCTAAAGCATTTTGTACTCCAGCCATTAAATTATCTAAGAAATCATATAGTGATATTTTAGATTCTTTTATATCAATATTTTTATCTAATGTTGAAGATATATATTCCATATTAATATAGGTATGCATTAAATTACCTACATATGGTTTATTTAAATCTTTAAATCCAGTATCTTTAATTTGAGTATAAAGTTCTGACCCAGCTTGTAACGCTGTAGATGGGTTGTATGCTAGATTAGAATTTGGATTTCTATACTCTCTAACTACTATAGATTTTTTTTCAAGTTTCGCGGTAAGAGTTGTTGTTACTGTTGTCGCAGCTTGACCTACAATTTTTGAATCTACAACATTTATGTTTTTTAAGAATTGAATATTAGTATCTATGTTTACAATATATTTTTCATTTAAAACTGGAGTAGTTGGGGTTGGGGTGTTTACAATGTTACCAATTTTACTAACAACATTATAACCATTAATTAAATTACTTTCACTATCTTGCCCAGCAGTGAATGCTGCTTCTAAATCTGCTACTAAAGACTTATTTAGAGGAGGTGTAGATATTGAAGAAGGTAATGTTGCTGATACAGGGGAAAAGGAAACTGGGTTATCTCTCCAAGCGTTCTCATTTTGGTAAATATCTCGACCTGCTGCTTTTTGGAGAGCAAGAAAAGATGAATCACCTTGAAGTATAGTTACTGGGGCAGTGTTACTATTATTTGTACCTGTTGTTGAAGTTGCATAAGATATTGTTAGGTATGTGTAAACAGTATCTATATAATATGGTCCTGATGGGGTTCCGCTGCCTCCTATTTCATCTAATTCTATAGGTATTAGACATACTTTAGGATCTATTGAGCAATGTCTTGGGAATGTAAAACAATAATTACTATTATAGTTATAATCTATTTCAAATAAAGGTGAAGAACCTAATAGTTCTTTTTCCTCACCTGCAATATTTGTTTGTGTTGTATTTGATCTAGAAGTATCATAGTATAATAAAAATGATTCTATTATTCTTAATAGAGTTCCAAGTTTCATATAATACTGTCTAGTCCCCCAAGTTCCTCCAGAAAGTGTTGTTGGAAATTCAAACATTAGTATTTCCTTCCATGTTAAATGGTCTGTAGCATTATTAACAGCTGATAATGCATCTCTATTAACAACAGCTTTAAGACCAGCCATTGCTTCTATATTGTAGTTATGCATTGGGTAATACAACCCATTTCCTTGATCTACTCCATGAGCATATTCCTTACCAGGAGGGAATACTTGGCTAGTTATTAATGTTAAAATTCTATTTATTGTAGATTTATAATAATTAGATTGAATTGATGAAGGTGGAGGAGTCTGTGGATTATTAGGATCAGCAGGAGTAACGGCTGGGGTACCTTGAGGTATTGGAAGTGTAGTGTTAATTTTTAAAGATTCAATAACATCACCTGATGATCTGGCTGTTATTGTTATGTCGTACCCTCCATCTGGTCTTAAAGTCCAAGAGAAGTTAGTTACTAAACCAAAGAAAGCATCATAATTACTATCAGAATTTTTTCTTTCTTTTTTAATTAATTTTAACATTTCAGTCTGAGTGGTTCCTTTTAGGAATGTGTCAGATAAATCATGTCTTGATTGAACTAATTCCCCACTATTGTTAAAATATACACTATGACCCCACTCTAATAATATGCTATATTTTAGTCTCATATATAAGACTTCTAGTATTTGAAATTGTTCTAGGTTATGACATTTAATTTCAATGTTAGCCTCACGTAATGAACCTCGGTTCATTGCTTTAACATCCATAGATACAATACCTGGAGGAGGGACAAAACCATAATCTGAGTTTGAGGTAAACCCATATGATGATTGGTCATTATAACCAAACCCACTAGTAAATCCATTTGGAGTTCTAGCTGAGAATAATTTAAATTGTTTTGCTAATCCACTTCCAGCGTATTTGGCTTGCCCAGCTAATCCAAGATTAGTTAATGCTTCTCCATTTACATCAACACCAGATGTTAATCTAATAAAAGCAGTATTAGTATTCTCAAATTTTATAGTATCTAGATCTTTGAGACCAAGACCTAATTTTTCTTGCCTTTTAGCTATTTGTTTTTTAACATACGGCTCAAAACTTCTCCCTATAATATCAGCCATATTATGAGTTTAATTCGTTATAACTTGTTAATATTGAGTTTATGTCGATTGGTATTCTAAGTTGAGTACCTTCAGGTATAAATATTGAGTTTTGTGGTAAAAGATCATTTGCTATTGAAATAATCCACCATAATGATGAATCACCATAGTATTGATTAGCTAATAAATCATATCTATCACCTATAGTTGTTATAACATATATGTCAGTATTAGACAAAGGAACAGTTGGGTATTTAGAGTCTTTATAATACCTAACTTTTTTTGTTGGGTCTTTTTCTATTGTTATATATTGATAACGATTCATATTATTATATTTTATACTCTAGGCCCAGCGGTAGTATTTGTGTTTAATAAGAAATTACCTTCTATACCAGTTGGTATAGCGTCTATTGGAAGTTGAGGTCCTTCATCTCCTTCTGTTTCTCCAGCTGCAAAACCTGGGAGAGTTGATCTTCCACTTTGTGCAGTTGAAGGAATGTCTAATTGTGTTGGAGGTGTAGATGATGCTTCTAAAATTCCTTTTTCTTGTACTCTAGTACTAGTGTTTTCAAAACTAGTATATGTTGGAGATAAATAAGGGTTAGAAGCTTTAAATGAATTAGTGTACTCACCAGCTTCTTTTGTTTGGAAATCTTCTGGTTGTTGTCCTTCTTTATATTGACTAGCTATATTAGATCTATCTACAATAGTGTGTGTTCTATTTCCAATAAATGCTTCTCCTCTTTGTGGTGTATAGAATGTTCGGGATGATACTTCATTTGTTAATGGTACTAAATTACATTGAATTTTAATACCTTTAGGAAGTTGACCTACATATAACGAATCTTCTCCGTTTTTAAATTTCCTTCCATCTATATCTCTGTCAATATCAAATCCCATTTCCATAATAGGAGTATAAGCTAAAGATTTAACTACTACTAATGATCTTCTTAAATAGTCTCCCATTGTAAAATAACATAAGTTACCTCTCATTAACCCAGCATCTGAGTAATCAGGCATTGTAGTCCAAGATAAAGCATTTAATTTTTGATAACTAGATATCATATCTGCTCTTGATAGATTAGGTACAACAAATGTTACTGAAAATTCTCGAGTGAATCCTTTGTATTTATAGAAGTTTTCTGCTCTACCATTATATCTGTAAGCGTCCCATTCTCCATTAAAAGAATCATTAAAATCTTCAACATATGCCCTAAAATCAATTAAAGTATTTGCACCTCCATTATTATTAACTAATGTAAAATTAAAATCTATAATATCTTCTCCTTTAACACCTATTTCTCCTTGATCAGGAGATACAGCTAGGTTAGGATTAAGAATTCGAGTTATACCATTTCTAGAATTACTTTTAAAGTATGTTTTACTAGTATTATAACCATATCCTTCTCCTCCATTTTCTCTATTAAATTGAGTATAATCAGTACTAGGAATATCAGGAATAGATTCTCTAAAATCTAAAACAGTTCCTTTAGAGTTAACAGTTACATTATGAGCAGTTTGAATTTGATTATATGTTAAATAACCTGGTTCTGTGGATGTAAATGTATTTGAGGTTAGAGTATTTCTATTTAAAACATCACTAGCGTTTTCCGCGTTTCCCCATAATGTAGTATTAGGGATAGAAGAATTTATACTAGTTTTTATTAAAAAAGATACACCTATTCCACTTTGAAATAACCCTGTTACATTATAGTTTTGATTAATACCTGATCCTGGGTTGTAGTTCCATACAGTAGAAATATGGTTTGGGGTTAGTGGGATGGTTTTGGAAAATGAAATTGTAGATTTCTCTAAAGGAATTTTTACATTAGATGTAGAATTCCATAGTCTTATATTCGTTTTACCTATACCTAAAATTGAGTTAGGACCTCCACCATATGAGAATAAAATTTGAGAATTAGGAGTAGTATTTAAACCATATTCACTAATTGGTAAAATATCATCAAATTTTTGTTGCTTATTAGTGTTAAATAACCCAGTTAATCTATTTATACTAACTTCGTCATTTAGTTTAGTTACTTTAAAATAACCATCTGTTCCGCCACTAAAATACCCTTTCCTAAATATATTAAAGCCCTGTTTGTTTAAATGGTATCCAATTGATAATACCCCAGCTTGGGCTATTGTACCTAAAGGATTATATATTCTATTAATACCATCTACTACATCAACACCTTGTCTTTCTAGTAATTCTTGCTTAGCAATAAATAAAATACCATTAGCAGAAGCACCTGATCCTAATGGACTAAAAAATTTAGTTAACCTACTGACATCTCGTAAGGAACTAATGGGGTTTAAATACCCATTACGTAATAAAAAATCAGGGGAAGTAGGAGCTTCTCCGTCAGGTATAGGGGTTACAATGTATGGTTGATTACTTGAACCACCACCCTTTCTATCCTTCCCATACCCTAAAGACTTTAAATTAGTCTGTAGGTCTCTTAATGCCATTTATTATCCTGGTAGGTTATTTAAATAAGGTAAAGGTTGTCCACTTGGTGATACAGATGGAGATGTTCCTCCTAAATCTAAATTTGAAGGAGTTGGAAGAAAATTACCGGTTCCATCTAAGTACTGCTGATAGTCTCCATTAACTGCTTGAAAATTGTTACCAGTTATTGAGTAACTATCATGCATCTGAGAAGCATTTGTAGCTAGAGGATTTACTGATGGTGTATTACCATTATAAGCGGTTAGGTTTGATCCAGGTCCTTGAAGTAAGTCTAATAGTCCCATATTGTTTGTTTTTAAGGTTTATTATAAATATTTAATACTATTGGAGTTTACTTGAACCTTTAAGATTTTCATTATTAACACCACTAGCTATCTCTCTTTCATTTACTTTAACAGAAGTATTAACTTGTAATGGAACTTTAGTCATCGCCCCAGCAACAGCCGCTCCTATAATTGACGCCATTTGATTATAATCTACATTCATCCCACCACCACTACTACCTTTACTTCCACCACCTGGGTTAATTCCTACTTCATTTTCACCTAATAAATCAGTTCCTACTTTGATTGTACCATCTGCACCATACATTGCTTTATCTTTAGGATCTAATTGAACAGATCCAAATTCCCCAGTCATTATTGGTCCTTTTTTGGTATCAATTTTAGCATCTTTAACACTATTTAGTAAACCAAATCCTGCTGTTGTTACTGCGGCTGCAGCTGCTATACCTAATGGAACCCCAGCTATTGGAATTGTTGCTAATGAAGAGTATGCTTTATAAGCGGCATATACTACAGCTAATCCTGCTACATATTTTAATATTTTTCCTACTGTGCCTAAAGGACCAATTATTGCGCTTACTTTTTCTCCAATAAAACTAAAAGCATTACTTATTGCTCCTAATACCATATTAATACCCATTAAAGCAGGTTGTAAAATATCAACTATAGGAGATATCATTTGAAGTAAAGGATCAGCTATAGATACTAATACTTCTTTCATTTTTTCCATGGAGTCATTTAATCTTTCTTGGATAGATTGTTGATGCATCATATCCTCTAATTGATTTTCAGCTAACATTTTAGCTGCTTCTTTTTCCCCGTATTGTTTTTTAGCAGCTTCATAAGCTGCTTGTTCTTCTTTAGATAAATCTCTACCTATAGCTGCTAATGCTTCTTGTTCAACTAATGAGTTAGCTAATTCTTCTCTACTCATACCAACAGATTTAGCAAATGCTTCTTGTTGAATACGATTCATTTTAGAGAATTCTGCTGAGCCTCCTATTTGATTATTAATTTCTTCAGCAACTGTAGCTAGATCTCCATTTAACGCAGCCAAGCGAGCTGTTTCTAGATTTATTTGTTTACCTGTTAATAATTCTGCTTCTAATTCAGCTGATATGCTGTCTTCGAAATTAAGTAATGATCCAGCTATTTTATCTACTTGGTCTAAGCTTGTTCCTAATGCTTTAGCTTGTACTGCTGCTTCCGCTAATCCTTTAGCTCCACCTACTAATGATAATTTAGTAGCGTTAGAAGTATTAGCTGTTTCTTTCATTAATTGTTTAACATTAATTGCTAAACCTTTCTGCATTGATAATGCTTTAGCACTACCTAAAAACTGTTCTGTATTCTCTTCTAAATTACCTCCAGTTGCTAAGGTAATTTTTTGCATTCCAATTAACTCTTCATTAGTTAATCCTGCTTTCTCTCTTAATTTAGTCATTGTGACTAAATCGGCTTCATTCAATTTAGCATTAGTACCTAAAGAATTACCTATAGCTACCATACTTTCCTGTAATCGTAATGTGTTTACTGAGGCATCTAAAGTTGAGTTGGATAATTGGGTTAAATCTTGTCTGGTTTTAGAAGCAGCATCATAAGTCATATTCATTGACTTAGCTAAATCCCCAGTAGCTTTATCTGCTCCCATTAATGTTTCCCACATCATTTTCATTAACCCTAAGGTCATAGCTGTTGGGTCCATTAAATTTTCTTTAAGGGAACCACCAGCTGATTTGAATGCTGCTTTCATAGTTGAAGCCTTAGTAGCTCCTTCTTCACCAGCCGCCGCAGTAGCGTCTTCTAATACCTTAGCTGAGTCAATGAATGATCCTATTATAGGGAGTTTTCCTACATCTTTTATTAGTTTACCAGCTAGACCTAAATTATCATCTATTTTTTCAGATGCTTTGATTGTTTCATCTAGTTGTGCATTAAACTGTTTTAAATGACCTGCGTTTCTAGTTATTTCTTGGGAAATATTTTGATGAGCTATTCTAGCTTCTCTTAAATCTTTTTTTTCTTTTTTAGATAATTCAGCTTTAGCTTCTAATTCTTTTACTCTATCTTTAGCTAATTTACCAGCTAATTTTAAATCATTTTCTCTTTGTTGAGTTTGTTGTTTTAGTTTTTCTAATTCTTTAGTAGATAATGTATTAGTTCCTTCAACATGATTTTGTAGTTTAGCAGCTAAACTAGTTAATCCACTAAAAGCATTTTTAGTTCTATTAACTCCACTATTTATACCTTTAATTTCATCAAGTATACGAGTAAATCCTTCTCTAGCTCCCGCTATATCTTTAATATAGTCCTTCCATTCATCTCGCAAAGACTGAATTAATCTTTCAGCTTGTACTAAATCACCTGTAAAATTCCTTAAACTAGCCTCATCTGCTGCTAAGCCTAATTTTTTAGCTAATTCAATACCTTCTTTAATAAGATTATTAATATTTTGTTGTTCTTGAGAAGTCATAGTATATTATGTGGGTATAAATATAGAAAAAGCCAAGTTTTAATACTTGGCTATCTTCTTATTGTTGTCCATTTTACCTTTAAAATGTGATGGTAATTCAACTTTACCTTCTTTAATCTTTTGAGACTGGGATGCTAAGTCTTCATTTTGAGCTTTATTTTTTTCTTCATAAAATTCTTTTATCTTATGGAAAGTAAATTTACGAAGCCAAATAGGCATATTATAGATTGTTTCCCAATCATATCCTCCTTGACCATGAAAAACTATTTCATGTATTTGAGTAAATAAACTAGCTCTAGCTTGAGGAATTATATCAGATGTCAGGCCAAAAAAAGCTAAGTCCAATTGGAATTGATACTTTTTCATTGCTCCCTTCTGGAAAAAAGGTCAGATCTACGTCTGGTTGCACCTCCTTTATATACTCCCTTAACGCTCTGGAGTCACGAGCTAAAAAATAATTATCTACAAATTCTCTAATATCTTTTTGATCTTGGTTACCATTTATAGAAGTAATAATATACTTTAAACGTGTTGAAAGTTCTGCTGAGGCATTTTTATTAATTTTCTTTAATCCTTCTAACTCAGCATTTATTTTCTTTTCGTCTTTTCCAGTTAACAATTTAAAAGTAATATTATCACCTGATGATGGTATAGTGAATTTAAATTCATTAATTCCTTTTTTAAATAAGGAAGTATTTAATGGTTTATCTTCAATTGTAGTTAAATCAATATTGTATTCTTCTCCACCAAAAGTAAATTTATAATCTTTACCATATCCTAAAATACGAGCTGCTACTAAAACAGCGTTTTTATCACCGATAATTAAATCTTCATAATCTATGTCAGAGACAATAAGTGATTTAACTAACTCATCTAATACCGTACCTTTACTAATATAGTTTTGGTTGGTTAAGATGTCTTCTTCACGAGCAGTCATATACTTCATTTCTATATTACCGCTTGATAAAGGTGATGATTCAGGATAGATTAATCCTTGTGATGGCAATTCAATAACTTCTGTTGGAATTTTTAATTTGTTTTCGCTCATAGCTTTTATTTGTTATAACTTTAATGTCATATATAAATATATAAGGAAAAAAGAAGCTCGCAAAAATGCGAGCTCTTTTATGTTTAAGTAGTGAGATTAGAAATTCAATACAGCGTAGTCAATAGCTAATGTCATTGTGAGGTTTACAGCGGTATCTGCAGTGTCCCAATTGTATTCACCAAAATTAGCTTCTTTAATAAATGCGCCTTTTAATACCCATTCACTTACTATATCACCTACAGGTCCTAGTACATCGATAGTCAAATCCTTTTTATAAAAGTCAGAATACCCATCTCTACCTGTTACTGATTCGTGGTGTAAACGTACCCATTCCATCACAGCCTGTGCTCCAGATGGAGTAATAGGATCAAATAATGTTAATGTAACATCACCCCATACACTTTTTCCTTTTACTTTACGTAAAATGTTGATGTGGTTTAAAGGTACTTCACCTTGGGTTAATGTAACAGCACTAACTCCTTTGATTATATAGCTAGGGATACCATCCATATAAAGGATGAATCGGTTAGCCTGTTTTGGTTCAAAGGCTGTGAAGAATATCTCGTTTGCGTCTAATATTGCCATGTCTTTTTATTTATTATAAATATCTATATAATTAATCTTTATGCTGGGAAGGTAGCTCCAGTTGGTGTGATATTGAAATCTAAGTAAATAAATTCAGCAGTTTTAGTAGGTTGTAAATAAATTTGTCCTACCATTTGATTTTGATCAATTACTGTTGGTGTATTATTACTGTCATCCATTATTACTCGGAATGCATACAATCCTTGTCTTTGTTGAACACTTTCTAAGTATGGGTTAACTTGTGCTAAGAAGTTATTTCTTGTAGCAGTTGTATTTTGTTCAAATACTAAGTTTTGAGCAACTTGAGAAATGTACGATTTAAGAGAAATTAATAAGCGGCGAACATTTACACGATCTAAAGCACTTGCTCTAGTTTGTAATGTTTTCTGACCATATACTACTACTCCAGTTCCTGGGAATGTAGCGATTGGGTTTACTTTTCCACTATATAAAGTATCTCTGTCACCTTGTGGTAAACGTCTTTCAGCCATAATTACTTGAGATAATCCACCTCTGTTTATACCTGCTGGTGCAAACCATGGTTCAGAAACACTATCATTATAAGCATATACTCCACCTATTACAGTTGAAGCAGGTACCCAAACGTTTTGTCCTGAATCTGGGTCTTGTACTTGACACCATGGCCAGTATTCAGCAGCGTATGATGTATTTCTTGTAGCCGCTTGTGATGTTACAGTTGTAACACTTCCAGCTCCGTAAGCTACAGGATCTAATACATAAATAGCATCTCCACGATTTTGAGTATTTGAGATAATTTGAGTTACTGTTGAAGTATGACCAGCATCATATAAACCAGGTGTTAGTAACACATTATATTTATAGTCATCTTGGTTTGCTAATAAAGCAACCATATTATCATAGCTTCCACTAACTAAACCTTGAGTATTAGTGTTACTAATATTTTGATAGAAATTAGCTCCTGCTCCTAAACTACCAACAGCTGCTCCAAATGATCCACTTGCATTTATTGGTAATGAACCTGTAAATAGTGGGTTTGGGTTACCTGCGTTGTTAAAGTAATTAGGTGTTGTTAAGTTAACTGATTTAACTCTTACGTAAGATGATTGGTTAGGGAAACTACCAGTTAATTGTAGATATTTAGTTTGAGTTCCACTATCTGTTCTTAGAGTATATTTTTGGTCTCCAATTACTTTAGCTACATATGTAGGAGCAAATGGGTCTAACGATAAGTTAGTCCAAGTCTCTAATACAGTTTGTTCTAAATTATTATCATTACCTTGACGAATCAATAAATCAAATGTTCCAGAAGATGTATTTGAGTTAACAATTTGCCATCTAACATTATTTGATGTTCCATTAATTAAAGCACCATTTGAATCCTCAGATCCTGAGCTGTTCATTATAGTACCTTCAGAAATTGTTTCTAAAACAAATACTGCTGATGTTGCTCCGCTAGCACTAACAATTAAACTACTTGATGCAGGAGTGTAAGATCCACTCACTACACGAGCTACTAATAATGAAGTACCTCCATTTTGGAAGTAATTATAAGCAGCTATAGAAGTAAGGTAAGTGTAAGTTTGAGCTGGGCTGCCACTTGTTAAAGTAGTACCAAACTTTTGTTGGTATTGAGAGTAAGAAGTAACTACTGTAGGTAATTCTACTGGTCCTTTTACTGTTGGACCTATAATAGCTGCTCCTGCGGTAATTGGGCCTTGAGAAATGAATGAACTATCATTCTCTCTTGCTAATACACCTGGTGATATTAAAGTTTCTGCCATGTTTATGTTATGTTTGTTTTAATTATAAAT
>Ga0247723_1000855_pt1 | contig 19156 bp, 41 predicted proteins | sample MSEWelMarce5H_FC_FD_189079 | JGI IMG/M metagenome (GOLD analysis project Ga0247723, IMG submission 189079) | Subsurface sediment microbial communities from gas well in West Virginia, United States - MSEEL Well Study Marcellus 5H_FC | ecosystem: Environmental > Terrestrial > Deep subsurface >... | reverse complement strand
ATTACTCTCCTGTATATGATGTAACTACAGACAAAACATTTGATGTAGAGATTTGGTGGTACAACGGTGGAGGACCTGGATCTTATCATCTTGGTTGGGGTATTCCTGGAGGATGGACTGGTGCAGGATGTGACTATTCTGGAAGCCCAAGAGTATGGGGACAAAACTTTAGTTGTAATCTAAATACATTTTCTCATGGATCTGGAGCAACCCAAGAACAAACCAACGACTACAACAATGCCCTTGCTGCAAAGAACGCAGCACAAGATGTATATAATGACAAACTAAATGTTTATAATCAAGCAGTTTCAACATTAAATGGTTACAATCAAACACTAACTAATAAAACAAATGAATATAACAACTCAGTTTTAAATGTTGCAACGGCATTGCAAAATAAAAATAATGCTGAAGACGCATACGAGCAAGCAATCAATAATGTTAACAGTGCAATTGATGACGCATGGCGTTACTATGATGAACAATTACAAAGAGAAATTCAATCTGCTATTGCTCAAGCAGCAGCCAACGCTGCAGCCAATCAGCCTACACCAGAGCCTTCTCCAGAGCCAACACCAGAAGAGCCTCCTACACCAGAGCCTTCTCCAGAGCCTACAGTGGACCCTACAGACCAGCCTACTCCTGAACCTACCCCAGAGGAACCCCCAACACCTGAACCAACTCCAGAACCAACTGAAGAGCCTGCCCCAGAACCTGGACCAGATCCAGAACCAGAAGAGAATCCTTGGACTGAGCCAGATGTAGAAATTACTGACGAGGTATTAGCAGCATTGGTTCCTGAAAAAGGAACTGGAACAGAAGAAGATTTATCTAATGTTATTGCTAACCTTACAAGCAAAGATAACAAATTAGTTATCCTTTCACCAGAACAAGTTGCTGCAGTTAGTCAAACACTTAAGGCTTTGACACAAGCAGCAAAGGCTGAGATTGCTGGAGATCTTGGTATTTCTTCAGGCGAAGTTGCAAAGATTGCAGATCAAATGAAATCTAACCCAGCTCTTGCAGAAGCATTTGTTGAGTTCTCAGATAGGGAATGGGCTGCGGGAGAAACCCCAATGCCATTTACATTAGCAGATGCAGTAACAGAAGTACAAACAGAAGCATTCTTAGCAGACCCACTTGGAGCAGTATTTGAAGTGGATGTTGCAGAACTATTATCTAATTTCTCTGAATTAGGTATGGACATGACAGATGATCAGAGAGAAAAAGCACAAGAAGTAATCGTCCCAGTGGTCATTGCATCACAAATTGCAGGGGCAGTCATAAGGAGGAACAAATGAAGATAATAGGCAAAGCCTTTAATCTAATAAAGAAAATCCTAAAGGGATTAATTAAATGGTTTAAAGACGCAGGAATGGAATTAATTGCACAAGCATTCACCCTCCTTGGCTTCTTTATTGCATGGTTAACATTAACAGGATCCGCTAGAGACATTGTTGGTATTGCTGTATTGGCAACAACAATTATTTGGTTAATAACAATCCCGTTAAGAAAGGATAAATAATGGCAAAAGCATATATTGAAGAACCAACACACGTTGGCGGAGGAGCAATTGCAAGCATAAATAACATAATTATGCGTATAATTGCAGTCTTTGCAGCTTCAGGCTTATCTGTAATAGGCGCAGGTGCAGTAGTAGGAATTAGCACAGCTAAGGCAGTTATTTTAGCTGGGACTCTTGGCGTTGCCACCGTAGTTGAAAGGCTTGCAAGAGGTTTTCTTGATGATGGTAAATTAACCGTATCAGAAATCAATGCGGCATTCTCAGCGGTAGACAAAAAAGCTTCCAAGTAATGATATAATTATACTATGAATAAGTATCGCATTAAATTAGATGTAGAGGTTGAAGTAGAAGCCTTTAATACAGAAGATGCAACAGAATATATTCATGATATTTTTAATATAGATGACGAAATTAAAAAAGTTAATATCGTTAAAATAACAACTAAATAGTCGTTGACAAGGCCGCTGTTTTCCGTGTATAATTACATAGTACAGCGGTTTTGTGCATGATGGTCCATAGCTCAGTTGGTAGAGCGCCAAACTGTTAATTTGGATGTCCCAGGATCGAGACCTGGTGGACCAGCGCATGCCCGAATGGTGGAATCGGTATACACGACAGACTTAAAATTTGTTGCTTCACAGCATGTCGGTTCAAGTCCGACTTCGGGTACTAGAAAAGGTAAAGTAATTGTTACATCTAACGGAGAAAGGTGTTGAGATTTTTATTAAAAGATCTCAAACAAAGTTACAAGAATCATTTTGGAATAACTATGATCTTGTAATTTGGAAAAAAGATAGTGGCGGCTATACTGATGTCAAAGGCATGTATAGGAAAGATGCTTGGGGTAAGGCAGAAAAGATTTCTGTCAGCCGTGAAGGAATCTGGGAACTGCCAAAACGATATGTCAAATATTTTAAATAGTTTAAATATAGATGAAGATAATTTAGATTGGTACAAGCTGGCCCTGTGCTTAGGCATGGACACCAATATGTTTTTTGATAAGTATGAAGCAGACATAAATGTAGCAAAGAGTATAGATGAGGCATGTCTGTCATGTCCTGTCATTAAGTTATGCTATGATAATGGTGTTGCAAATAGTGATTATGGTGTATGGGGCGGAGTTTACTTAAATTCTGGGACTCATGATAAAGTAAGAAATGCACATAAGACCAAAGATGTATGGAAGAGAATAAAGGAAAAGCATGTTTATTGATAAAAGTAAAGATCACTTTAAGTATGGAATCAATGAATGGACTGGTGAGCCAAACAAACCAACATTCTACAACAAAGAAATGGCTCTTAAAATAAGAGAGATAAAAAAACCAACACCAACACTTGAAATGGATATAGTAAAGTATCCAGAATTTTTAGCCATTAGGCTATATGAAGATAATTTTTCACAATACGATGGCTCAATGAGAGTTAGAGTAATAGAATATATAGAAATGGTAAAAAATATTTTGGAATCATACGGAGTAAGAGTAGAGCTTGAAGGAAAGCCAGGAGGAAGAAGATGAATTACGATCAGCCAAATGAGCAACCAAGAATTCATAGGATTGCTCCAGTAAATCAAAACATAGTAGATAATTTAGAAAAATGGCATGCAAACAGATATGATAAAACAAAAAACAATACATTCATGGTTGGCATATCAAGAGATGGAGAGACCCCACACAGATCTTTATACAGGTTCTCAAGTCCAATAGATGCAGTAAATGCATATAATGAATATCAAGACTGGGGATTTGCAAAAAAGTTTCTAACAGTTACTTTGTACATGACCAATGGAGATATTGAAGAAAAAGTGCTTCATGCACCAATGGCTGGAGAATGTGTATTTGAGAGACATCAGTACTATATTGCAGCAAGAATTTTATCTGAGGCAAAAGAAGGAATGACAGAAGAAGTTTACAATGAGCTGGTAAGACAATTCGCACTACTTTTCTCTCATGACAGCTACAGGTTTGACCCAGAAAGATTTTTTGCTAACTGCAAATCTTCAATGACAAAGGCGGTGGAATAATGGATAAAGTGCTATGTTATTCTTGTAATAAGAGCAAAAATGAATTATCATTAAAGAAATCGGCAATACTTCCAATTAATTTGTTGCTATGCAAGACATGCTCAGACAATAAATTTGAGCCAAGATGGACTGTAATATTGGCAGGAAGACAATACGGATCAGATCATGTAAAAGAGTTTATTTCTAAAAAGAAATACGCTGGTCCAGACATAACAGCTTCTGAATTATTAATTTAATATAAATATTACGGTATAATATTCATATAATGAATATTCCCCTAACTGAGATAATAATAACTCTCTTTGCTGCCGCTATAAGTGGGCTCCTAACTGCCCAGATAGGTGCTAGAAGGTCAAAAAAAGAAAAGATAGAGCGTCTGGCAGAAAAAGCACACGACCAGCTTTTATTAGAATTAAAGGATCTTGAGATTAAATTATACAAATTAGAAAAAGATTTAAATGAATGGAAAGATAAGTACTTTGAAGCCTTACAGGAATTGATTCGTGTAAAAGCAGAATTAGAGGGAACAATGCTTAAATTAAGCCATATAGGAATGCATTCCAATGAGGACTAGCAATACAAATATAAAAATAGTATACTGATACTATGACTTGTATTGTTGCTATTGCCCAAAATGGTGTTGTTTACATGGGATCAGACCATGCCGCATCAGACGACAAGACTGGCTGGATCCTGTCAAGAAAAGAACCTAAAGTTTTTAAAATTGGACAGTACGGCGTTGCATTCACAGACTCATTTAGAATGGGACAGATACTTCAGTATTCTTGGATTCCTCCAAAGTATACTCCAACAAAAACAAATTCTGGTTTAGATAAGTTCATGAGAACTAAATTTATAGACTCTGTTAAAGCTGCTTTTAAAGATAATGGATACGGATCCATAGGACAAAGTTCTGAAGAGGACACTGGTGGAATTTTTATAGTTGGTGTATGTGGAAGAATTTTTACTATCGATGAAGACTTTCATGTTGGAGAAAACATTGTCAATTACATGGCAGAAGGCAGCGGTGGGCAGATTGCTCTCGGAGCTTTATATGCAACAAAAAATCAAAAGAACCCTAGACTTAGACTCAAGGCTGCCCTAGAAGCAGCAACTGAGTTTAATATGAGCGTAGCAGCACCCTATACATACATTCAAGTTTAGTGTATAATTGAATCATGGAAACTGTTGCCTACATACTGTTAGCTTTTTTTATCATATCCTCTTTTAGATGGATCAGAAATAGGTATGCTCTTGGAATATATTATATAAACAAGTTAGAAGAAGCGGCAGAACAGTCACAAAAGAGAGAATACCCTTTAAGCATAAGTGACCTAAAGCCAGAAAATTATGATCACGCAATGGATTTAAGAGGGTCACCAACACACTTATGCCCTTGTGGATGTAACATATGGAACGTAAAAGTTATCTTTGAAGAGTTTGAAATAGCCACATATTTTCTTGATATGGAATGTGCCAACTGCGGAAGCATGGCAACAGCACCAACACTACTAGATAGAGAGATACAAGAATGAGAAAATCTGAAAGATTGAGACAGCTTGAGTTGTCTGTAGTTAGAATGGAAATGCATATTGAGCTGCTTACATTAAGTATATCTAATTTGCTACAAACACAGGGAATTGCTCCTATGGAGCCAACAGAATCGCTAGATAGCGGAAAATGGTATAAAAGACCCACAGATACCCCTTGACATCCTGCTATTATTTAGTAGAATTAAGTCATGAATAAAAAACTAATATCTGCGTTAATCGCAATTACACTATCGCTACCTACAACCGCTTTTGCAGCGGGACTACAGAACCGCACAGGTTCAACACCAGCAGTTGCTATCCTAGATACAGCAATTGATACGACACTCCCAGCTTTTCAGGGTAAGATTGTTCAAGAAGTTTGTATTCTAGAATGGACAACATGCCCAAATGGAAAATCATTTATGGAAGGGGCTGGAGCCGCTTCAATGCCTTCAGGTCTAATTAAATTAAATGGTTTTGATCATGGAACATTTATGTCTTCTGTATTTGTAAAGACAAACCCTAATGTAAATATTGTATTTATTAAAATTATTGGAAACACAGCAGCTGGAATGCGTCAGAACGCAGGCGAAGCAGCAGTTTACAATGCTCTGAATTGGGTAAAGGCAAACGCATCAAAGTATAATATTCAGGCGGTCACAATGTCTCAGGGCATGCACAACCTAGGCCCAGCAGGAACAGATTACTGTCCTAAAACACCTACAACAGTACAGTCAGTAAAAGATTTAGTTGCAATGGGAATCCCAACATTCTTCCCTTCGGGAAATGGTCGTGACTACTTAAGAATTGATTGGCCTGCATGTATAGAAGACTCAGTATCGGTTGGTCACGTAGACCAGCAGAACGAAATTTCAATTGCTAGCAATAATGACACTTCACGACTAGATTTCTTTGCACCAGGATTCTTCTCTGTTGCTGGTCCAGGGAATGTAGTAAAAAATATCTCTGGTTCATCGGCAGCAATTCAATTTGCTGGTGCACAGTGGATTAGTCTCAAATCATCTAAGCCAACATGGACTTACGATCAGCTACTTCAAGCGCTTAAGGCAACATCATCTTCTACAATTGGCAGACAAGGTACATTTAAAAAGCTTATTAATATTAATCAAGCGCTTGCATATAGTTTTGCGCCTAGTGGCCCAACCGAAGCTGAAATTGCTGCACAAAAAGCTGCAGCAGATGCCGCTGCAAAATTAGCAGCACAGGCTGCCCTGAAGGCAGAGATTGATAAAGCAATTGCAGTAGCACAGGCAGAGTATGATGCTACGGTAAAAGCGGCAGCAGATAAATTATCTGCGTACAAGGCAGCACAGTTAGCAAGACTAAATGGATAACAAGCTAACCGTACTTGAAGAAATTATTAAAGAGATTGGTGAGGAGTTGTACCAGAAATGGTACAACGCTCTTGCTATAGAAGATAGAACGGAAGAATCTTCAAAAGCAATGTCTTCCAATGCAGGAGAAACCGCAGTTTGGGTGATCCAAACATTTATGAATAAGTTCAATAAAGCAGCGGATGAATTAAAGGGAGAGTAAGTTGATAGTTACAGATGAAAGTTTTGATAAAGTTCTTGAATCTCATGATTTAGTACTTATCGACTTTTGGGCACCATGGTGTGGACCATGCAAAAAGGTATCTCCAATACTAGATGAGATATCAAATGAGCGTGGATTATGGGTCGGAAAGATAAATGTTGATGAAAATCCTATAAAATCAGCAGAATACTCTGTAACTTCTATACCATATATGGTACTATTTAAGTCTGGACAGCCAGTAAAAACTATTGCTGGTGCAAAGCCCAAGCATGTAATGCTAGAGGAGCTTTCACAATGGATCTAGAACCAGATGAAGGATATATTGATCATGTAGAGTTTGAAATATGGCTCAAAAATGGTTATGACAGAGGCTGGGTATCTGATGTATTTTGTAATACTCATGACGGCCCACCAATGACAGAAGAAGAAATGCAAGAATGGGATGAGGGCGGAGATCCGTGTTCATTTCAAGTAAAAGTAATAGCACTAAACTAAATTTCTACGATCATAAAGACGTAGAGGAAATAAGGAGAATAAATTAAATGAACTCATTTAAGAAAATCGCACTAGCCATGGTTGCAGCCATGACTTTGGGCACAATGGTAGCATCACCTGCAAGTGCTGCTGTAATGTCAGTTGCTGTAGATCTTGCTGGAACGCCTAATACAACGGCTTCTGCAATTGCTACACCTGCTTCATTGCCAGTCCCAGCAGACAACACAGTTGACGCTGCTGACGCACTAAAGTTCGTCGCAACAGTTGACACAGGAACAGCAGTTTCTGTAGTAGCAACAAACGCAACAATCGTTTCTGCACTTCACACATCAGCAGCACCAGTATCAGCATCGTCAGGATCAGGATCTTTGACAATTGCAACAGGCACTGGAACAACTGCGACATTCTATGTCTACACAAAGACAACAGCAATTGGAACAGTGACAATCACCAACCAAGGAACTACTTTTACATATTATGTACAGGGTACTGCTGGTAAGATTAATAACCTAACAGTTTCTGCACCAGCATCAGGTGCTGCAGGAACAAAGCAGGATATTCTAGTAACAGCGACAGACGTATTTGGAAACAAGGTTTCTGCTAAGTCTCTAACTGCAACAGTATTTGCTGCAACAGCAACACTTGATTCAGCAACATCAACAACAGGTGCAACACTTTCAGACTTTGGAGTTGCAAAGTTTACTGCAACACTCCCAACAACTGGAACCAGGGCTCTAATTATGTTTGCACCAACCACATCAACAGACGCAAATGCTGCAGATGTAGTTGGACTAACTGCTCGTACACTTGCACCATTTGCTGAGGTAACGGTTCGTGATCTAGTATCAGAACTCGCTGCTCAGGTTGCTGCAAAGGACGCAGCGGTTGCTGCAAAGGCGGCATCAGATGCTGCACTTGTTAAGGCGACAGCAGAACACACAGCATTAATTGCTGCTGAAAAGGCTGCTTCTGCAAAGGCTCTTGCCGATGCTAAGGCAATCTCAGATAAGGCTATCCTTGATAAGGATGCACAGATTGCAAAGCTAACAGCAGACAATGCTGCTTCAGTTAAGTCAATCAAGGATGCTTTCAACTCACTTGCAAAGAAGTGGAATGCAAAGAATCCAAAGGCAAAAGTTACTTTACTTAAGTAATATATGTTTATGGGGCGAGACGTACGTGCTCTCGCCCCATTCACATTTAATTAGGAACTTATTAAAGAAAGATATAATTTGAGATTTCATTGGATGCACAGAAATAATGATAGCTCGTTAAACTATTTATCAGAGCTCTCATCAGTCCTGGATAGGTCACTGTACTATTCAGTTTTGTTTGTGTATCACTCAAAAGAAAATGATTTTTTAACAAAAGCAGTTCGCATAATGTCTAAAGATCAAAAAATAAAATATATGATTGCTGTTAGAACTTATGCGATTAGCCCAGAGTATCTTTCAATGATGTGTAGGTCGGCAAACGAGATAGATAATGATAGATTAATGCTAAATATTGTTTCTGGTGATGTTCATGAGGAAGAGACAAGCATAATAGATTTAGTAGGAATAGCTGAAATGGTGGACTCTGTAGACAAGAGGCTGGACTACACGGATCAGTGGATGTCAAAGTTTACAATAATGACTCCTGAGATAGATATAGTAATGGGCGGTCACTCTCAAAAAACAATAGACCTTGCAAATAAATATAATGCCACACCGCTAGCAATGGTAAATAAATTCTTAATGTTAAAAAAGAAGGCAGACAAAAAACAAATGGTTTGCCTAGGAGCTATAATAACAGATACAGAAGAAGATGCAGAAATATTTCATGAAAAGTACCTGGATATTCACGATATATCCGTATATGTATATGGAACAAAAGCAAATTTTAAATCAAAAATTAAGTATTTAGAGAGTATAGGGGTCACAGATATTTTAATCCATGGGCACCCAATGGATCATGAGTCGCATCGTATTCATGATACAATTAGAGAAATGATGGAGGAACAGAATGGAATCAAATAAAAGAAGTCTGTACAAGTCAATTACTTGGCCAGTAGTCCACATTGGATTTGTTGGAACATTAGTATATTCTTTTGAAAAGGCTATTACTGGTGAAGCTCACTGGGAGTACGCTGGAACGTTTGCAATTGTATATACTGCATGCGAGATGGTAGGATTCTTTCTTCATGAAAGAGCATGGTCAAAGTTTGGTAAAGGTATAAAGTAATGGGAAAACACCACGATAAAATCAAAAAAGCTTTAGAGCAAAGAATTGCGGCAACCCCCAACGGTTCTGGCTACAAGAAGCCAGGATCTATGAACAAAAAGAAGACTGGGTACCGTGGACAAACGGCAAAAGGATCTAAATAGTGCTTGGTGATTTGTGCGAATGGAACGGCTGCGGTAAAAAAGCAACAAGAATAGCATCTAAGCCAGCAGGAATGATAATAGACATATGTGACGAATGCTGGCACGAGTATTACAGATCCTAATCAACTAAATGCTATAATAGTCTTATAAGCGGAATACTAGTCCCGCTTAAATAAATAACCTATAGGAGAAATAAAATGTCAGACGGATTAAATTTAACAGGATTTAACGAAACAAAACCAGCAGGAACAAACGACATCAACGCACACTACTCAGACAATCAAGGTTCAGCATTTGCTGCAACAGATAAGTCAACACAGGACAGCGCTGGCGTAAACCAAGGCGGAAAGTAATAATGTCATTGTTAGACAAAGAAGAAGTAACCGCTCCATCAATGGAAGCAGCTATCGCTGAGGCTGTAAAGCCAGCGGTGCCAACACCTGCACCAGTAAAGTCTGGCGCAGAGTGCACAAGAGACACAAGAGGCGAAGCCGATTGTGCAGTAAAGAATTGTGAGAACTGTAACTAATGTGTTATGAATGCGGATGCGAAACATTAGGTAGCACAAAGGGCGCTGCCCCAGTCACAATTACAGATGTATCTAGAGATGGTGAGTCGGGCTTAACTAATGAGTGATAGTTTTAAAAAAGAAGATGGTACTGGCATGGTGCCACCAGCAAATGCTGGTGCGCCAGCTGGTGCTGTTACCAGTACAAATACTCCAAAAAAGTATCCAAGACAAGGTGTTAAGATTGATACAAATAAACATGGGATACGAAGAGAGACTAGCTTAGTGCCTAGACCTCCCAAGAAAAGCGGCAGAAAAAAGGTTTAGCTTTAAATGATAATTAAAGTTATTGGTTTTAAAGAAGCAAGAAGAAGTGAGTTTGCAAAAGCTTTAGCAAAAGAAGTAAATGGTATCTATTTAGAGATAGAGTCAATTTTTACTGATGAAGATGTTGTAATGCAGCACAAACTAGCAAAAGACCTTGTTGACTATATGTCTAAGTACAATAAACATATTATAGTTGATCTTTATAGCCAAAACGAAGAAGTTCGTAAACACTTTGGTAAATTTGATCGTATCATTATGATTGGTGATCAACAGGCTTCAAATTCAGACTATGATCCAGCTTTTACAATGCCTGCTATTTTAGATTTAGTTTATAATAAAAATGATGACTTTAATTTATCTGCCAAAATGGCTGCAAAATATTTAAAGCTATACGATGTGTAATAAATGTGTAGATCCTGCGGCAATTGCTCGTCAGAGCACACTAGAACTATTGATGATGCTGTAGACGCCATCGAAGAAAGTGGTATCGTTTAATGAGAAAGCTTTTGAATAATGTTTACACTTTCTTGCCAAGAGTATATCAGGGAGCAGAAGTAGAAGAGTTTCCAAGTGCTGTTAACTTAACAATACATACAAAGGCTCCTGGTAAATGGCTACTAATAGATTTAGAAACTGGTCAGGAATATATCGGCGCAGCAGTGCCTAATAAATATGGCAGGTGGCTTAGACTAAAAGATAGATACAATGGAAATTCTTAGCGATAAGATTATAAAGTTTACAAATGCATTTAGTCCAAACGGGTATATAGATTTAATTGAAGATGTATCTTCATCGTGCTATCCGCTAAATAGTGTTGAAAGAAGACCTCACCTAACAATGGAGCTGCCTTTCCTATTCTCTAAATCAGACAATATATCTGCAATTAAACTAAGATCTAGGATAATCAAAGACATTGTAGATCCAATATCTAGGTATATGTCTGTATACGGAATATCAAAAATGGTTCCAAAAAAAGAATTTATTACTGTTTCTAAATTAGAAAATGGAAGATATATGGGTTCACATGTAGACGATGACCAAGTAGACTCAGACAACTTTATATGTATGGCATATATCAATGATAATTTTTCTGGAGGTGAGTTAGTGTTCCCAGATATTAATTTGTCATACTCTCCATCTGCTGGAGACATAATACTGTACCAATCAAAACAAAAGCACATGGTCAATAAAATTAGTGGGGGCCCAAGATATAGCTTTGGTTATGGATTCAAGGGGCCAATAAATGATACATTATAAAAAAAGTAATAGCCAGGCCCATCAAGAATCATTTGTTTTAAATATTTTAAATGAGAAAAAGAATGGTTACTATGTTGAGCTTGGCGCTGGGTGGCCAGTAAAGAATAGCAACACTTATCTGCTTGAAACAAAATATGGGTGGAAGGGGGTATCCTTTGAGAATGGCAAGAAAAGGGTTAAAAAATATAATCAAAAAAGAAAAAACAAAACACTGCTTCAGGATGCAATTACATTTGATTATTTAAAATATTTTTACGATAACAATTTCCCAAAACAGATAGACTATCTTCAAATGGACATACATCCAGCAGAAGATACGTTGCTTGCGTTAAAGAATATCCCATTAGACAGATATAGATTTTCTGTTATAACCTATGAGCATAACGGATACCAGAATAAACAGAATCAAATTGACTCCCAGAGAATTTTAAAACAGTACGGTTATAAGCTTGTGGTAGAGGGGCTTATGCTAAATGATGGAGTTTGGTACGAGGATTGGTGGGTAGATCCTTTAGCTGTTGATTACGAATCATATAAAGAATTTATTGCAGAATACATAACACATCATGAGCTATTTAATGGCGCAAACATTAAATAATAAAATGATGTATAATGGTATAAAGGCTGGTGATACTATGTCAGAAAAAGATAAATGTTATTATTGTGAAGAAGAAGGTACCTATTGGGATCAAATTGGTGCCACCTTTATATCGGTATGCAAAAAGCATATGGTTAACTACTACAGTTCATAAACCATTGACAATAAATTTAAGATATAGTATATTTAACCTATGAAAAGAATACTTTGCGCTATTTTAAAGCATAAAACTATTTATGCTGGGCTTTGCCCATTTACTCAAGCAGAGTATAATGTTTGTACAAGATGTACAAAAATGATTAAATTAATCGGATCGGATCAAAAAAACAATGTTTGATTTAACAAAAAAGTCTGATGCCGTTTGGGTGTTTGAAAATGTTTTTGATAAAAGCCAAGAGCTTTTGTCTGATTTGCTATTAAAAGAGTGGAAGACATACAATAATGATGGCGGCGGTAGCACATTAATTGGTAGGTCAACTTGGATAGATAAAACAGAAGATCATTATGAAGAGATATTAAATATATTTGCTGAGTGCCTGGCAAAATATTCCGAAGAGGTGTTTACATGGATGACGCCAGACAGACTTGGGTCTGGTAGGTGGCTTGTCAGGGAATATCAGGCTGGGTCATTTATGACAGCACATGAGGATGCATATAGCTATGTCAAAGAAAATGGCGAAGACGTAAGGCCAAAGATTACTATTATTTATTACATAAATGATGACTATGAAGGTGGCGAGATAGAGTTCCCAGATGAAGATGGTGGGCTTGTCATAAAGCCAAAAGCTAATTCTGTTGTCATATTCCCCAGCTCTTTTGTTCACGGAGTATTGCCAGTTACCAGTGGGAACAGATATATGACTCAAACCTATGCATATAGGCATCCACTTTCTCATTACGACCCACAGTAAGCCAATATAGTATAATATACTTATGTGCTAACAGATTAGCCTACCAATAGATACTGGAGAAAATATTAATGATAGAAGCAATAAAGCTTTCAGATAAAGTATGGTATTTTAAAAATGCCGTAGAGGATCACAAGGCTATATTTAGCTCGCTAACAGACTGGGAACCAGTCTTAAATCAAGACTTTATGGAAACTTCAATCATCAGTACTAAAAAATACCTTGAAGATTCTGATAACGCTATCTTTAAATGTTTAGACATATGGTATCACAACAATCAAGACTTTAATTCTGAAAATTATAAACTTTTGAGAAACACCCATTTTTATAAAAGAGGTCCAGGCGGTGGATACACAGCGCATACAGATTTTGCTGCAGTTGGGGATGGAACATACGAAGAGGTATTTGCAACCATACTAACCTACTTCTCGGACCCAGAAGACTTTGGCGGCGGAGAAATAGTATTCCCAGACTACGATATATCTTTAAAGCCAGAGGCTGGTAGCATTGTTATATTTGGCAATAAGGTAAGGCATGCAGTAAATGATGTTACTAGTGGCGAAAGAGGGCTGGGGAGTGTTTTCCTAGTTAAGAATAGTGTTTTTTACAAAACATTTGGAATGGATCACAGAAACCTTACAAAAGAACAAGAGTTTTTCATACGTGAGGAAGTACCTCAGTATGAAGGTAAAAATGCAAATGTAGATTTATCTTTACAAAAAGGAGAGTACTAATATGTCAATATATGACCAAACATTTAAGATTTCAACAGGAGAAGACATTCCTCTATCAGAGTATAGAGATAAAGTGCTATTGATTGTTAACGTTGCAACAAACTGTGGGTTTACGCCACAATACAAAGCACTTCAAGAGCTTCACGACAGATACTCAGAAGTAGGACTTAAAATAATTGCTTTTCCTTGTAACCAATTTGGGGGCCAGGAGCCAGGAACAGATACTGAAATTGCAGAATTTTGTTCAACAAATTACGGAGTTACATTTGAGTTTGCTTCAAAGTCGGCTGTACTAGGAGAAGAGGCTAACCCAGTACATAAGTATATTACTAACGAGCTTGGTCACGAAGCCCCATGGAACTTTACTAAGTACATAATTGACCTAGACGGAAAGATACATGAGACAGCTCCAGACACCGATCCTATGGAGATGGAACCTTTAATTAAGCATGCGCTATTAAATAATATCGCAGACACACCAAAAGAAACAACCTCAGTTGAAAACATTTGATCCAATAGAAAAGATTGGTGATGTTGGAGTATACATCGAGAACTGCTCATCTAAAGAAGTCCTTGATGAAATGCTTGATAAGATAACTAAATTTGAATCTAGTCAGATTAGATTTGGAACAAGGTACACCGTCCACAGCTTTAGATCATCACATGCAGCACATTTCAAATCAATTCGTGAAATAATGACAGAAGGCATATCAAGATATCTAGATATGACTGGCAGATCTATTGCAGACTATAAGCCAGCAAATGATTACTATGCAGTTATTGAATGGAACGAAGAAAGAATTGGAATACATCAGCAAAGCATAAACAATGAGGGTAGTCTTCTAATTGTGCCAGACATAAGCGCCTATTTGTTTATGAGCGATGACTTTGAGGGCGGAGCATTTAATTTTACTGATCTTGGTGTAAGCATAAAGCCAAAAGCTGGCAGTATGATAATATTTGAATCAGATACATTTACTAGCGTCAATGGAATAAAAAGAGGCGGACGCAAGATAGAGGTAAGTATGCCAATGTACAGAGCAGATAAAGATATAGAGATGGTATAGAAATGGCACAGCCAAATGTAGTTAAAGGTTTTATATCACCCAAGACAGCTAAGTATCTTAATGATTATTTAAGGCCAAGGTCTTATTTAAATCCAAGAGGACTTTTAAACGTTTACTTAAAACCATTAGACATATCAAGTGCTGGTCAAGAAGAAGACTATGTAGTGCACGATCTAATAAATATGATAGAAAGCTCAATATCAGCCCAGTTTGGATTTAATAAATCAGAGATCTCTTTAGATAGAATGAACTATCAGGTTCTACAAAAGGGTGAAGAATTGGGATGGCATGCAGATGCCTATGGTGGAGTAGATGGATATGAAGACAATTACTATTCTGCACTACTTTACCTAACAGATGACTATGATGGTGGAGAAATTCATTTTTATGAAAACAACTCTGGGGACAAGAAAGATAGCATTGCATACAAGCCAGAGGCTGGAACCTTAATATTCTTTAAAGGTGATCGAGATTACCCGCACTCAGTCAATGAAGTTATTGATGGAGAAAGAGCAAACATAATATTGTTTTATGGAGTAATTCCTACTCCCAAAGAGGACCAGCATCAAATATAATAGAATACTTTTCTGATAAGTTCTGTGTTCTGTGCCAAGTGCCTTTTCTAAGCCACAGCAGATCACCAGGCTCAAGCATTAAGGTTTCTGGCTCTCTAGTCCAAGCAGTCTGCCACTCCCAACCCTGTCTCTCTTCATACTTAAACTCTTTTGGAACACCGCTCATCTCGCCATACAGGCCTACTTGCCACTCTGTGGCGCCCCTACAGTGCCAATGAAGGATATCATATGGATCCTTGTGTAAAGGCTCTCCAGGCCAATTAGAGTCTAGGTTGCGATATCTTTTGCCTTCAAATATATAATACTGATATTCAATATCAGGGTAAGCTTTCTTTGATTCATCAAGAAAGTATTGCATTGGCTCTGGTAGTTTTATGTCCTGAATAAATTTTCTCACACCAGTAGACTGAGGGTCAATTACATCTTCAAATTCTTTCCATGATGGTACAGGATGATGCCAATTTTTAAATACTGCGTAAGGCAAATTATCTTTCTTGGCTTGTTCTACAAATTCTGCTAACGTTGTCATTTTCTTCTCTTCCCTAAAATATCTACTGTTCCTGCTTGCATTACTACTGAGTACTTGTCGCATATGTTCTCTGTTCTATGCCAAGATTTATTATTGAACCAGATTACATCTCCAGGCTCTAGGATAAATGTTTCGTAATCTCCCGTGAACTCGGCTCTCCAGTCCCATTCAGTGCCAACTGGCGGTCTTAAGTAAGCTGGGTCATTTAATGCTTCTGCTTCTATTCCTATGTCCCATTTAGTTACACCAGTGCATTGTAAATGAACTACATCAAAAGTATCTTTATGTAATTTAGATCCTGGTCTGTTGTGATAAAAATTTCTATAGTATATGTTTGACAAGATATAGAAATCATTTTCTGTGTCTGGGTAGGCTTGGTTGGCCTCATCCATAAAATACTTAACTGATGCTGGTACAGGTCTGTCTTGAAGCTGAAGCCTATTGTGCCAGATGTCGTTGGGGCCGTACATAGGCTCTATCTCTCTTCTTGTTGGCGTTGGCTGATGCCAGTTCTTAAACACAGCGTAGTTAAGTCCAGCATCTTTTGCTTCTTTAATTAATTGATTTAATGTACTCATATGCTAATTATACTATATTACGCAATGTAGTGTAGAATAGTGCGAAATTTCGGCGGTAGATATGGTATTGACGGTACCCGTCACATATAGTATACTAAACATATGAAAGAGCCTAAGATTATGAAAATGGATTGGCGTTCATTAGGCTATTGGCCCGTATATAAAGATGGAAAACTTACATGGGAAAAGGATCCAGATGAAGATGTTAATTGAATTTGTAGAAAGATACCTTATGCGTCCTAAACGTCTCAGAGAAGCAATTGAAGCGGTTGTGCATGAGAATGATGAATTGCTACGCATCCTTGAACAGCACGAAGAAGAAGGACCAACTAATCTTACATGGTCTGAAGGAGATACATGGTATGGTTGGACCTATAGCCCAGCTAAGAATAGATATTACTTTGATGATATTGGTAATAAGTCTTTAATGGGTTTGTGGGAAGAACAATGGCTTCGTGAAGAGGCTACTGATTGACAATAGTGTTGAGTGCTTTCTGCGTATCTTGTAATAAGAACGTAGAAGGAAGGCTAACCGAGATGGTTGTCTTAGATTCAGGTAACTGGTTATACAGAGGCGAATGCCCTGAGTGTTGCTACGAAATTAAGCGAATTGTCCCTAATGACAGTTCAGGTTCCTATAATGGTCGTAGAGCGGTTTCCGAAACCGATAATGAAGGTCCGATTCCTTCACCTGAAGCATGAGTAAGCGGTGGGAAGATAAATCTCAATGGATCACCCATTGCCCCACATGCTTTTGTGCAGTTACTCATCATCTATTAGACTTTCATTTACAATACCATGAAAATCAGATCCCAATTAGTGAAATCGGCGGCGGTAGAGAGATCCCAGTCAACTACGTTGACACATTTAATGATATAATAGATATCTAGAGATAAGGTTTTTAAAATGTATTGGTCCTATGTGTTAGCAGCTATTGGCGTAACAGGCATATACTTTGTAGGGCGGAAGTCCATATGGGCCTGGTTCCTATTATTATTTAATGAGTGTCTATGGATCATTTATGCTTTAACAACAAAGCAATACGGATTCATATTTGCAGCAATAGCTTATGGTGTAGTCTATATTAGATCATACGTACATTGGTCTAAAGAACCTGTGAACAAGATTCACCTATAATGGCATACTCTAGATTCTTCGACTCAGACATATACATATATGCTCACGTTGAAGGATATATAGAATGTTGTGCATGTTGGCTGAATGAAAACTTAGATGAATATTCATTATTTGGATTATCTGAGAAAATAACTAACGATGATCAGCTAATCGAACATGTCAGACAACATAGACAATTAGGACATAATATACCAGATGGTCTGGAAGCAGAAATTTTGCGGGACCCAGAGAGATATGGTATCCTAGAACAATGATAACTATACTAGCCATACTCATTACATGGTATATAACCAAGATATACTATACAAGGTCATTTACCCTGGATATAGAAGAATCTAATCTAATTAAAGTCACTTGCTCCAAATGTGCTCGATCAGGATATATCAGTCCAGATAACCTTCGTGCTCCCTATTACTGCATGTCCTGTAAATAATGGTAGAATAGAGCTATGAAAAAGATCCTAATTGCTGATGTGATCAAGGCAGTCGAATATGATAAAGAGCAAGAGATTATTGCTATTTCTGAAAGATTTAATATAGATCTAGAAGACGCTGATTACCTATATTCTAATTTTGATAAAAATCGGTGGGAAGACGTAATAAACGCTGCTGATGAGCTTAATGTAGATATAATCGATATAGATGAACATGACTTAGACGATATTGAAGAGATGGGAGCATCTGGTTCAATTGGATCTAGTATGGGAGATATTGAATATGAATATGACCCAGCTTCAGATGAATATAATGTTGATATTAATTTCAATAGAGGTGGATCTGCCAACTATCAATTAGATTCAGACACATTGCTTGAATTTGATGCTGGTGGAGGCACATATTACAATGCCAACATACGTGGCAATTAGCTCCTAACTCCTATATCCCCCTCCCATTTATCTCCTCTCTAATAGCCCTTAGAAGGCTTATATAGTGGAGTAAAGTGGAGTATAGTGGAGAATTTATACTCTAGATAACATATCATATACTATAGATATATATAGTTAAACATATATGTCTAATGGAACATCCTCCCATATAATGAACGTAATGTCAATAGCACAAATCGGACATATATACCCCTATATAGCAGCATATTGATCCATATTTGTCAAGAGTTTTCTTGAGGAATTTTGATCTATTTTGCCATATTCTCTACACATTTGTCGACATTCTATATGTATAATAAATCATTTAGACATATTGTGTAGCAAATTTCAGGGATTTTGTCAAGGCCTTCGTAAATAGAAAAATTTGCCCACAAGCTATAAACTTTCAGGGGTTTGGATCATGTGTCGTAAATAGGAAATTTGGCCCACATGCCCACACATACAAATTATCCACAGGCTGTGGATAACCTGTGGATAATTTGGGCTAGATATGTTTATCTATCTAACCAGGCATTCGATCTCTCATTGTATGTATGCCTCTATTGACTGAATGG
>Ga0247723_1000854_pt1 | contig 19179 bp, 44 predicted proteins | sample MSEWelMarce5H_FC_FD_189079 | JGI IMG/M metagenome (GOLD analysis project Ga0247723, IMG submission 189079) | Subsurface sediment microbial communities from gas well in West Virginia, United States - MSEEL Well Study Marcellus 5H_FC | ecosystem: Environmental > Terrestrial > Deep subsurface >... | reverse complement strand
TTTATAAAGTTTTCGATTGTATCTCCAACGTCGCAGAAGATAACCTTAGACGGTTTCTCTTTCTTTACTTGTTGGATAAGCTTCGCCGTCGTTAGCTCTACTCTTTCGATTAGCTGGGCGGTTCCCCCGCGGTGGTCTACCTTTCCAACCTGTAAGTCCGACCAGAGAATAACTAAAGCTTTCTCGTTTGTATTATCTAAGTTGAGTTTGGGCTTCTTCCCTTTTATAACCTTCTTAGCTTCGGCGTAAAGAAGCGGTAGGTCTAGTTGGCCCGTCTTACGTCGGAAAGTAAATCGGAAAGACGTTAGGAATTCTCCGCCTTCTTTCTGTTGCCACTTGGATACCCGGGGAGTGCCGATTACTTCGAACTCGTCCGGATTCATTCCAGCAGCTTCTAGGAATTCCTCGAAGCTCGCCGGCGATTCGGAGTAGGGAGTAGTCGCTTCTCCGGTCTGGCCGTCGAACTCTACCGCTGGCCTTCCGAACGGGGTACTTCCGACCTTTATTGCTGGCTGTAGATTTTCTAACAAGAGCATTCCTTCTTTCGGTGGCGGAGGATTGAAACGTCGCTGATTCGAAGTCCCCTAGAGCTTAGTTCACGCGCTAACGCTCCCGAATTGAATTCTGGATTCGCTATTGCGCCGTCTAGGATTTCTTGGTCTTTCTTCTCTAGCTTCTCGCGTAGAGTCCTAACCGCGCAAGTTCTAATCCGCGTCGGTGGCTTTAGGTCTTCTAGCATCTTCTCCCCTTATAAGTTGTAAAGCTAAGTCCCCGATTTCGGGTTCTAGTACAGCGTATTCGATTCTTGCGGCTTTTGCTAGCAGGTCGGCTAGGTGTTTTCGAATACTCTCGAAGTCGTTTGACCAGACTAGGTTCTTATCTTCTAGAAGCTCTATAGCCCGGGCTAGGTCTTCCATTACTTCTTCCTTCTTTTACTTGCCAGTAATAACCGAATCCAACGAAGCTCTCGCTTGAAGTGGAATGGTCTGCGCTCTGCGCGGTGCTTACCCTTCGACAATTTCCACCACCTTTTCCAGTAGCTCGATATCTAGATTCGTAATTATTACCGCGTCCTTTAGAAGCTCGCTAACGATTCGTTCCCTTTCGCTTAGGACTCCTTCGACGTATCCCTTACGGAAGAAGATTACGTTTCTTCTACTCGCCTTCTTGTTCTGCCAAGTTCTTCTGTAGCCATTCATTGAATTTCACCATATCCCTTTCTAGTTCGTTTATCATTTCTCCGTAAACATTTAGCTCGATTAGTAGTAGGTCGAGTCTGGTTTCTAAGTCCATTTCAATTCCTTTACGTGTAGCTCGGCACGTTTTAGACCGATAAGGATTCCCGTTTCGTCGAGTGTTGAAGCTGCTTCTTCTTGTTTAGCTATTTCTTCGTTTAGCATTTTTAGGATTCGGTTTCGTTCGTGCTGGATTCCAGAGTTGAAAGCCCGGACGGTACTACTCGCGATTATGTCCTGAAGGTCGCTCATTTTATTTCCTTTCTTAGCTCTTGAATTATTCCTTCTATCTGCGATTCGAAGTCAGCGCTAACTTCGCCTTTTACTGCCTCTAACATTTCGATAATTCTTTCGCGCTCCTGTTTTCTTCCGTTAGCAAAAGAGTCTTCGGTTATCTTCCAGATAATTTCTTGGACTCTTTCTACTGCCCCGCCCATTAGTGGAAATCCTCTTCGGTCTTACCGCAACCGTAGTCGTAGCAGTCTTGGCAATAAAGACGCGAGTAAAGCTCCGTCTTTATACAGCTTCGGCAAGCGCACTCGTTCACAAGCCCATACCCCTTATAACTTCGTTCTGCTCTCTACGGTATCGACCTTCGATTTCGTTTACGATATCCGCTACGTTGATTGGGATTCCTTCGTGGTCTTCGACGAAGCGTAAAATGTATTCCCTTTCGTTTCTCTGGCCCGCTTTGAATCCGTCGCTGTAAGGAGTGTTGGAGCTGTATCGCTTTTCTAGTCCGTCATAGAAACCGCGGACGTAGTCTTCTTGGTTCATTCTTTTTCCCTTCTTGGCTTGCTCTCGATTGTGCTTAGGTGTTCGATTATTAGGTTTAGGGTATCCGGGTGGAGCTGTTTTTTGATGGTTAGGAATTCGAGAGTATTCTCGACTGCCGCTTTCTCGTCGCGTCGTCCCCGGAGGTAAATTGCTAGGTCGTTATCTGACAGAGTCGTTCGCGTAAACATCTGGATTCAACTCACCTACCAGCTCTAGAATCTTCGCTACCGCTTTAGTCGGAACCGGATTGGTCGCTCTTATTAGGCGAAGTATTTCTTCGCGCATAAGCATTCGGCCCATAAGGATTCCGTCTTGCTTCGCGGTCTGGAAGTTGTATTGGTTAGGAAAATAATCGTCAGTTCCGAATTCGATATTTGGGTCAGTCTTGCTTGTCATTTGCGTTCCTTTCTAAGAACTGTTTTTCTAGGTGGCTTAGTAGTTGGAGCTGGGCGGTATAGCGGTGGAGAGCTAGCGCCGGATTATCTCTCCGGCTTTCGTTCTGTTCTTTCGCGTAATCGTGTCCTTCCCGAAGGATTCTACGAAGAACGAATTCGACTTCAATCATTCGCCACTCCAACGTCTTACGACGGTAATAATTCCGCCTATCCATAGAACCGTAAAGAGGGAAGAGAAGAATAGGAGTCCAGCGTTTTCTCTTAGCAGCTGGCTTACTTCCATAAGCCGGGCGAAGAGTAGGACGGCGATTAGTTCGAATCCCATTAGAGGTACTTCTTCGCTAGGTGGTCTACTAGCCAAAGGGTCGCGCCTAGAATCCCAAAAACTCCTAGCGTGTAGCCCAGAAGTAAATCGACCTTCTGTAGTTCCCAGCTACCGTACAAGATAGCTCCGTAGAGAATCGTTATCCCGAGAAGTTTCATTAGACACGCACCTTCGGAGTAGAAAGGCGGTCGAAGAATTCGTCGAACTTCTCGCTAGCGAGTCGTTTATTTAGCTCTCCGTCCAGCGAATCGTAATGCTCGTAGAAGTGGGCTTCGCCGATTTTTATTTCTACTCGATAGACGAACTGATTATTGACTCCGCGGGAAAAACATAGCTCCACGAATTCGTCGTTTCCTCTTTCGAAGTAATCAAGGGTAGATAGGTTATTCATTTTCTTTCCTTCCTAAAGGTGGAATTCTTTTCCGGTTTCGTCTTGTATCCAGTAGCGCTCGTAATCTATGGCGGAGGTCATTTCGATTTCGACGTAGTCGCCTTTCGCGAATTTCTGGTCTGCTAGGTCTAGAGCTTGGTTGTAGTCTTCCGCGGATTCGATTTCGGTTTCTATCCACATAACGACCGGGCGCTGTACGGTGTATCTCATTTCGCTTGGGCCTTTCTTACGCGGTTCCAGAATTTAGTCTGGGTCTGGATAGGTTGGTTTTTTATTACGTACTCGATACCTATAGAGCTAAATCCGCTTTCTATGTATCTCTGTACCGCTTGGGTAATTTCTTTCGAGTTCATTTCTTTTTCCTTTCTTACTTAGCTTCTAGCGCGAAGATAGAGAAGCTAGCGTAAACGTCTTGCTTATCTGCTTTCTTATTGAAAGCGTTTCCGAATTTATTCGCTGCTTTTAGGTCTTCGAAGAAGCGGACGGCGTGTTCGTTTTCCGAAGTAGCTTCGACCAAAAACTTACTATTAGCTGGAGCTTGGATAGTAGAACGAACGGTCTTCGGCATCCCCATAATTCTCTGGACTGATTCGTAGGTGTAAGTTTCCATTTCTTTTTCCTTTCTTCTTTACGCTGTAGCTTTTGAATCTACGTAGGCTTTAGCGTCCTTTAGGGTTCTAAGAACTACGCCTTCGCCAGCTCCCGAAATATAAACGCGGTATCCACTTACGCGACGGCCGATTCTATCTAGACCAGAACGCTTAGTAATAAGCGCTTCTCCGTACTTGTAAGTCTTCATCTCGTTTCCCTTTCGTTTCCCCGGTCTTTCCGGTTAGTAATAACGTACCAGAAATTTTCGGGAATTTCGACCAATTTTGGGAAATTTTGGGAAATTTATAGAATGTTTACCAAAACGTTATAAACGGGGCGCGTTCGAATGAGTGTTCGATAGATATTGGGGCCGTAGAAGGCCCGTAGAAGCCTTTTTAGGCTTGGGGTAAGGTATTTACCCTAATCAAAGCTCCCGGGCCTCTATGGTCGGCATAGACCTTTGTAGCCGTTAGGCGAACTATGCGGGAATCGTCCGAGTAGATTCCAGCGTCGGTTAGGGAATCAGCTACGGCACGAACCAGCTTGTCGAGGTCTGGCATTACGGCCGGGAATTCTCTATCCCTGACGGTCTTAGGCCGGGGGAGGAAAAAGATTACGGAGAGTTCGACCGGGGTATCTATCGGCTTCCACTCTTCGGAGATTAGGTCTAGCGCTGCGAAGACTACTGCGTTGCGCCACTTCTTATGCTTGGTCGAATTGACCTGAACGATTCGTCCGTTTATTACGGAGTGGGAACCTTGGGAAGCTGGTTCGCCGAATACTTCGATAAGTAATTCAACCGACATACTGTCGCCACGCTTCCGAGATTCCGGCCCATACGTAGAAGAGTCCGAAGACCAGCCCTGCTCCGTGTAGGAAACCGGAAGACTCCGAAGCGAATTCGATAAGAAGAATTCCAGTCGAAGCAGGGACTAGCCAACGGATAAACACTAGAAGGGTAGCTCTTCGTGAGTCGGGGTCATACCCGGAGCTTCTGAACCGTCTAGTTTGATTGTCGCGAAGTTGATAGAAAGATTTACTACTGTCTTCTCTTCGCCTTCTTTGTTCGTGTAGTTTCCGATAGCTGCGGATAGAAGACCGCGAGCAGATACTTTTTGTCCGACTTGTAGGGTCGAAGTTGGAGCGTCTAGCCAAGCGGTGTATCTTGCGTCGCGCTTTTCCCCGTCCTTCGATTTGAAGGTTTCGAGAATCTGGACTCCCTTATTACCGAAGACGAGTCCAACGATTTCGCCTTTTACTTCTACTGTTGCCATAGTGTTTCCACCTTTCTTTTTATTATTTCTTACCTTACTAGCAAGCTAAGACTTTTTGATGTGTTCTGGATTGACGCAGTCGAGATGTCCACAGTTGCGAACGCCGGGAAGAACCGGCTTGCCTTCGTAGATTGGGGTGGTAAGAGTTTCGCCGTCGAAGTCGCCCTGCCAAGGAAGACATTTAGTATTTCCGTACTTGACGATAAGCGACTGGCCCATTTGACAATCGGTACACCGAACGCCGGTCTTCGGTTGGTCTGCCTTGACGCGCCAAATATGGCCGCACCTATTACAGATAGCTTCATTCTCTTCCACCGCATTAGCGTATCAGTCCCGCCTGAATCGCTGCGTTTCGACAGCAGGGGTCGCAGGTAAGTAATTTCTTACCGTGGGCGCAGATTGGGTGTGGGTCGCCGTTCTGAACCGGAGCTGGTTCCATAGCCCGGGCGCGTTGCTCTTCGGTCTTTCGTCTTTCCTTGATTCTCTGGGCGAACGCTATAACGTGCTTGGCTTCCACGTAGCTAATCGACTGCTCGCGCTGGGCTTCGATTACTGCCGCCTTAGCGTCCGCGAAGTCAAGATAGCCAATTAGGTCGAACCAGACTTGTAGCTTCTCCGCCGATAGCTGGCGGTTATCTATCGCGCTTAGGTATTCCATAAGCTCTTTTAGTTCGGTCTTAGTCATTCGCCCATTCCTCCAACTCGCTCTTATCGTTCTTCTTCCGTTCCGGTAGCGGTGGATTATTCCAAGCTTCGGCGTTTAGCCAAGTAGCCGGGTTCTTTACGTAGCGTTTCTCCGGAAGGTTCGGGTCTTGGCCGTATCGCTTCGCTCCTTCGATTACGTCCTTAGCGTCGTAATGTTTTAGGGCTTTTCTAAATGCCCTTACGGCTGCTCCCTTGTCTACCTTCTTCGGGTATAGCTCCCAGAATTCTAGAAAAGAATCAGTTTGGGAAATGTCGTTTATTCTCTCGTTATTCTTAATATGTTCTTCTTTAGTAATAGTCTTCTTAAGTAGCGGATTATCCAACGTAGGATTATCCAACGTAGGTTCAACCGTTGGGTCTTGGGTCGTGTAAGTGTATCCTCCAAGGTATCCCTTCTCCGTCCGCTCTCGATTCTCCGAGCGGTTTAGATAACCAGCTTCGAGTAGTTCGTTTATAACGGTTCGAATAGCGTCGCGACCAACTCCGTTAGCGTGGGCCAGACTTTCTTGACTTATCCTCCAACCCGGAGCGTGGGATAGTAGCTGGGCCAGTAGACCTTTAGCCCCAAGGGTTATTCGCGAATCCCTAAGCCACGCGTTAGGAATCTGCGTAAAGTGGTCGTCGAATGCGTGGTGTCCTCGTATAAGCGGCATTAGTTCCCTTTCTTAGCAAGTCCCATAGTAGCTAATAAATCAGCTAAGGGTATTAGTCTTCCGATACTGGCCTTAGTTTCCTTTGAGCTAATTGGTTGCCTAGTTTCACGGGGGTTCGTGTTGCGTATGAACTCTTTTAGGACGCTGGCTTTGACCATAATAAAACCGTCCCCGGTCGGACTAGCCCAACACCAGTATTCGGCTTCCGAAACGTTTATCCCGCTTTGCTTCTTGTCCGAAGCGTCGGGTTCCGAGTAGTGCCAAGTTTCGACGTAAACGTTCCCCGTTTCGTTTATTCGATAGTCGGTTTTCACTTCGACCTTATTCCCAACCAAGTCGTTTAGGAATGTTTGCACCAGTTCTTCCCCGACCAGTCCCCGCGTAAAGTCTAAGTCGAAGCGTGGTTCGTATTTCCCCATTTCTTTTCCTTTCATTCAAAGTCTGGTTCCGCGGTGCGAACCTTTCCATAATTGTCATCTAATAGATACCAACCGTCCGATAAGCGAACGGGTGTTTTACTTGGTTCTTGGTGCGCGTAAAGCTTCCAACCGTAAGAGCGAGCAAGGGTAGCAAAGCTAGCGGAAGATTCCATAAGACCATTCCCTAAAGAGCAGAACGCGATAATGTTTGAAGGACGATTACGCACTTTACTCCCCCCCATTCCTCGATTAAGTCTGTGCTGTGGAATTAGTTCCGGGCCAGTCGTGCCACAATGCGGGCAAGACCTATCGCGGTCTAGATACTTTTGGAATTCTTTTTTAGTCATCTTCCCACGGGTCGAACTTCTTCGCGGGTAAATCTAACCCGGTTCCTGAGTAGTCCACGCTGAATCCAATCTGCGAAGAAGTTTCTACTTCCCGAAGATTCGAAAGGTCTTCTGGACTTGGAGCCGGGCAGGAGTGGCGACGAATCCAGTTCTTGTAAAGCTGAGTAGCTTCTTCTCCGGTGGCCTGAAATACAGCCCCGCAAGAACACTTCTCCCGAATCTTCATAAGTCGCCAATCTCCCGCCCATTAGTCTAGCTCCGCCATTGAAGTTCTACGTTCCGGCTTATAACCGCGGTCATAGTAGCCGTATCGGATAGGACTTTCATTTTCATTTTTACCCGGTTGAACTCCGCCCGAGCTAGGTCTACTTTTAGCTTCTCGTCTATGGCTTGGAGCTTAGATACCGCCTGACGGTCTGCTACCGTTCCTGAGCTATTTAGGAAGGATAGAGAAACTGCTTTATCGAAAGTAGCTTCCGCGTCCGCAAGTTTTACTTCTGCGTCGTAGAGAGCTGACGCTCCCTTCTCCATTTCCTTAGCTATCCGTTGTAGCTCTTCGACGATTTGACCCGGCGACTCCATTAGCTAAGTTCCCCAGCGGTCATCTTTATCCAGTCCAGCACTTCCGGAGAAGCCTTAGCGGTCTTTGCTTCGGAGTAAAGCAAGCGTAGAGCGTCGATATCTTTCTTCTTAGTTAGCTCTCCAGCTTCCGCTAACCAGTCGCGGGACGGTAGCTTCGGAGTCTGGCCCCTAGATACCTTTTCCATTTCTTCGCGGGTGACGCGCTTATTACCGCTAAAGGTGTAGTTAGCAAGACACCTTCCGATTGCGCTTGTCTCGGCATTTTCTAGCGCGGAAGTTTTATTAGCCATTCCAACGCCGTCTACTTCGAATGCCCAGCCCGTAGTTTTTGGAAGGTTTTGTGCTTGGTCGTCTGCGTCTAGATAAAGCCTAGCTTCGACTACCCAAGTTCCAACGGAGCGGTCTTGCGCTGTGGTGTGATTTACGGTAATTATTCGCGCGTCTTTCGCGATATCACTACTCCAAAATCTACGGAGTCTTTCCTCGACGGTTTCGTAATCGTTCAGGTTGAACTGTGCCATTATTACTTTCCTTTCTTTTCGTGGTGTAGGTAAGGGTTCCCCATTCCTCGGGCGCGTAAGCTAATCGCGTGTTCGCCGTAGACGATTCCCCTTTTCTTTCCGGACATAGCCGATAGAACTCGACTCTTTAGTTCGGTAAGTTTCTTTTCTGCTTTCTCGTAATCGCTTAGAGCTTCGAAGTAGTGAAGTCCTAGTTCGTCTAGGTGTTCTTCCCCGTCTTCGATTTTTGGATTCATAGCCCGGATAGTTTCGAACGTGGAATTACTCCCGTCCCAGTCCGGCATTTTATTATTTAGAACTGATTCCCTAAAGCGATAAGCGGCAGCAACCAAGGAAGCTGCTTCGAACGAATCCCATTCGACTTCGAACTCTTGGTAGCTGGAACCAGCTAGCGCTACTAGCTTCGCTTCTTGGATTCCAAAGACGTTCATATACCAGAGAACCTGCGCCCGGTAATGCTGTGGAACTTCGCTCCAATAGTCGCGCGAAAACTTTACTTCGATAATTCCCCAAGTTCCGTCCGGCTTCTTATAGAGAGCGTCTGGGTTAGCGCGTTGCCATTCAAACTTCTTATGGCCCCAAGTTCCAGTCGTATAGATTTCGTATTCTGGGTGTTCCTCCGCGAAGAGCTGGAGGATTGGAGCTTCTAAGATTGTCCCAAGTCGCATAGACATAGACGGTTGTATTTCGTCCGGGATTTGCTTCGTCTTTTTTGCCCACTTAGTTATTGCGGATTCCCAAGGACTAAGCCCAGCGATAGCTCCGATATCCGAACCACCGACCGCGCCTTCCGCGTTCCGTAGGTTGTGCCATTCTTCCGAACCGCTTTCGAAGTTGCCCAGAAGGACTGCGTCCCCAAGCTCCTTTAGTTCTAGTTCCCCTTTTATCATTTTTCCATTTCCTTTCCTTTTGGCCTAAGCCTTTAGTAAGGTCTAGGTTATGACTACCTTACGACATTTATTAGGAATAGAACGGAAATACCTAGAACTTCACGAGGCGATTCGCGAACTAGGTGGGGTGGAATGCGAGGAATTACCAGACTTTTTCTTCCCCGAAGAACCAGACCGGGCTTCCCGGCTTATGGTAGAAAAGATAGCTAAAGAGGTATGCCAGCGCTGTCCGCTTAGGGTAGAATGCTTGGACTATGCCAAGTCCACCCGGGTAATCGGGATATGGGGAGGTACTACTTACGAGGAAAGATACTCGCGGGATTAGTCTTCGTCGGGAACGTGGCTAATAGCTAGGGCGGAACCGCCAACAGCTAGTACCGCTGCGGATACATTTAGAATCTGCGCGCCAAGTTCGTTAGTAATACTTCCGATAGTGATTAGTAGTGGAACGGTTGCGGCGATAATTCCGTAAATCCATTTTCTTACGTGTGGTTTTAGGTCTAGCATTAGTCTTCTTTCTGGTAAAGGTTTATATCTTCAAAGGTAGCAGAAGCAGTATACGCGGTAAGGATAATCGAAATAAGTGCCACGCCTCCGACTACCATTTGAACGCTTACCTCTCTATCCCAAGCAAAGGTAATCATTCCGAAGGCTATCATTACAACGCCGATTCGATAACTTCCGAAGATTAGTTTTCTACGGAAGTGCCAGCTAGGGCCGGAACCCTTTTCCTTCTTTTCGTCCTTCAGTAGAAAGACGTAATCAAGCCACTTCACTTTAGTTTTTCTAGAGCGATTTGAGTCTTAATGTAAGAAGTAGGTTCGGTGTATCTAAGACCCTTATTATTCCAGACGTAAAATTTACCGCGCTGGATTTCGAAGTGAAGGTGTGGCCCGGTAGATTCTCCGGTGTTGCCACTTTCTCCTACCTTCTGGCCTTCTTCGACTCTATCCCCAACTTTGATTCCGGCTTCTTTTATAGAACCCTTCTTCAAGTGGTAATAGCCCGAGGTAATCCATTCGCCGTTTACCTTATGGCGCAGTCGAACAATGTAGCCACCGCCAGCAGGTTCGCCGTTAGAAAATTTTAGTTTCGACGGGCCAGCATAAACAACAGTTCCGCGAGCAATAGCATAGACCGGAGTACCGACAGCAGAGCCGTAGTCAATCCCGTTATGGTGTTTACGGATTTTCTCGATTGGGTGAATTCTCCAACCGAACGGACTTGTTATCCGTGGCATAGGTTTATTGAAAGGAAAGCGCATAGTTCTATTTTACGCTAGTCGAGCGTTTACAGTAATGCTTCCACCTAGAGCGACCGCGGTTCCGTTTATCGTAATCGTTGTAGCAGATAGAGATACAGTCCTAGTTTCCGAGTTGTAAGCAACTGGAGCGGTAGCCGATACGACTCCGGTATCTCCAGTATCTCCTTTGACTCCTTGGATTCCCTGTGGCCCGGTCGCACCTGTGGCCCCTGTTGCTCCAGCCGGCCCGGTTTCGCCTTGGATACCTTGGATACCCTGAATACCTTGTTCGCCTTGTGGCCCGGTTGCCCCAGTCGCTCCCGTTGCCCCGGTAGGCCCAACGTCCCCGGTATCTCCTTTATCGCCTTTTGGCCCAGTCGCTCCGGTTGCGCCAGTTGCGCCCGTTGCTCCAACTTCGCCGGGGATTCCTTGGATTCCTTGTGGCCCAGTATCTCCGGTATCGCCTTTAGGCCCGGGTACGGTAGAAGCTGCTCCCGTTTCTCCGGTGTCGCCTTTGTCCCCTTTATCACCCTTCGGGCCAGTCGCACCTTGCGGGCCGGGAACCGTGGAAGCTGCGCCAGTTTCACCTTGCGGGCCTTGTGGCCCAGTCGCGCCCGTTGAACCCGTGTCCCCTTTGTCGCCTTTGTCGCCTTTGATTCCTTGAATACCCTGCGTACCGGTCGCTCCGGTTTCGCCTTTTTCACCGCGGGCGAAGTAAACCTTTAGAGTTTCCTTAGCAGGTTCGGCGACGCTAACCGTTGTAGTAGGTGGAGCGACGATTGTAATTTTAGGCACGAACGACCTCTGGGCTTACTCTTACTGCGCCTTCGACTAGGCGGATTACTCTTCCGCCGACGGTCTGTGTTAGCTCCATAGCCCAAACATAATTCGGGGAAGTTAGCGTAGAAGTCTGGTTAGCGGTTAGCGAAATACTAATTACCGAAGTAGAAGTGTTTATAGCCGTAGTAATTTCTAGCGCGGTAGAAGCGGAAGGGGTCTGTCGAATCTGCGCCTTAGCAGTCCACCCGGTAAAGTCGAATAGCGTTCCGTCGTCGTTCTTGTATTCGAACTCTAGGCTAAAGGTAGCCCCGGCTTCTATTTCTAATCCGTAATTCGCTGCCATTATTCTTCCTTAGATAACTAGATTTACTACTGCGCTTACGAGAGAGATAACCCCGGCGGTTAGTCCGGTATACGCAATCTTCTCAATCCAAGCTAACCGGGCCAGAGTAAGTTCGACTTCTCTAAGACGGTTTGGAACTTCGTCTAGGTGGTCTAGCTTCTCTAGAACCTTTATCAGAATTTCACCGTGTTCGAGCTGCTTCTGATAGATAGCGTTCTGAGTAATCCGCACCCCAGTTGTTTCTTCAGCCATTATGCTTCAGGTTCCTCGATTGGAGCTGTGATTCTGCCGTCAGGCAATAGGTAGGCTTCAGGGTTTATAGCTTGGCAAAAGGCTAGGGCTTCGGCTTCCGTTATGTTGGTGAAATCCCAAGTTGTCAGTTCTGACTCGTCTTGTGCTTCTGTAAGGTAGCCAAGAATAGTGCCGCCATTTTCTACTGGGCCATCTGCCCAAGCCCCTTCCGCACCGAAACCAAGCTCAGCAATTTTATCCTCTGGGCCAGTTCCATAGTTAGGGTCTGTAAAGTTTAGTTTCCAAGTTGCGTAATTCACGACAGCTCCTTCTTAGCGTTTTCAATTTCAACAACGAACTTGTCTAATATGCCCGCTTGTTCCATAGCTTCTATGTGAGCAGGGTTTACACCAGAACCGCCCATTAGCATAGCTTTAGCGTTGTTTGTGAGTCGTTCTTTCCAGTAATCCGGCTGGGCTTGCTCAATTTCTTCACGAGTGTACTTCTTGTCAAAGCTATTCCAGATATCTACAAGGTGAGCTAATTCTCTTTCAGCGCCTAGCATTGTAAATCTAGCTTGTACTAAACCAAGCTCTGCTTCCTGCGCTTTTAGCTCGTCTAATTCATCACCAGTTTTTCTAAGTTTGGCGATTTTTACCTCGGTCTTTTTTACCCCAATTTGAGCAAGCTTGTATTTGTAAATCATATCTTGAAGTTCGATGACAGTTTGGTAATAACGCATTTCTTCTGTTGCGTGTTGTCCTAAAACGAAACGCTCCAGTTGAAAGCGAGAGCGTGGTTGCTGAACTTCAGCGATTGCTTTATCAATTTCATCAAACATTTATAGAACCCCTGAGCTTGCCATACCAGAAATACTTATACGGTTGCTTGACAGACCCGTCCCAAGAGTAGTCCGAGTATCACTAGGAAAGGCGAACTTATCGACTGTTGAAACTATAGTTGAGTTTACATCGCTTCCACCAGCAAAGTAGCCAGCAGTACCAGAGTGTGCCATACCAGCTAATCCAAATCTACCTAAGCTAAGTCCTGTTCCTAAAACACTTTGAGTATCAGAGGGAAAGGTAAACTTATTAACGCGAGTTGTTCTTTGAGTTGCGTTATCTATACCACCACCAAAGTACCCAGCTACTCCAGAATTAGCCATAGCCCCTAACCAGTTTGTAGCATTACTTAGTCCGGTTCCTAAAGTTGAGTTAGTATCTCCCGGGTAGGCCATCTTGCGTACAATCGTTGTCTGCGCACCAGCATCTGTCCTAAATCCCCCACCTGTATAACCAGCAACACCGCTATTCGCCATACCCGCTAGTTCTCTTGTAGGAAACTCAAGAGCAGTCAAGTTAGAAGTTGAGTCTGTCGCAAAAGTGAGCTTTGTTGCTCGGTCTGTGCCTACACCAGTATCTCCCCTTCTACCACCTAAAAAATACCCAGCCACTCCAGAATTAGCGTGTGCCGCGTAAGCAGAGCGACCAAACTCAATTCCGACTCCAAGTGTAGTTCTAGCGTCAGTAGCAAAAGCAAACTTGTCTGTATTTCCAGAGTCATTTTCTCGACCAACATAGCCGGCAACATTTGAGTTAGCCATAGCAGCAATACGAGCAGTATTAGTCCCTAGGCCTGTAGCAAGAGTGCTTCGAGTGTCGCCGGGAAAGGCGAACTTATCGACTGTTGTACTGCCGCCTCCGCCGTCAGAAGCCGCACCACCAGCAAAATAGCCAGCAAGAATAGCAGGCACTCCACCAGCTCCAGCTAAGATTCCTAATGGAATAAGCATTATGGAATAATCTTTCCAATAATCCTGTAAGTCGAAGGTGCTACTTCGAGAACAGTAGCTGCGTTGTACTGCTGGTCGATTTTGAAGCTGACTCCAGTTCCAGCAGTTCCAGCCCCGGCCCAAGACGTTATCCCGGTACCTGCTGCGATTGAAACAGTTCCCGCACCGTCCCGGATAATGTCGATACGGTCGCCAACTTGGAATACGTCCGGGATAGTAATAGTAATAGCGGAAGAGCTAGTCGAGTAAATAAAGCCGCCTGCGTTTGCCGGGCTTGCGGTGTAAGCAGTTGTAACGGTTGCGTGAGTTCCGGTGTAGACATTCTGCCAAGCTGAACCATTCCAAGTTTGATAAGTGTTGGTGTCTTCTAGGTAGACCAACATTCCTTCGACGGCGGTTCCGATAGCTGAGCTTCGGGCAGCAGTTCCAGCGAAAGTCATAACTGACTGATTCATTAGGAAGCTGTTCATATCAGAAGCAGCTAGGACTTCTCCGGCGGTAAATACTTTTCTAGGCATTATTTTCCTTTGTTCTCTTTTCTATTTTACTAGTAGGAAAGGCGGTCATCATCAAGGACACCAAGAACCGGGTCATCAAGGACGAAGATTGCGAAGTCTAGGCGCTCTAGCGTAAATGTAATATTCTTACTTGAGTTATCCCAGTTATGCGTAATACCAATGATACGGCAATACTGTTCGATTGCGGGTGGAATCCCCGAAGGCTCAAAGGCGACTTGGACGATATCCCCAATTTCTAGGTCTAGGACGGCGTTCTGTTTTTCGGCGACTATGTTATCTAGTGATACCGTGACGGTGTCGAATCTATACTGTGGTTGGTAGAACCTAGCTAGAAGGAATTCAGCTAGGAATTGTAGGTCGCTAGCATTTTGGACTAAGAGTCCAGAGCGGTCGTAAGCCCTTACTCCGTAGAGAGCTTGGCTAGTAAAGTTTTCGGCGAATCCGGTTTCTGGAATAAAGTCGTCATTCTCTAGAGAGATACGGTTGTAGAGATTCTCGGAACCATAAACAATATTTACGTCAATAAACGGGATAGGAGTAAAGGCTGGGTCTATCGCGGTATTAGCGAATACTACGTTGATAACGTTAGGAGTTGCGTTTCTTTCTCGGAATACTAGATTACCCTCGCGCGAAATAAAGATAGTCCCGAACTCGGAAGACTCTACTAGCTGGAGATAGCTAAGGGTTCCAGTACCTTCTTCGATAAGGCTATCTAGGAGAAGTGTATTTCCTTCGTCGATTTCTCTTCTGTTTTCCGGCCAGCTAACTTCCGGCTGGTCTAGGATTCTAGTTATTCTTGCGCCCGGTAGTTCGCTAGGCGGACTTATTTCGTCTAAAGCGGAATTAGTAAGAACCGAGAAAGCGTCAGATACGTCTACTCTTACGACAGATTTTTTGCCGGGTTCGTACTGAATATCGAAGTCGTCTATAAAACCGTTGAATACGGGATAGTTGTTTGACCGAATAATTACTTCGCGCCTTGGTACTAAAGCTCCGAAGTAGAAACCGTCTTCGTAGAGTGGGTCGAATAGTCGGTCGGAGTTATCTAAAGTAATACTTGCTATACCGGAGTCGATACGGTCTAGGGCTTGGGACTTACCCCGACGAACCGCAACGGAAACCAGCCTAGAGGAAATGTCGTAGAACTTTTCTCCGCCAAGCGTGTAGTCCGTATTATCAAGAATTCCTTTTATTGGGTCGTCCAGTATAAAAGCGTAAGGGTCGTTTTGCCCAAGGTCTAGCCGAATCTGAACTTCGATACTTGGAGCAGACATTACGCTCCCTGCCAGACCGCGCCCGAAGTTCTTTCGTAAGCCTTGATAGCTTCCACGATTGCCCGACCAATAGTAGCGCCGGAACCGACTCCCCCGTCTACGTTGATGTTATAGATATTCTGTTGTCTTTCGGTCATAAACCTAGCTTCGGTTCCAGTCGTAGCGATTTGAGAACCTAGTCCACCCAGTTCGGCGAAGCCTTCGTTTATCCTAGATAGCGCCCCGGTTCCACCTGCCACTAATCCCGCTGCTAATCGTGCGCCTGCTACTGGCCCAGCGGAAATAACTTGCTGTAGTAGCTCTGGATTTAGTCCCATAGAAGAAAGCTTTGTAATGTTTGCCGAGAAGGACTTTACCCGGGCTAGTAGCTTATCCATATTCCTAATAATGGAATCAGTAGAACCGCCAAGTTCCGGAAGGCTAAACGCGCCAAGGATTGAATCCCTAATACCTGCGAAGGTATTGGCTACCGAATCGGCGAAGGACTTATAGATTCTTGCCTGCTCTGCTAGGCGGGCTTCTTCGATTCTTCTATTCTCTTCTTGGATTCTAAGAAGCTCTTGCGCTGCCGAATCCGCTGCTGCGTCCGAAGCCATTTGTCTTGCGTTAGCTGCGGCTTTTCCTGCTGCTGTTTTATCAAAACTCTTCTGGAGTTTATTAGCTTGCTTTTGAGTTCCTTGAACAATCTTTCTAGCTTCCGCTAATCCTTTAGGCCCACCAATAATCGAAGAAGCAAATTCTTCAGTAAGCTTTCTGGTATTAGTTAGTTTCTCGAAAAGCTTTTGCTCTTTTTCCCCTAAAGCAAGGCGCTCTTTTAGCGTTTGAGTTTCGGCCCTTACGCTACTAGTACCACCGGTTTTAGTTCCACCTAGAAGAGAAGCCGTATACCTTTCCATACCGCTCTGGGCGAAGGACTGGTCTAAGTCGCGTCTTCTTTCTGCTGCGTCTTTATACCCGGAAAGGTCTGGTTTAGGAAGACCACCTAAAGCTCTGGAGAGTCCTTCCGCTTCCGTTCTAGCTGACTTTATTAGACCGACATAAACGGCGGTCGGGTTAGCAGCTTGCCTCCAAGGGTCAGCGATAAGTTCGGCTTTAGTTTCTTCGTATAGCTTTTTAGTTTCTACGCTAGCTAAACGTGCGTTAGTAGCTACCGCGTTGAAACCTTCAGCGACAAGTCCTAGTGCTACGACCGCCGCACCGATACCGCTAAAAAGAAGAGCGGAGCGAAGAAGGCCAACCGATATAGTTGCTTTCTTTGCTTGGGTATCGGTTCCAGCTAGAAGGCTATTAGTTAGAACGGCGACGGCGTTATAGATTCCTTGTGTTGCTTTGATTACGTTATAAGCAGTATTCAAGGCGAAGAGCGCACCTGAAACCTGAATAATTGTTTGCGCGTTCCGTAGGAAGAATCCAGCTAGGTCGATAAGAGTCTTAGCTAAAGCTTTCCAGTCTACGGAATTTACAGCGTCGCGAAGATTAGAACCAATTTCCGGGGCCATTTCGCGAAGCCCGTCGACTAGACTCCTTACGGCCGGCATAACGATTAGACCGATTTCTTCGCTTAGGTTTTCTAACTCGTGTCCGAGAAGCTCTACTTGTCCAGCGAAGGTCTGTGCGTAAGCTTGTGCCGAACCGCCGAACTGGGACTGTAGCTCCGCAAGGATAATCTTTTGCGCGCCGAGTAGGTCGCCTGACTGCGTAAGAGTTTTTATCTGTTCTTTTTGCTGGTCTGTAAATTGGATACCGACTCGAGTAAGAGCAGAGATTCCACGAACCGGGTCGTTTAGCGCTTTACCTAGACGGATAGCTTCTCCGCTAGCGTCCGTTCCCATAGCCCGAGCAACGTCTAGAGTTGCGGCTACGGTCTGGTCAAAGATGTCGTTATTTTGTCCAGCTTGATTCTGAATGTTTTTGAAAGTTAGAAGAAGGTTCGCGCCCGATTGAATCGCTTCGTCGTCTACTGCGGTCTGACGCATAAGCTTCTCGGACAGGTTCGCAATATCTGCTGCTGTTCCGTTAGCTGTAGTTCCGGTAGACCTTAGAACCGCTTCGGTCTGGGACATAACTCTTTGCGCTTCGGCTGCGGCTTGGACGCTCTTACCTAGGCCAACCGCTACTGCGCCAATACCAAGCCCCGCGAGAGCTGCGTTTCTACCTAGAGCTTGGAAGTTCCCACGAACTTTATTTAGTTGGTATTGCGCCTGCTTCAAACCCTTAGAGTCGAAGACGGTGATAATCGGAATTCTTACGGCCATTACATTACCTTTAGCTTGACGTTAACTTTATTTGAGTATCTTTCGACTATGGCTAGTACAGCTTTAGAAACTCCGTCTTTTCTTCTCTCGTAGCCTTTCCAGACATATCGAGAAGCTGCGCCACTTAGCTTCTTTAGCATTCCTTTAGCGTTTCTAGAGTTAGCGTCCGGGCCTCGGCCGACCAAGTCTAGGATTTCAAAACCTGCCGCGTTGCCCGGCGATACAGCTTCGAAGCCGATAAGAGAGCGTTCGGTTCCGCCTCTTCCTAAACTCGCGCTAGGTCTTTGATAGATACGGATTTGCGGAATTACGTATCTAGTTCTACCGTTATGAAGCATACCGCCTTGGCCTTGCTGGTTTCCTTGTAGTGGAGAAACCGGTGGGACGTTTGATTTGATTTGCGAAATAACGGAAGCCACTCCCGGCTCATTTATTATTTCTTTCTTCATCTGTGCGTAAAGCTCTGGTTCGAAACTTTTTAGTTGACGGACGGTTTCGCCTATCCCTTCGACATCAACTCTTAGCATTCTGACCAGCCTTCCTCTATCTATTCTACTGAAGCGAAAATAAAGAAGCCCCAGCGTTAGCCGGGGACTTCTTTACCGCGGAAGGTTCTTAGCGACTAGCCACCTGTTCATTGTCCATAACATTCGGTCGGATTGCTCCAGTAAAACACTTGGAGGAATTCCCGACTCGACCGCTAGGGAAGCTATAAACCAATGAGCGGAGCTATCGCCTAGTCCTACTATTCTGGAACTTTTGGGTCGTCAGTTGTTCCAATCGAATCTACTAGCTCTAGCCACGCTTCATACTCTTTGTCTGTTTGCTTCCTGCGCTTTTCTGAATGCCAAGCGAGGAATAACAACCAGCCTATTCTTGGGTCGTCTAGCTTTGCGATTGAAACGTTGAACTTGTCTTCGAACGCCACCATATCGGCGGCAGAAACCAAAACGTCCTTATGTGTTCCGTCTGCGAACTCTATGCGTAGGGTAAGTTTCATTTTCTAGCCTTAGACTGCCGCAGTTGCGAAGCTGACCGAACCACTTGTTGGGTAAGACACGCTGAAGGTTGCTAGGTCACCAACCGCGCCCGCTACTGGGGACACGCTGTTTACTAGCACTAGAGCTGTCCAAGTTGGGTTAGTCGCCGATACAGCGGTTCCGTTTGGGTTGATTGCTACAGTTGCGATAGTTCCAACTAGAGGGTTTAGAATCGTGTTGATTCCGCCCACTCCGTAATCGTTGTGGAAGTCGAGTGATACGGTTCCGGACTTTAGGCCACCGATAATCTCAGTCCAGCCGTTGCTTCCGAAGTCTGTCACGTCTACGTCTGTTGCGGTAATTTCTAGCGAAGCTGCCGCGCAAGAGTTAGACACGTCTGTTCCGTTGATTTTTACAACAGGGTTAGTGACTACATATTTTGCCATTTGTTTTGTTCTCCTATTTTCCTAGCGGTTTTTATTGTGCGTAAACTACGACGTTGAATTCGGCAGCTAGGTAGGTCACTTCGCCAATAACAATAGAGCCGTAATTCCGCATATCAGTCACGCGAAGGGTGTCGCATTTTCCTCCGAGTGTCTTATCTGATTCTATCGCAAGCTTTACCGAAGAAGCCCCGGTCGAGCTAACGTAAGAATCG
>Ga0247723_1000852_pt1 | contig 19223 bp, 25 predicted proteins | sample MSEWelMarce5H_FC_FD_189079 | JGI IMG/M metagenome (GOLD analysis project Ga0247723, IMG submission 189079) | Subsurface sediment microbial communities from gas well in West Virginia, United States - MSEEL Well Study Marcellus 5H_FC | ecosystem: Environmental > Terrestrial > Deep subsurface >... | reverse complement strand
GACTGCCCCTGCGCAGCCTGCGATCTACGCGACGGGTGCGGCGGCCACGTCTGCGGCGGCGACGGCGATCCCCAACGCGGCGTTCCTCGGTCTCAACGTCAACGACTCAGTCCTCGCGTCTGCGTCCGGCACGGCGGGTCAGGATGAGGCGTTCGACTCTGGCGTCAACTACCTCCTCGCGAAGGTCATCCTCGCGTCTGGCGTCAAGTGCGAAGGCAAGAACCCTGTTGAGGTCGCGAAGCTCCAGCTCAACGGCCAGGACCGCTTCTCTGAGCGTGAAGGGTCTTACTTCGACAAGGTCCAACCCTTCCAGCACCACACGCGCACGCCGTCCACGGGTATCAACGTCTACTCCTTCGCGCTCAAGCCCGAGGAGCACCAACCGTCCGGCACGTGCAACTTCTCCCGTATCGACAAGGCGACGCTCCAGCTCACGGTCTCGCTCAACACGGTCATCGGGTCGAACACGGCGCAGGTCCGCGTCTACGCGCTCAACTACAACGTTCTCCGTATCATGTCTGGCATGGGAGGACTTGCGTACAGCAACTAATCATTTTGAGAGGGTTTACTACTCATTTATGGTTAAACATAATAATCATTTACACGTAGTTGTATACTAATACATAAAAATGGATGGTGTAGATGTAGAGCAAATTACATCACAAAACAGCATGGAACAAACGTGCAAAGCAACCATCCAACAAGGCGCTTCAAAAGGAACGCGTTGTTGGAGACCTTCTACAGAGAATGGGTATTGTGGAAAACATCAAACGCAACATAAACTTGAAAGTGGAGAAAAAGACGGTCTACATAAATGCGGGACACATCGGTGCGTTGAAATGATTTCTCTTGACCGAAAGTATTGCGATGCATGTATCGTTTCAAAGGAGACGATTGAAAATAGATGCAAGTCAACTGTGTCTCAAGGAATCAACCGCGGAAACCAATGTCCGAATAGTGCATCAACACCGGAAGGATATTGCGGAAAACACGCAATTCAAATTCTTGTAGACAAGGCAACATCAGAAGGTCGCCGAATTTGCGATGATGCCAAACGCAAATGCAGAAATTACACTCTAGATGGAAAAGTGAAATGCGAAGAATGTCTAGACAAGATCCGTGAGTCTGAACGGCAAGAACATGTGGAGAAACGAGAGAATGGACTATGTCTGGGATGTGGATGTGAATTAGAAACTGTTCTAGAAGGTATGCGAACTACGATACAGCGATGCAAATCATGTTATCAAAAACTAAAGGAATTTGAAAGTAAACGCGCACGAGAGAGAAACTATGCAGCAGAACGAAAGGAAAACATTCAATCACACTATGCTGCATACAGGAGAGGCGCTACTCTTAGAAATTTAGTTTTCGATATTACAATTGAAACGTTTGAACGTATTGTAAATTCTCCATGCAGATATTGCGGATACTACAATGAATGTGAAGTAATTGGCATAGATAGACTCGATAGTCTGTATGGGTATACACATGGCAATATTGTACCGTGTTGTGAAGTGTGTAACAGAATGAAACAAGAATTATCTGTTGAGAAGTTCACTGAGCATGCAAAGGCAATCGTTGCACATTGTGAAAAACAGACACCCCCTCAATGCGAGTTTACACATCTAAAGAAAAGTTACGTTCGTCCGAAGAAGATTGCAGAATATTATCGGAAGGGTAAAATTTCTGAATACATTCAACTATGTGTGGAAGACGAACGTAATTCACTTTATGTTGAAAAACTAAGAGAACTTGAAACAATGGATTGTATCACAGATATCACACTGCGCAATATCATTAAATATGCGTTACGTGTTGATTCGCTGTCTTCGCAAGATAAAACCCGCATCAATCCTAACGAACTCTTTGCGTATCTGAAAGTTGGACAGATTACAAAGTGTGTTGAAGCATACGTTGCAGTTCACGGAACTACTTCCGGATTTCGTGAAGATATTGAACTCCTTGTTGCAGATTGGGTCGCCGACGAAGAAGCGAATCGTACTGCATTCAATAAGGTTCTGCTCAAATATCGCAATAAGCGCAACCGATAAACTTTCCCACCTCATCAACAAATGCCCGACCATAAGACACGCAAAGTTGGATCTCGTCGTCAAGTTTTCAACGGAACTGCGGAAAAGACGAAGGGTGGTCTTCACAAGTCCGATCTCATGAAGAACAAGTACGGACGTATCGTTTCCACGAAACGCCATTCTCGTATGCGCAAACTCCACGGTGGTGCTGAGTGAATTTAAACGCATGCACAGTAAGTCAACAAAAATGGGGATGATTGTAGAGGCCAAGACTGTCCAAACTGGCGCTGTGCGCACTCTTATTGAGGCGCTTCGATCTATCCTTGTCGAAATGAGTCTTCTTTTTGACAAGGATGGTATTCGGATGATTGCAATGGACAATACGCGTACGGTTCTTGTCCATCTTCGTCTTCATGCTGAAAAGTTCGAGAAATTCTCCTACAATCACACTGCAGGGAAACTCATTATTGGTGTCAACACAGATCACCTCTACCGAATCGTTCGTACGGCAACGAACGATGATACATTGACGTTCTACATTGATGCAGATGATGCAAACAGTCTCGGGATTCTCATGGAGAATGGTGAGAAGAAACAGGTTCACCGCTACAAACTCAATCTTCTTGATCGCGACGAACCCGATCTCACTCTTCCGGAGACGGAGTTCTCCACTCGTATCACGATGCCGTCTCTTGATTTCCAGAAGATCTGTCGCGATATGACACTTCTCTCTGCAAAGACAGTCGACATTACGAATGTTGGCAACACGCTTACGTTTGCATGCAAGGGTCACTTTGCATCCCGTACAACCATTATGGGAGATACAGAAGCAGATTTCAACATCCAGAAGAAGAGTACGGATGAAATTGTAAGTGGAACCTTTTCGATTCCTCACCTTGTTCTTTTCACTAAATGTACGAATCTCTGCAACAATCTCGAAGTTCATATGAAGAATGGGTGGTTCCTCATGATTCGCTATGTTGTTGCAAATCTCGGTGAAATCAAGATGTGTCTCATGGGATGCTCTACGTAAGCATGATACTGACACGAACAAATGAATACAAAACCGTTCCAACTACATACCCAACGAGAAATTCACGTATGTCTCCTGCAATACGACTGTCATCAGGAGAGAAGACTTGAACTCCTAAACAAACTGGAACGAGAATAGAAGGAAACACAGACGCAAAGATTCCTGCAATCAATCGCCAAAAGGAATCCCACCCATCATTGAAGAATCCACGCGGTGTTATGACAACTTGTTTCTCGTCCGTCATTTCCTTTGAAAAAGAAAAGTAAAAAGATATGGACTTATCTCCCGGCATGCTTCAATGCATTTTTGAGAATCCTGATATGCAAGAATGACCAATTCGCGAAACCATTTCTGGATGTCGCGTATCTGTGGAATATCTGTAGTAAAAGAAGACAGATACTCAATTGCTGTACTCTCCAATGCATTAGGAGGATATCCTTCTTTCATAGAGCATGTAATTCCGGTGAGTTTTTCATTTTCTGAATCTTCTTCCACATCCATGAAATCATCCGTAATCGAAATAATAACTGACCCAATCGCAAGTGCATAAATTGCATCACGTTGAGTTAACTCCTTTGATGGAATTGCTCCATGTTTGACTGCTTCATCATATAAACATGCAACTTCTTCCTTTGTAAAAACATTTTCAATCGGTCCGAGTTCGCGATCGTATACAATAGAATACAGTTTTTCTGCGATACGACGGACAGCATCTGGTTTCACAATTGTAAGTACAGAATAGTAAACGACACGTACACGTTCAAGACATGCATTCACCCAATCAATAGTCGGATCCGTCAATCGATATTCTGCACGCAGTTCTTCAAGCAATACAGATGTTCGATATTCGGAATCTAAAAATTCTGTGTTTACAATGTTTGTCATTCCAGTCGGCAAATGAGAAACCTTTCCTGTAGTCTCAATGGAATGAATAATTTTACCAATAAGTTCTCGTTGTTCTTCAAGCGTTCTTCCAGTGTCAATGTAGTTGTCTGCATAACAGATTGTCTTCCAGTTTCGAAGAAGTGTAGATTTCACAAGTTCTTCGAATGACTTCCCCATATCCTGTGCAAGTTTAGATTGAATCTCTCGCGCATATACACGAATAGGATCTATATTTGCAGGAGGATATTCATAGACTGCAATATGTTCAAGTAAAAAAGAACGGAATTTCTCCAATTCATCTTCTAGAACCTGTTTCGCTTCATGAAACAGTTCCATTTGTTATTGCAACAGTTTACTTGGGACGTGCTTTGTGCGCAGTGTACGTGACATCATCTGTGAGTTTGAAATATGCAAGTTTTGGATTGAGAAATCCTCTGTCAGAAATAGACGTTGAATTGTTCCAAATTTTCACAATGTGGAACTGACCTTTCGGAGAAAGAGTAATTCCAGTAAGTGTTTCACCATGTTTCATCATAAGTTCCCCTGAAATACAGTGAACCATTAGATCAATAAAGGTTGTGTGTGTCTGAGAAGCATCGATCTTTTTAGACCATGCTCCGCCATTTTCATTTTCAGGTGCCTCCCACTGCGGACGATGCCCTTGCTTCATAAAGAAGAACATTCCGCATTCCCATGCAACTTTCGGAATTGTATCCACTACGCTCCAAAACTGTTGAGGAGTCTGAATGACTGCAATCTTTACATATCCATCGAGAGAGTAGTCAGTAACTTCGGGATCGTGGTACCACAAAATCCAGGTATTCTGGAACTTCGTGGTTTCACTGACTGACCCCATTTGTACTGTGTATACTAGAAAAGAGCTTTCCGGAAAACGAATTCGTTTTTGACTATCAAAGGGAATCTCAACAAACAACATGGAGGCAGTTACAGCAGCATTCGTGTACGCGTCCCGTTTTACGGAAAAACTCGAACTTCCCGATTTTATTCGGGATGCAATTGGAAAACTCCGTCTAGTTCCTGCAGCATATCGCCCTAATCGTGCACCTGCACGCCCTCGTAATCGTCGCCCTGAAGCGAACAGCAACTGGCGTGAAAAGGTACTTGTCGATTTCGTTCGGCGTATTCGAGAGGTTGAAGATGCAGATTATGACAGAGTATTTGAAATCTTTAACAAAGTAGCATCTGCTACAGTCGGTCTCCTTTCAACCCAAGCAATTGAGGTTCTCAGGACTCGCGATGAACAGTTTCGTCTTCGTATTACAACGCTTCTCTTTGACAAGGCAATTTCACAGAGTTTCTATGCGCAAGTTATGGCAGATATGGCAGTTCAACTTACAAAGGAATTCCCTGCAATCGCAGACGATCTTGATGCACACGTCAAGATGTTCCCCACTGTATACGATATGAACACGACGATTCTGTATCCGACAACAGACGATGCAGAGTACAGCGAAAAGGTAATTGCATGGGCAAAGCAGAAGGACAAGCGGCGTGGATTTGCTCGATTCCTCACACATCTCTATGTTCGCGAACTCGTTCCTGCAGAATCACTCCATTCTGCAATTGGGTCTGTTCTCGTTGATCTTGAGACGACTGCACAGGGAGAGAAAACACAGCAGTCAGAGGAGAATGTAACACAGTTTGCAGACTTTCTGTATGAGACTGCGAAACTTCTCCCTCCTACCGCAGTCGAACTGCGCGGTCTTCTCTCTACGAAAATTGGTTCGCTTCTTAAGGTTACACGGACAAGTGTTCCATGCATTACGATGCGTTCTCGGTTCAAACTCGAAGATACTCTCAAATGCGTTCAGTAAACTGAAAACACAACCCCTTGTAGACACAAATGGCGCTTCCCTCTGGCAACGTCCTTCTTCGTGCTGCACAGATTTCAGTTGACGAAGACTGTCCCATTTATCTCGACTACTATCGCGATAGTGTTGAGAAGAAATGTTGTATCGGAGTTCAGGATGGGACGAAGTATCTTGCAAAATCAAGCACAGAATACACGTCAAGCATTCAGAACGTTTTTAAATGTGAGAACGCATATATCGTCATGACGGAAAACAGTCTTTACATTGTTGATGCCGGTATCCCTATTAAACGTATTGTTGGAACTACGGATAAGGAATGAGTTATCCTCCACCTCATTATTTTTTGTTCGAACCCTTGAATGATATTGCAACTGCCGAGTTTTGGAATGAGTATAAGGGGCGGTATGCAAATGTTTGTGAATTTGAAGAAATTGATGCTGCCACGATGTATTCGGTAGACACCTTTACACCCTGGTTTGATAGTTGGATTACACGGAAGACAATTCCAAAAATACGAGTTCTTCTTGTATGGCATGCAGATTGCTTGACGTTTGCATGCCAACAAATGTTGCGCCGTCAACTTGAACAACGGTCGTTTCGATCGAGAGTTTGGTTTCATGTAGAAGATCCTACCCCGATTCAGGGAGCAATTCAGAGTCGGTGTATCGTAAAACGAATGCCAATAAGAATACATGCACCAGAATATAAGGATGGAGGTGCGTGTCTTCACTGACGGCGCATGTAAAAACAATGGAAAGGCAAATTCACATGCATCCTATTCTATGTGGTTTCCTGATCACCCTGAGTGGTCATGTGCATTCCGTGTACCTGAATCTGAACCGCAAACTAATCAACGTGCAGAACTTCGTGCAATCAATGGTGCAGTAAAAATTGCACTTGAGAAGTGTGGAGATCCTACAGATGTAACTCTGCATATCTATACGGATTCTACGTATTCCAAGAATTGTCTTACTACATGGTTACCTGGTTGGTTAAAGAACGACTGGAAAAACTCGGAAGGAAAACCAGTCTGCCATCGGGAACTCATTGAAGAAACATCGATGTCTCTTCCTCGATTCAAACAGTATATCATTTCGTATGTTCGGGCACATACTGGCAAACAAGATGAACTCAGTTTGAACAACCAGAAGGCAGATGAAATGGCAGTTGCAGTTCTTCGAGATGAACCTACATCTCCGCGGGAAACAAAGGTTATTTCTACAACCAAAGGTCCATTTGAAGACCTTCCTCTTGCAATGATGGGTCCTCCAGTAGAAGACAAAGTGATTGTAGAGTGGTGCAAAAAGAATCTCGACAAACTTGATCCTACTGCACTTAAAACAGCACTCTTTGCTGCATTTCAGAAAACCATCCATAAAAATGGATACGACATCGAGAAACAAAGGTTGAGTAAAACGACACTTGTTCGACTTGTTGCCAAAACTCATTTAGTCAAAGAAGGACCTACAGTTGTAAAAGAAGAATGAGTGTCTATCATTTCTGGTCTCCCACATGCCCCCCTTGCAATGCGATCAAACCGGTCATTGCAGATCTCAAGGAAGAATTTGACACTCTTACCTGGATATCTGTAAACATTCAAAATGATCCGCAGGAGTATTGCAAGAAGTTTGATGTTCATGTAGTTCCAACGATTGTTGCAGTTGGTAAGTCAGGAATGATTGAAAAGCACAGTGGCACAACGGCAGCAGGATATTATCGGATTCTGCGCAATGCCTCACGTTAGACTATCTGTAACAAGTTGACCATTTTTATATGCTTCACATACCATTGCATCTTCTTCTCCTCCTTCTACAGGAGAACACGAACCGCCCGTTTTGGATGATGTACCTGCCATAGGATTTGGGGCAGTTTTTCCAAGAAGACCATCTCCCGTAGTAGGAGATGTAACAAACCCCATAGGAGAATATGCGGGATAATAATTGTTAACTACCCCGTAGGCACCCGTGCCAATTGCTGTTCCAAGCACAATTGCGCCAAGTACATTGAAAAAGTAGGATCCTCCGACAGGAATGAAGTAGTCCTTGCATCCAACAAACATGAACGTCAAGATTTGGATGAGAGACAATCCTCCAAGTCCAACCCCCAAAGAAATATTTTGGGATGCAGGGCGCTTTGCTGCCGCAAATGTTATGTAATACATCATGATTGCCCATGTAGAGGTAATCGTCATAGGGAATGCTCTAGACTCCAACGCATTCAGACCCGGAATGGTACACCAAACCTGGTCTGGAACTGCACCGCCTGCCATAGGAACACTGCCGACAGTAAGCATGCGACTCACAAGATTGTTCAGAACGACTGCAATCATTCCAAGAATTGTTGCAATTGTGTTTCGGAATTCCTGATTAATAATGTCTACAATTACACCGAACAACATAAACCCCAAAGGAATAAAGTTGGCAATTGCAAAGAAAAATCCTCGTATTCCTCCCATAATCGCATATCCAAGACCACTGTCTGAACCTTTGGCCCATAGAAAGAAAAGTGTAGCGAGAATACCGAGTCCTGCAAAAAGGCCTATTGCAATTGTTCCGCCAGTAGATATTTCTACCATTTCTTTGTCTATTCGAAAGGAAATACAATCTGAGAAAGACTACAAATGAGCGTGTTCGCCCAAGAATCCACGTGGAGTGGTGCTTGTTCATCTGCAAACCAAAGTCCAATCAATCTCTCACAATCGAATGCAAAGGAATGCCACCTGACATGTGATTTGGTGTTTGACGATGGTCTTGCAACAGAAGGAATTGTACAGAATGGAAGTGAAGGATTGATTCTCTCTCATCCTCGTGGATATTTGGGATCGTGTAAGCTGAATGGCGATGGATACAATTGTATTGCAGTTGTTGTCAATCATCCGAGTCATCATACGGTAGAGGGTGTTCAGGCAGACGGAGAGGTTATTGCGGTATGTCAGAATGCTACAGGAGAACTTCTGTGTGTATCTGCACTTTTCCGCGTTCATGCATCACATTCTCCTTCTTGGAAGTTCTTTCATGAATTCGTTCCTTACGCAGACTCGGATTCTGAATCTGTTGCAGTTGCATTGAATGACTGGACAATTGCATCTATGGTCCCTTCTTCGTCTTCTTATTTTTTCTACGAAGGATCGATGGTCACACCCCAATGTGCATCTTGCAAATGGATCGTCTTTTCTCAAATGATCAACATGGATCCGTCTGATTTTGCATTTCTTGTGAAGATGGTTCCTGCAGGATCTCGTCCAGTAAAACCTCTCGGAGATCGTGAAATCTTTTTCAATGATTCTAAAAATCTTACAGGAGGACCTATTCCGCACGACAACAAAACGTATATTCGGTGTCGTCCGTCGGGAAAGAAATCTGCGAGACCAGTAGCAGTCCAAAAAGTTGATTTGAAAAGCTCGGATTCCAAAAAGAAGATTGAAGATGCAGAAGAAGCAAAGAATCCCACAACGTTATATGGAAAGGCACAAAAGGCGGCGTCATACTATGCTGTAGAATATGGGATTGCAGGAATCATAGGAATTTCACTCTGTGTTATCGCAGCAGTGTTTGGTATTTATTTTGGATTCTTTAGAAAAGACGGAAGTATCTATTGGTTGCCTAAAAAAGGACAACAAATAGGCGAATGGATACGCTCTTTCTTTGTACGAAAAAATGAAGTTCCTGTGTAATTTAATACGCATCCTCTGCGGGCCAAATTTCCTCATCATTCTGAGATGACCCAGACTCTTCAGAGAGTTCCTCCTTGTTAAGTTTTGCAAGTCTCTCACGTTCCTTGCGATCAAGGTACTTGAGATGCTTCTGCTGTTCCTTATCTCCTACAACCTCCCATTCATTGGAAGGTGCGCGATAATACTCGACAGGTACGACTCGAGAAGTCTGTTCACGCTGACGATAGTGAGGAAGACTCTGACGCATGAGCTGTTCCTCGAACAGTTCGCGTTTCTTCTTCTCTGCCCGCATAGAATCCATTTCCTTCTTTACACGCTGCTCATATTCATCATGTTCCCGTTTCTCCTTCCAACGAAGTGCCTGTTCGGCGAAAGAACCATTTGCCAGAGAAGAAGTCTCTCGAGCAGTAGGACCTCCTCCGCCAAGTGCGGGGAAATCTTCCTGTCGAAGGACAACCTCCTTCTGGACAGGTTCCGTCTTCTTGTTGCGAAGGTGAGGGGGAACGTACGACATGTTTGCGTGTTTGTTATATTGTATGGTATTGCAATGAATAATATCCGTTTTCTCAAAATGGAACTTTCATATCCGAAGAGAAAAGTGTGTAACATAGAATGGTGGTCGGAACTGTAATTGCTCAAAATGGCAATGTCACGGAACTGACTATTCCTACAAAAACAACAGATGTTCTTGACTGGATTCGAAAGAAATACAAACATTCTGGAATTCAGTTTCAGGGAAAACTTCAGGATCCTATTCAGCAGACTCGGTGGTTATCTATCTTTGCACGGATTTCAGATGACGAAGAAGATGCAAATGTACACCTTCTTCCTCCTCCATTTGACGAAGATACGTATGTTGGACCGATCATCGTTCTTGCTACCGAAAACGAAGATCAAGACGATTACGAACATGCAGTAAGTTCATATATCAATCTGAAAGCAGACGAATATGAAACGCTGTACACAGAATGGTCATTTGTAGGAGATGAAGATGAAGAGGACGATATTCCACTTGTTGTCGATGACGAGGATGCAGAAGTGGAGGTAGAAATAGAAGATGACGAAGAAGAGGAAGTACGTCAACCTATCGTAGTTGTTCCCGTGCATGCAAAGGCAAAAAACATCTTCGTTGAATGTACCATTCGAGAGAAAGTCATGGAAAATTTTCAAGAGTACCTGAGTTCTGAACTTGCGCAGACACTTGAAGATGCAATGCTTCGACACATTGCACATCAATGTCTACAAAATACAATCTCAGTTGATTGGAACAATCGTGTGTTTTGGAATGCATACAGGAATCGTGCGATTGTGCTATACGAACATTTCAAACGAGGATGGGCGGAAAAACTAAATGATGGGTTCGTAGAACCGAAAACATATGCAGAAATGAATGAAGTAGATATGTGGCCGGCAAAATGGAAATCGACTATGGAGACGATTATTGAAATGGAACGAAACATGTACAATAATGATACACATGCAAGTATCTTCCTCTTCTGTTCTCGTTGCAAGAAGAAGTCGAAATGTACATATTACCAGATGCAGACGCGTTCTGCAGACGAACCCATGACTACATTTGTAACGTGTCTAGAGTGCGACAAGCAGTGGAAGTTTTAGACAACTGCAGTTCGCTGGGGAATACCACTTGCATCGTGCTGGATAGTTATCTTTATGTCTTCAGGAGGAGGCCCTGTATATTTTTGCACTTTAGGAGTTGGTTTGGGAGAAGACACTGTTTTTTCAGGATGTATTTCCCCATATACAATGATAGGATCTAACCCGTTTGTAATTTCAGGTTTCGAAATATCGGGTGTCGAATGTTCAAACCGCACGTTGAATGCTTTAATAGTATCATCTGGAACTTGAGGAGATGTTTCAGAAAGACGTTCAGTTTGTTCACGTATAACCTTCAACATATCTGCTGCTGCCATTCTTTCTTTGCGGGGAAGTGCGAGTTCAATGACAATAAATTTGTACATTTTTGAATATGTCATTGCAGCAATTTTATGACCTTCAGAACGTTTTGCCCATCCAAAGTAACTGGAGATTGTGTTTAAAATTCCAACACCCAAACTAATGGCACCAATTCCAACACTTGCAACAGGAGATCCTTTGAACAATGATTCAGATGCAATCGACCCCGTTCCCGCGAGAGTTGACAATACAATGACAGGAAGAGCTATACATGTATCTAATCGAGCATAGTGTTTCTGTGCATGATTATGCAACCAAAAATAACAGAGTGCCCGTTCACCCTCATTGGATATAAGGCGCTCAAGTTGGTCATTCCAGTGAATTCCTTCCCGTTCGTCATCCATTATATCTTTCTGCTATTTTCTACGGTGTGAATAATGGGTGCATGGGCGTTTGATGATGCTCTGCAGGGCAAAAAGGAAAAGGCAGTGTACAAATACTTAAAAAATCAGACAAAGGATGTAGACCTTGCACTTCACACTGCAAAACTTTGGGAGTTGTATCAATATCTCGTTTCTCGGACATTTGCATCGCCCGATGATATTTACAACTCTGTATTTTTGGACTCAACCCACAAGGAACATGCATTTACTCCGGAACAGGCAAAGCAAGTGTACAAACTGTTGCATACCCCCCAAGAAGGAGGTGCTCCGCATGCAGAGGATGTAGAGGTCCTAGACAATCTTGTCATGCGATGGGTCTATTTTGTGCGCGAATGGACACCTGCATTCATCACGGATATTACAGACGAAATTACACCTTACATGTTTATTCTGAAAGGCATGGAAGAGAACGAAGAATTTGGAGTTCTTTTGGGTGTTGCACTCGATGCTACAGAGGCAGGGTTGAAGACGACGGCAGCTGCAATTCAGAGCATGGCGCCCATTATTATAGGACTGTTGCCGTTGCCGGAAGCGGGCCCAGTGGGTGCGATTTTGGGGTGGATGGTATCCTCTGTGTTTATTGTCCTGCTTGTTGCGATTCATATTTCTCGTCGTCATTTCGGGCAAGCATTTATTGCATCCTTTGGTCTTGTTCCAATTGTAGGGCAATCTCTATACAATGCTGCAATGTCAGGCGAACGTTTCTTGACAAAGACCTCTCAGAAACGTGAACGATTGATTGAAAACACACGAAAGGTACTCGGTGATGGGGTTGCAGATACTCTAGAGGCAACAATTCCAGATCCACTTGCTCCTCCGGTAGAAGAACAATCCGTGGCAAAAGCGGAAGGAAAAGAGACTGGAGTGAAAGCGGAAGGAAAAGAGACTGGAGCGAACGCGGAAGGAGAGAAAGAACTTGCTGCTGCACTTGCGGATTACAAACCGATCGCAGGAAAAAGATTTTCAAAGAAGCTCGGAAAGAAACCTAAATGGCGGACTCTACGGAACAAGTTAAAGAAGCACTCCGCAAATGGGTAGAACTCGATGACGAGTCGCGCACTATTCAAACCCGCCAACGCGAAATTCGTCAGACAAAAAATGCACTCTCTGAATCTATTCTCGGATTCATGCGAGACAACCAAGTTGATAATTTTTCACTCGAAGGAAATGGTCTCGGTACGATTTCTCGCTCTGTCCGTACATCACGTCCTCCTCTTCGACGTGATATGATTCGCACACAACTTCTTCTTCATTTTGCAGACCAACCGTCTCGTGTTGCAGAAGCACTTCGCAGCATTGAAGGAATTCCGGAAGGAGCAGAGGATATGAGTGTTGGCGGAACGCAACGTGAACTTCTCACTCGTCGAATCCCCAAGACCAGGATGACCGTTCAGTTTTAAATAGGAATACCAAAGATCTCGAGAGCATTCTTTGCTGCATTTTGTTCGCTCTGTTTCTTTGTTTGTCCACTCCCAATACCAATATGCCCACCTTGTTTGTCTACAACTGCACTCGTGTAATGATTTGTAGATGATGATAGAATGACATATGTAGGTGTATACCGCAGTTTCATCTGACAATGTTTCTGGAGACGGTCTTTAAAGTTCGTCTCATGAAGCAGAAGACGCGGGATATCAATATATGTTTCAACAAGTGCGCATACAAATGAATACACACACTGAAAGTTCATACATGAATCTACCCACAGTGCACCAATGAATGCCTCTAGAATATCACCAAGTTTATTGACATTTTCGCGCCCATTCATGTTTTCATCATTGTATCTCGAAATCACGTAAAACTTTGAAAGACCAATCTTCTGTGCAAGAAGACCAAGTGTAGCATTGCAAACGATTTCCTTACGAAGATTCGTAAGAAATCCTTCTTGAGAATTTGGAAATCGAATGTAGAGATATGTTGCAACACATGAACCGAGAACTGAATCTCCTAGATGTTCCAGACGTTCGTAGGTTTCATCAAACAGATCCATCATGCTAGGAGGGCAGGGTGCGAGTTCAATAAGTTCTCCTGTCTGACTCTTGTATTCCTCTCGACGTACGTAACTCGAATGTACCATCGCAGTTTGAAAAGGAAGTGTTTTACAAACCTCATGACCACATTTGTGCTTGCGCAGAATCGTGTGAATATCCGTTCGGGTAAACACACGATTGCGTGGATTATAAGGTGTATATTCTGTTGTCATTCTTTCTTTATGAACGGCGCTTGCGTGAATGTTTCTTTGTCCGTTTCCCTGCAGTAACAGGTTTAGAAAGAGATTCTACAACTGCACGGTCAAGTTTCTTCCAGTTCTGGACGAAGATTGCTGCCTCTGCAGGGTTCGACGTTCGCAATTTAACCAACTGGGCACGGAGTCCTGCTTCTAACGTAGGTTCATACGATTCAATCATCTGAACCATTTGACCCTTCACTTGTCCAACTAAAAAAGATCCAGTACTTTTCGCAACACTTCCTAGAAGATTTGACGCCATTACTTATTCCATACATCTTTTGCAATGTGACGAGTGAGAGAAAATTCCGTCGCTACAAGTTGACGCTTTTGCTGTGTTTCGATGAACGAATAACAGGAATCTGCATCTGGACCAGGAGTAGACTGAAAGTATTGGCGAAGATACGCGTAGAGCGATGCCTTGGAAAGGGTCCAAGGTTTATTCCACTGCGACGGACGCTGAATTTGAATCGTAGATCCATCGTCTTCAAGTTTGAGTTTGTCGAATGTAGCAAACTTCGGACGCGCAAGAAGTTCTGTAATGAGTCCCTCCTTTTCTCTGCGTGTTTCACGAAGAGCAGAAACCTGTTCATTCAGTGCACGGAGTTTGTCATCTGCATCACGATATTCACGAAGGTGCTTGCGAAGTTCAGTGGTCTCGTCCATTTTGTTTATTCATTCACGACTCACATGAAAAAGGTTCCATTTTTCACAAGCAAAAATAGGTTGCAACCCGTTTTTGCGCATACACTATATCCGGCCAAGAATATAATTTACACTTTCCAATATCCCTCCCCAATATTGAACCTGAATGTTCCTAGTTTTAAACATTCCCAGACTACTCGCAGTGTAGTCGCTGTTTGCATGCTCCTCCTTCGCATGACAACTTCGAACAGCAAATCTGTTCCATCCTTGGTGATCGCAGTATCACTACTGGTACAATGCACCTACCTTTCGCATTGTACTATGATTCGCATCTGTCTATGTCCTCAAACATACACCTACCGAACCTCTATTGTCAAACTTTGAGGGTCTGACGGCCGAATTTGTCATACATTCCGTATGTGTAGAATTGAGTTCTACACAGCGTATCTGTATGCTTCCTTACAGACTGGCATTTCTATACGAAAAAAATCCGTTTTTCATTCCAGACGTTTACGAATCTCTTGAAGGAGATCACGATTCTTACCGTTCTTGTCACCAAAGACAGTGTCAGTTGCACGAATGTCTTCGTCACTGAAGATGCGGTCGGGGTGTCCGTCAGGAAGTGAGAGTTGGATTTCAACAACGTCCTTCATCATCTTGTCGTACTTTTGCTTTGCAAGTGCCTTGCGGTGCTCGCATTCGTCGCACAGAGTATCGGTATGATGACGAGGTGCAGGTTCGAGATACCCACAGTAACACGCCATTTTAGACGGTTATGTGTCTTGTATCATAGTGAAAAAATCCATTTTAAACATAAGCATGTTTGATCCGACAGATGTTGAACAATTCCGCAAAGCATATAACGAAGATCATCCACATGAACAACCTATTCCTGCTGGACCCCGTGTATGGGAAACACTCCAGTCTCGATTTCATGAAAAGTGTAAGTCTGGCAGAGGAGAATGTATTGTTGCGCATTTGTTACGGCGCCCAAAAGCGCCCGATTCATGGAATGTAAATCCTGAAGAATGGTTGTCTTCCATAGACATTGACAAGGTTGAAAAACAGTACATGAGACTGTTTCCGCAGTATCAGTTCTTAGGATGCATTCCTATTGATTTCGATCTGAAATCGGAGTCTGGAAAATGTTTGGTCAATACATTGTGCTCTCTTGACATTAACAGTCTCATTGAAAAAGGCAAAACACAGATTGGCATCGTATTCAATACGGACATTCATACAGGTCCCGGTGAACATTGGGTTGCATTGTTTTGCGATGTTCGACCTGAACTTTCCGAAGCACGGATTACCTATTTTGATTCCTATTCAAAGGCACCTGAAAAGGAGATTCGTGTCCTTATGAAGAGATGGAAGGACCAGATCAATAAACCCACAAAACTAACCTATAACTCAACTCGCCACCAATATGCAGATTCGGAATGTGGCATGTACTGTTTGTATTTTCATTATGCATGTCTCACAGAACTTCCCATGGACGAACGGATTCCTGACCAAGTCATAAATACATTTCGGCGTCTGCTTTTTCGGACTGGTAAATAAGAACAATGGAGACACCTTCTCCTCAACCGAGTGGCATTCCATGGATGTATATTCTTGGAGCAATTGCGATTGCATTTTTGGGATACATCATATATACATACCTTGCAGGAACCAGTACTGTTACGATGAGTCGAGCAAAGGCATCCTTTGGCGTGTATTCTGATGTAGAAAAACTCGCACCCCTCGGATGTCCCACCGGAGATGATACGCGCCTCTGTGATTATTACATTGCATCCTCTGCGTATTCTGTGTTTCCCAGCACCTACACATATGATTACATTTCTGATTCTGTTATTCCACTTGTCGTAAAAGCAGGTGCACGTCTGATAGAGTTGAATGTATACGCAGACAATGGAAAACCAGTAGTCAGTCTTCAAAATGAACTAGGATTCAACTATGCAAAGAATACAGTTTCTTTAGAATCGTGTTGCGTTGCGATTGCGAATACTGCATTTAACAAGCAAGAAACCACAGTTGCATCTGATCCCTTTGTATTGAGTCTTGTCTTCCAGACTGAAGATGCAAAGATACTCAATGCATCTGCTGAAATCTTGAAGACAACCGTAGGGAAGTATATTCTCGGACCCGAGTACAGTTACCATCGCAAAAACCTCGCGGTCGAACCGGTTTGCAACCTAATGGGCAAACTCATCCTCGTATCGGGAGGAAACATCAAGGGAACTGAAATGGATGAAATGGTCAATTTGTCTTGGTCAACATCTCATTTGCGTCGTCTTTCGTATATGCAGGCATCTCAACCGTACGACCACGAAGAATTGATCGACTACAATCGTCGTCATATCACGATGGTCGTTCCAGATCCTTCTCCTGATTTGAAGAACAACAATCCTACTGTTCTTTTTGCGTATGGATGCCAATGGAATCTTATGAATTACGGGTCTGTGGATGACATGATGGAGATGTATATTGGAGAATTCCAAACATCGAGTATAGTCGTCAAACCTGAGACATTGCGTTATAAACCAAAGAAGTACAAGAAACCGAAACTCCCGAGTCCAGATGTTTCATTTCAACCTATGGCACACACATCTCCGATCTATGATACGAATCCCAAGACAGGAGATAAAAGTATTGTCATCTAAATATAAAAATGGCGAACGCGTGGATTGCTCATGTTAAGAAAACGATGCGCCATATGAAGTCGAAAGGCACATATGCGAAGGGTAAGGGTCTCAAGCAGGTCATCAAGGTGGCGAAGAAGTCGTGGAAGCACCACCGCCGTGGTGGTGCGGATGATGAACCTGCGATGTCCCCTCCTGCCGATGTAGACGTTAAGGAAGAGATGGAAGGAGAGAACCCCACACCGCCTGGAGGACGCCGCCGCCGGACGGCAAAGAAGACGCGTCGTCATTCGCGCCGTCGGTAAAAAATTCAGTATTTGATACATATAAACAAGATGCCCGGTGGTCTTCTCCAACTCGTTGCCGTCGGCGCCCAGGATGCCTATTTGACTGGAAACCCCCAAATCACTGTTTGGAAGATTCTCTACAAGCGCCACACGAATTTTGCAATGGAAGCATTCCGTGTAAACTTCAATGGTCAGGCGTCGTGGGGTTCCAAACAGTCGGTTATTATCAATCGCCATGCAGATCTCCTCTACAAGACATATATTGAAATCCAGCTTCCGTACTACGGGACGGATGGCAATCCTTTCTCCTGGAACAACGACCAGGGGCGTCTCGGGTACAATCTTCTTGAATATGCGGAACTGGACATCGGTGGTCAGATCATCGATCGCCAGTACTCTGAGTTCATGTATCTTTGGGATTCGCTCACGTCTGACCTCTCCACGAGCACGAAACTCTGGAACATGGTCGCGAAGCAGAAGGCAGCAGGTGCGACCACGCTCGACAATGTCGAAGGGTGCAACGCGACCTCTGGTCGCCCTGGCAAACCCAACACGCTCTACATCCCTCTCTTTTTCTTCTTCACACGTACTCCGGGTCTTGCGCTTCCGCTCATTGCGCTCCAGTACCACGAAGTCAAGATCAACATCCAGTGGAACGACGCCAAGATGATTGCAGGCAACTTCAACAACGCGGGTCTCATCCCTGCGCCTAACTCTGCTGCGATCTACATTGATTACATCTACCTCGACGTCGAAGAGCGTCGTCGTTTTGCGCAGCAGTCCCACGAGTACCTCATCGAACAGTCGCAGTTCAACGAGGACCAGGAGATCTCGTCTGCGAACACGCGCCTTGATTTGACGTTTAACCACCCTGTCAAGGAACTTGTTTGGGTCGTCCAACCCCACTCATACACGAGTTGCACGGCGGCGAAGGCGGTTGCAGGAACGCGCCTCCAACCGTTCACGTACGACACATCTGCCGTCTATGAACAGTATCTCCAGTTCAACGGACAGGATCGCATGGAGCGCCGCTTCGGTGATTACTACAACAAGGTTCAGCTCTATCAGCACCACACGGGTCTTGCGTCGACGGTTTCCTCTACGGCAATCCCTACCACGCAACCGGGTATCTACATGTACTCGTTTGCCCTCAAACCCGAAGAACACCAACCCACCGGTACGTGCAACTTCTCTCGCATTGACACGGCGACGATTGTCATGTCCCTCGACGGCGGGGTCACTGTCAACCAGGACACGGATGCGACGTGGGATGTTCGTGTCTACGCGATCAACTACAACATTTTGCGGATTATGAGCGGGATGTGTGGTCTTGCCTACTCAAATTAGAGTAAAGAACCCACACACATTTAAACGTGGCAATATATAGATAAGTAAAATGGATAGCACAATATCCACCAATACCAATCATACAACTATGTCTGGTATTGAAGGTGAAACGCGCGGGAAAGGAGGACGCCGTATTGCAAATCCCGTTATCTACGAAGAAGTAGATGACCATATTGAAGGAATTGTTGTTTCAAAAGGTCAGTCGGTTCGGTTTAAGATTGATAAAGATGACCTCGAAAAGGTTCAATCGAGACATTGGTATGCT
>Ga0247723_1000850_pt1 | contig 19255 bp, 25 predicted proteins | sample MSEWelMarce5H_FC_FD_189079 | JGI IMG/M metagenome (GOLD analysis project Ga0247723, IMG submission 189079) | Subsurface sediment microbial communities from gas well in West Virginia, United States - MSEEL Well Study Marcellus 5H_FC | ecosystem: Environmental > Terrestrial > Deep subsurface >... | reverse complement strand
ATATTTAGCTCTTGTCTAATATCTTCTTGTGCATACCCTCTCATAAAGGTTTTCGAAGACATCTTAAATATAAGAGGCTCAATTTTCTTTAGAACAAGATCTACGCCAGTACCTGTGTTAGTATCTACGTAGATGGATTCGTTGTACATACTAACTGTTCCAGTAAATGATTTCATTAAAGGCCCTCTATCAATCAGTCCAGTTGTTTTGACACAAATCTTTGAAATCACAAAAATCACAAAGTTTGCTAGGCTTCTTTTCCCACGGAATATCAGACAAGATATTGTTTGATATGCTATCTCCGAACCTTATTATGTCGTCGTGAGTTTCCTTTATCTTATCTTCCGTTATTTCCCATGTCTTGTATTTGCAATCATGCTTTAGAAGACTATAGCTTCCAGTTATCTTTTCTGCATCTGGAAAATCTTTTTTAACAACAAGGCCATAGGTATATAACTGAAAAGGCGTAAGGTAACTTGGGGACTTGCTAGTTTTGTAGTCTACGACGTGATAATGTCCATCGGATAGGCGGTCGATGCGGTCGATGAAGCCCCTGAGAATATAATCACCCACGTCAAAAAGGAAAGGGCGCTCGACAGAAATAACATTCGGCATACCATTTTTTTTAATCCCGTCCAGATACGACTGTAGTATGGACTTTATCATCGATGATTCCTTGGCTAAGATTTTATCATCAAATTCACTAAGAGATTCTTTTGCACATTTTTTCATTAAAGAAGGGTATTCTGAGCTTGGTAGAGGTTGCTCCATAATATATTTGTGAAATTTTTCCAAAACTAGGTGGACGTAAGATCCTAATTCTAGGTGATCCCACTTTTTCTTTTCAATTTCTGGCTTCTCTATGTATTGATACCAATATTTCTTAGGACACTTTTCATATGATCCTATGGAGGATACTGACATCTTTAGTTTATCACCAGGGCTTCTTGGAGACATTTTAAATCCTTGTTTGTTTTTTTCTTAGTAAATTTTTGTCATCACAGGATCTTCTATCCATGGAAAGGTAAATTTTGTGTGACGAGTCTGAATCAGGTTTGTTTGCTCTACAGTTTCTAATTTTTGGTGAGACTCAATCCATCGACATTCTCTGCTGTCATAATAATAAAAAACAATTTTTCCAGTATTTCTGTTTACAAAATAACGAACCAAGTTTCCGAAAACAGGAGGAGAATCTCTCATATGTTCGTTATAAAAGTTGGAGACAGTGTTCATTGTGTTGTAAGGACGGTTTATTACTTTTACTATCTGTGATTTTGTTGATTGGTCGGTAAAACCATCAACTATTATTAGTCCGGCAGTAGGGTCAAAATCCGCCCTGCTCGGCGATGATACTTTATCTTGATAAATTTCCGATAAATTTACAATGTCCAGCGTAAAATTTATGAAATCTACGGCAGTCTTTCCCTTTGGATAATTTTCAAACTTATCTCTAGATGAGGGTTTTAGATCAAGGTCTATGAACGGTATCGATGTTTGTTGAGCTTCATCACCATCTGAATTTACCGACAAGTATTCAACAGGGTCAGATCCAGACGGAAGTATGGATATTCCGTCGTTTTCAGAAAATCTTCTCGTGTATAGCTGACTTGTTTGACTATAACTCTGCTCGTATATATCAGTTGACTCAATCGAGTCTGATGCAAATATTTTTATAACAACAGATATGTTGTCTGTAGGAACCTTTATTATTCCATCGGCCGATATAAAAGAGTTTGTGTCAGGGTCAGAGCCATCATATGTATAAAATATGTTTGCAGGCTTATTCGTAGTTAATGTTAAATATTCTGGTATACCGGAGACAAGTTGTTTTTGACTTTCGGTTATAGTAAGCAATATTGGCAAAATTCACCTCTCTAGTATACCGAATAATTAATAAGTAATTTATCTTGTCGTAAAAAGAGTTGTGCTTTCTCCGTTTATTTTCTGAATCTCAATTATATTATCAAATCTTTCTTTTAGGGAATCATCGTGAGTTATAACCAACATCTTATATTTTGATTCAAGCACTTTTATTACGCTAACAAACAATGTATCTACTCCGCTCTTATCTAGAGGAGAACTTACTTCATCCAACAATAGAAATTCTAGTGATGAACCTCCATGATCTGAAGCTATCTCAGAAAGAGCTATTCTTAGCGCCAAAGCGATTCTAAACTGCTCTCCACCACTTAGAGAGTTGAAGTTGCATACAACTCCGTCCTTATTGACATTTAGATCAAGCGTATCTACAGTTGATATTCCGTCAGATCCTTTTCTTTGTGTTTCTAAGGAAATCTTTATGGAGTCCTCAGATATCGATTCTAATATTTTGTTTGATTTACTCTCCAAGTCAGAAATTACAGCATTAAGAAGAATTGCCTGTATTCCGTTTTTTCCAAGCATTTTTGTTAGCTTTTCAAATATAGAAACAGAGTCTTGTTTTTTCGAAAGAGTGTCTCTCGCTTCCTTTAGCGATGCCCTCTTTATCGAGAGTGATGAAGATTTTTCTGTAAGAATTCCAAGCTCTATGCTTTTATCTAAAATTGAATCGTTTAAATTTTTATGCTTTTCTTTGGCTTCTTTAAGCCTGTTTGCTATATTTTTAAAATCCTCGTCTCTTAATGATGAAATTATTTTTTCATCTTCGGCTATCTTTTCTTTTATTCTTAATAACTCAGCATACTCTAGCTTCTTTTTTTCCACAAGAGACTCTATTTCCTTGCTTGAAGAATCTTTTTTGAATATGAGAATTGGAAGTTCTGCCGATAATTTATTAAGCTCTTCTTTTAGGTTCTTTTGAGAAACGAGATCCTTATTTTCCTTATCTAAAAATAAAATTCTAGATTTTGCATTTTCCAGCTTTGAATGATTAAATTCCACTTTTGTTTTGTGCGCTAACTCTATTGCATCCCATTGCTCATCATTTATGGTGCTATTGCAAACATAGCATTCTCCTTTTTTGAACTCCAGCTTAGATAGCTCTCTTTCTTTCTCTTTGCACGAAACAACTATTGATTTATAGTTTGCAAGCTCTGTCTTCATGCCATCAATTTTTTCTAAAAGATTTGGATCTATGTCGTGAGACTTTACCTTCGATTCTATCGAGTTTATTTTTGAGGTCAAATCATCTAAGACTGCTTGCTTAGAACTGAGATCTTCTTTTATTATAGAGTAGGAATCTTTTCTTTTAATAAGATCTTTTTTTAGAGAATCTATCTCCGAAGAAATGCGATCCCAACTATCCGTATCTATGTTCGACTTTTTTGATGCGTAAGATGCCGATAAGATTGATATTTCTTCGTTTAGGGATTGCTGCTCCGCTCTTTCTTCTTGAAGTTTTTTTGCCAAAGACTCTTTTTTGCTTTCATAAGGTTCAAGGGATGATATTTCTTGCGAAATAAGATCTATTGTTGATTGTGCTACGGTTAGCTCATTTTGAGCAGTTCTTAGTTTTTTCTTAGATTCCTTCTCGAAGGTGTCCCATTTAGATATATCAACTATAGATTTTAATATCTCCTTCTTTCTTGATGCATCTGATGTTGAAAATTCTGAGATATCATTTTGTCTAAAGTAGGCTGAGTTTACAAATGTTTTGTAATCAAGTTTTATTGTTGAGCATATTTTTTCATTTGTATCTCCAGACGTGGAACCAGACAAACTAATCCACTTACCATCATCCCCCATAAAAGCAAATTCAACGGATGATGTTGATGTTGCGGAAAATCTAGTTCTCCTTACCATATAATTTTTCTGTTCATGCAGAAATTCAAAAGTTACTTCGCACTTCAGCTCGCCCCAATGAACAACATCATCCATTTGGTATGCTCTGGATTTATTAAACAAACACCAAAGAATAGCTTCAAATACTGCTGATTTTCCGGAGCCATTGCTCTTTGAGTAATCTCCTTCTATCGAGCCCAAAAGAAGCGCCGAATCAAACTGTCTAAAATCTATCTCTGATTGTTTGTGTGAAAAGAAATTTTCTAATTTTAGAAAAAGTGGCTTCATTTTATTATGCTCCTTGACTCTGACAATATATCTTCAAGCATCTTTTCCGTCATACCAAAAGATTTTGCATAAGCGGAGAAAATATCATAATCTGTTTTTTGTTGCAAAATATCGCTTGATACGACTGCTTTCGTCTGAACAACCTCTATGATTATTTTTGATAAGAAAAATAACCCGGATTCATTAAGTATCTTTTCTATTTCTCCTTTATTTATTGCTCCAGATATGTTTTCTCTTATTTTTAACCTGCATCTAACTATCGAGTTTTCTAGGTTAAATGTTGATATTTTATCTTTTGCAAAGTCAAGATATGTAGTGGAGGTTTGTTCTGTTAGATCTATAGTTATATCATTCAGATCCCTTACGTTGCTCTTTAGGATCTTTTCTTGTTTTTTAAGAAAATCATACTCGATAAAATATTTATCAGAGTCTTGATCTCCAAAGTTTGTTTTCTCCATGGATCCAGAATAAAAACATTTGGGAGAATCCTTTTTTATGTTTGCAAATCCATGGAAGTGACCCATAACAACGATGTCTGCTGTTTTTACAGATTCGGGATATAAAAATACTTCTGATCCTCCAAAGTCAAAATAGTTTCCCTTAAAAAAGAAATTGTGACCAACAACGCATGTTGGTAGGTCTGCATTTATGTCTGCATATAAATCTTTTATATGTTCATTAAAACTATCGACTATTTCTTTTTGGTTCTTACCAGAATACATTCTTTTGTCGCGAAAAGGAATCATGAATAAATTCGCTTTTACGCCATTTTTATTTGTAAAGATTATGTTTTCTGGTTCCACAATAAGCCTTACATTGGGATAGTTTCTAGAAGGAAGCGAAGTTATTGCGCTAGTAAAGCTATGACCGATCTTTTTATAATCATGATTACCCATAATTACAATTGTAAATATATGATTGTCGGACAACCTTCTGATTGCTCTATCCGCAATTTCTATATGTTCTGGAGTAGGGTTTCTTGTTTCAAACAGATCACCTGTCTGTATAAAAACCTCTGCTCCTGACGAAATAGTGTAATCAATAATATTGTTTAAAGTAGTCTCATAATCATCAATTCTTGTATTTCCTCCAGCACTATTTGTTTTCCCTAAACCAAAAACGGCACCAATATGCACGTCACCACAGATTATTGCTTTCATTAAGAATCCATTTTTACTTGGAGTTTGTTATTTAGTTTTGCAATATATTCAGAATCATCTTTATGATCCTCAAAGATTGCTTTATCTAGCTTCGTAAGAAGACCTGTCATATCGCCTAATTTATCTGGATTTTTTATCAGAAAGTTCCTGATTATTGAGGAATTTTCTAATAAAATAGAAAGCTCAGATTTCTTTGGCGAAGAGCTTTTTCCATATTTTCCTGGATCTTCAACCCAGGATGATAGATCAGAAAAAGACTCTCTAAAATCTTTGTTTGAACACATCATATAAAAGTCTATTACAGATGACCCCTCATTGCAACCATAGCAAAAAAAATCATTCTTAACTTTATTAATATAAAGTGAGGGCGTGCTTTCTTTTCCGCTTTTATGAGAATCTGATGGACACTTGCATCTAAAGTCAAAGTTTCCTGCCGAAACCGGCTCTAGTGCTATATCAAAATAATTTGCAATAGATTCTATAGATACTTGTTTTACAATATCCTCTCTCGTAACCCTTTTTGTATTCATGTTGATGATCCGGTTTCATTGTAATGCCCATTAAAACAAATAACTGATTATTTGATGTGAATGACCTTTATCGCGGTCCCAGCGCCATTTTACCAAAATGGCGCCGTTTTATTATAATCCAAAATACATGGGATAAAAATAACGTATCATAAACAAAAGCACGCGCATATGCGCGTGCGTGTGTATACATAGATAAATATGTATTTATTTGCCTCTAAGATAATTTTAGACCTACTTTGGTTTATTTTGAGGCTTCTTAGTTACATCTAGCGTTCTTGACTTTCTAACCTCATTCTCAAGCTCTCTTATTCTAACTTCCATCAATACCATCTGATCTTTTAATTTTAAATTAGATCTAAAGTTCATTGCAATCAACCCGAATATTCCTTCGCCGGGGAATACTTTGTCAAGAGAGTCTGCGGAAGAAAGCATCCTTGTTAATACTGATTTAACATTAGAATGATAAGCGTTGGTCTGATTATCAGGATGAGTTTTGTCTGCGAGAAGTTTCTTAAAATCTTCTAGGCATTCTACGAATTTTTTTCTAACATCTTCTTTTCTTGAATTCATGTAAGATGAACCTTCCGGTAAATTAAAATCGTCTTCCATAATCACTCCACAATTAATTCTAAGTATACTCCACAATCTTTATGCATAATGAAGTATTTCTGCATTTTTAAAACATATTCTTTAGAAAATAAACCAAAGTCTCTATGCAGCAGGTTTATTATATTAAAAGATTTATTATTACTTATAACAGGTCCGTCAAAAAGACCTGTTGCATTTTTAATAAAATCAATAAGTTTTTTTGTGTCTATATTTTCTGTATCAACGGAACTTAAATCAAGTATTAAATTTCTTGTTGAATTGCAATATGTAAATCCCAAGCTATCCGCATGACCATTACAACAAAGATATAGATTCACCCTGCTCATTTTTATGATTCATATTTTAGTTTAAGTATCTCTATCTTCGCAAGCCATCTAATAAAATTAGATCTCGAGCCTGAGTCAGATACCGAAAAAACTAGCTCATATACTGTACCAACCAATACCACATTAGCGTTTATTGAGACGCCAGAAAAAGAACCATCCTGGAAAACTGTTGTTACTGGTATTGGCGTAGACGGAACTATCGCGGGTATTGTCGAACCAATTCCTTTGACCGCGAATGTCGTTGTATATACGCCAGTATCACCGTTATTGAACTGCTTCAATAAAAACTCTCCCCTAACAAGGAAAGTTGAAAAATCATCTAAGCCGAAGTTAGCTGGAGATGCTGGAGGTGCTGGAGACATTATGGAACCAAGCTGTATATTCGTATATGGAGACAATGTTTTTATTTCTTTTCGCAAAAAGAATGCCTCTACCTGGGAATCTCCATTTTCTTTGAAAAAACCATTGGAATGAACAATACTGCCGTCAATAGACTTTGCTATGCCTCCAAGCCCAAGTACAGCACAATTTTGTTCATAAACCTGATTGTCTCGACCAAAAGCAGATGAGTTGTCAGCGCCAGAAAAAATGCTATTTTGGGAACCTGAAGAGAAACCAGATTGGGCAGAAACACGGTTATTGTTTCCAAAGGCAGCTGAATACTGACCCCTATTCGCTGAGTTCCATTGGTTAGAATTAACGTGACCAGCTCTAAATGCGCTGTTTGTAACGTCAAAAAACATTCTACTGTGACCTGAAGTACCTGATGCCAAATGGTCCATTGATGATGAACCGACAACAAAAGAGTCTGCGCCTGTTGTGTAATCGGTATTTACAGGTGATATGAGCAGTATCGAGGGATCTTTTTTCTCAAAAACTAAAGATGGGGCAAGCTCGCCTCTAAGTATAGAGAGATCAAGATAATAATAATCTGTTTCACCAACAGGAACATACTCTGGTATAGCCTGAGCTGCTGTCGCGTATCTTGCAACTTTGGTGTAATTTATTGAATTATCAGCAATATTTGGGCTTGTGAGTTGTCCGGTGACATGATCAACCAGATTGATCTTCTGTGAATGTCCATCAATATGCTGTCCATCATGAACGTGTCCTGCGACTCTTGGATCATCTGACGCTAAGGATGTTGCTTCCGATGATCCGTAAAGACCTCCATACATACTGTTTGCAAGATTTGCTGTAAATATTGTTGATCCAGAACTAAACTTTGTAAGAGACGTTGAGCTTGATGATGTCATTTTATTTTCCTCAATTATTCAATTTCTTTATTGATATTTTCTTCTTCATAAGAATCATCATTATGATCTATGTAATCATGATCAAAACAATTTAATTCAGATGATTCTGGAGATGAGAAATCTGTTTCTGATATTGTTTTTTTTACAAAGTCAGCGGCCTTGAATTTAACTTCATTAAGTGGCTTTAAAGTATATTCTTTCATTGTAGCCGGATTTCTTACTGGTCTCTCTTTTCTTTTATAAGTATAAAACTTGCCAAAGTTAACTATAGAAACATCTGAACCTTCCAATAACTGATAGAGTATCTCCTGAAAAAGATACTCTATAAATTCAGTTGATTCAGATAAAGATAGCAACGTTTTTCTTGCTAGCTTTCTAGCAAGAAATTTCTTGTTCACAAGTTTTTTCTTCATATAAGATCTTCTTCTGAAAACTTCTCACTAAGGTTCGATGATTCTGATAAATCTGATTCAAGCTCGTTTTTTAATTCAGAGTAATATTTCGCAACTCTAAGTAGCTCATCATCATCCATCAGCTCAACATCAATACCGTAATTAGTATACATTTTCTTTATTTTATCTAAAACCCTGCTTGACGGCTTTGCTTGCTGTTTGGCCTTCTTTTTTATCATAACAAGTCTATCTCTCTTTTATTCTATAATACTTATTTTTTTTTCTTTAACAAGCATATTGTGGCATATAGCCATCATTTCTTTTTCGCTCATCCTCTGCTTAAAGGAATTTATGCAATAAAGACACCAAACAATGTTGCCTTTTACATAGCCGTCAACTGGTATCAAGCAATCAATAGTCATTTTGTATGGGTCATGCAAGCTATCATCGCTATTCTTTATTATATTCATAGTGAGATTCGAATAATAGCACTTACCTGACTGACTTTTAAATGCATCAAAAACATCTTTTACTGATATTTTAAAAGGTATATTCTTTTTTATTGCCCTTCTTTTTGCAGCAAGTAATGCTTTTGAGAACATTCTTTTTTCTTTAGATGAAAAGAATGCTTCGCTCATGATTCTAAAGAGAAGTATTCAATATATTTACCATGATTCTTTCGCCATTCTTAGCGGCAGAAGCTTTCGCTATGTTTCTGATTGAATTAGCAATTCTGCCCTGCTTTCCAATTATCTTTCCAACGTCATCTTTAGAAACCCTAACCTCTAGCATAACACCTTTTTCGGAAACAGTCCTGCTAAGGCTTACGGAGCTAACATCATCAACTATCGACTCAATCATATTTCGAACTAAAGATTCTACAGATACGCATTCTTTGGTCATTTTATTCTCCGAATTTTTAATCAGTTTGTTGGAACTATAACTTTTCTCAAAATATCTTTTTTTCTTGGAATTGAAATATGCAGAAGTCCATTCTGCATCTCTGCCTTAAGATTATATATATCATATTCCTGACTTATAACAAGTCCGTATGAAAAATTTCTTCTTGCTATACCTCGGGATATTATACCACTTTGCATTGCACTTCTTTTTGGATAAGCTGGGTTTTTCCTATATTCCTCAGTACTCACGAATAAATCTGGGTTTAGGGCCAATGTGGCCTCTATTGCTTCTGTTGAAAGATCTGGATTATCCAAATCATCTTTAGAATCACTCTTTGCTGTTCTTAGCAGAAACTCATCATTCTCTATTATGATTTCAAGATCAGATGGAGTATATCCTGCTAAGGCAAACTCTATATGAAAAACGCCCTCTTCGTCGCACCATTGATCTTGTTTTGGGAAATTTTTATTTAACTTAACCTTATTAATCTCAGATACTTCTCTAAAAAACTGATCATCATGAAAAAGAAGGTCTTTTATTTTTGATGGTATAGAAACCCTATTATTTCTTTTTTTTCCGTTCAATGAATTAACAGCAGTAATATCAGTCATATCAGCCCCTTATTTAATATCATTTTTATTGTCATCACCGATGGTTATACCCTGAAGCATTATTAGGTTTGTTATATATAGTGAAGTAGTTGAAATAAGGTCTACCAAATTATAAGTGGACCAACTAAAAACGCTCACCAATCCGGCAAGAATAATTGGGTTTAGACCAAAAAACATGGCAGAAATCATTCCGACCCAAAATCCAAGGCACATCGGACATGATACTAGTTCTCCCATAAATTTTGATTTACCGGATACCCATTCTCTAGTTTTTTCAAAAATTTGACCAGACGACATTATTATTGTTAAACCAACCATTGAAAATAACACAAACATTGTATTCATTTTGTTTATACTCTTTTTTTATAAAAAATTAAAATTGCAAAGAAAATTTCTTTTCTTTGCAATCGGAGGGGTGTTTATTTGTTAATGCTCTTTAGGTGAGCATTTGCTGAGTCATGCATTAATTTTGCCAAATATCCGTGCTCAAGCTGAGCATGTGGAGATTCCCTTAGAGAGAGATAGTTTTCAAAATCGTCCATATAGAATGAAACATACAGCTCTGTTATTCTGCCTTCTGGCAGAACATACCTTAAGAATTCTCTAAGCCTCTTATATTCGTCATTTGTTATTAGCTTTTTGTTTTTCGATACCTTAACAAGATCCATGTTTTTCTTGTATACATTCGAAGTAGATTTGGCCATTTCAAATGACTCTAGCATAAGGGACATCACTCCCTCTCCGGCCTTTTCAGCAATACCCATTATATCGTCAAACGGCATAACTATATCTTGGTTCAGCGTCCTATACCTTGCTGAAGTCATATTAAATGACGCTGATCTGTGTCTTAGTAGTTGTACTGCTACAGAGAGCGGACAAGATACTCTCCAGGTTGCCCTTGAAGAGTTTTTCGATGGACCGGCGTGATATGAAACAAGTTCAACTCCAATTGATCTTACGGCTTCTTCGCCCATAATATCTAAATATCGAATACCTGATTCAACATAATCTTTTGGTCTTGAGAATTTTTTTACAACCTCTGCCATTCTTGGGTTCTTATTATGAAGAGAAGCCCAAAAAGGATGTGACTCCAAATTATCCAGATTTACTGATCTCATCATAATTTTTACAAAGTTAAAAAGATCAGTGGTTATATGAACTACTTTATTATCATAATATAACCTGCACCACTTGGATTCCTCAAATATCTTTATGCAATCTAAGTCCATTTCGGATGATGGGATGGCCGAAAACGTAAGCGTAATCGATTCAAATGGCGTAGTATGATGGTGCTCAACCAAATAATTTGAAAGCGTTAAGACTTCATCATCTGTTTTTTTCTTTGACTGAGCCTCACTTATCGTCGAAACCCAAGCAGAATTAGCAACATCCCTAAGATCACCAGTACATTTCAACTCTATCTTCATAGATACCCCTATTTTTCATTCATAACAATTGATATTCTTTTTCCGGAGAAAATCTTTTTCGCAACTTCAAGCAGACCTTCGGATGTTACTTCGTTTATTTTTTTCTCTAAAGAAGAAAGATTGAGAACTTTCTTTCTGCCATCTAGAATTGCCTTATCTTTTCTGGATGAAATCCATCTTTTGCTTTCAAAAGATTTGTATAAATTGGACTTATATTTATTCTTCGCTCTTGTTACCTCTTCTTCTGTAAATCCAAACTCTACGGCTTTTTGGCATTCGGAATCTATTTCTGCGATTACCTCGTCTGGTGATGTCGAAAGAAAGCTTATAGACATAATTCCTATATTTATATCAGAAAACAGGCTGGCGTTTATGGTGTAAACAAGCCCCTTATCTTCTCTTACCGATAGGAATAGTCTTGAGTCCATTCCGTCGCCCATAATCATTGCGAGAATTGTTGCTGTCAAATAGTCTTTTGAATATAGCGGGAATGATTTAAATACAACTTCTCCGTGCGCCTGAGATATTCCTTCCTTCTCTATAAAGTAATCTTTATCAGACCAATCAGCTACTGACGCTTGTGTCTTGTTTTCCAACAAAGAATCATCTATTCGTCCGAAATATTTTGTTATTTTCTCGGAAATAACGTCCTTGTTTAAAGATGAAACAACTGAGATTAACATATGTTTGCTATTATAGAATGACTTGTGGAAAGTCACTAGATCATTTTTATTTATATTTGATATAGATTCCTTGGTTCCGATAATTGGAAGATCGTATACCTTGTCAAAGGTAATTCTGAGTGACTCCTGAGAAAAGTATGATTCTGGATCCTCCTGATACATCGTATTTTCTTCAAGAATAACAGTTCTTTCTTTCTCAATATCCTCTTCGCTAAGAAGAGGGTTCATTATAATTTCTGAAAAGATCTCAAGACATTTATCTATATTTTCTGTTGGTGCCTCAAAATAATACGAGGTAACATTATGGTTTGTGCCTGCGTTCATATCCGCACCCAATGATCCCATCCTCATTGAAACATCGTTGCATGATATATTTTCCGAACCCTTAAAAATCATATGCTCAAGGTAGTGAGCGGTTCCTGCTTCACAGGATACTTTTTCTTCAGAAGCAGATCCGGCAGTAATTGTTATTGTTACTTTGGAAAGCTTACTGTTTATTTTTGTTGTGTTCAATTTCATTTTAAAATCCTTTAGACAAGTTAATATGTTATACCGAAACCAAATATTAAAAAGGGTGCCGTAACAAAATTACTACGGCACCCATCAGTTATTTATTGCTTTTGTTTTATTACAACCTTCTTACCATAAGGAAATGTAGTCTTTGAATCAGCTTCATGTACACACCAAAGCATTCTTGTTTTTGGCTTTGCTGGGAATGGAGCGTATCCGTCCGTAAACATTACCAATCCATCATACCCTAATTCATCTGCAAGTTTGATTGGAGGTTCAAAGCAAGTGCCACCTCTTCCCTTTATCTTTACATCTTTTCTCTTTTTATCAAAAGGTTCTGGTTTATCATAAAGAACCGTGTCAAACATAATCAAATCTACTTTGACACACGATATCATTCCGTTTAATTCTGCTAGGAAATATTGAAGCAATTTATCCGAAACAGAACCGGAAGTATCGATTGCAACGAGAATACTTGATGTATAGTCTCGTTTTGACCCTGGGTTCACATATCCGAATCTTCGATTCGGCCTCATTCTTGTCGATCTCTTTCCGGCTAATACAATCTGGTTTACGAAGTATCGTACTTCTTTCTTCCAGTTTACTACAGGCTTGTTTGCAGCAATAATGCTTTGCGCTAGCTTACCAGCAATATCTCCCCAGCCTTTCTTTTCCTGTTCTCTGATCGCCCTCTCCGAGATTGATCTTACTTTTTCCGAGATAATTTCATTATCTGCGCCAGTACCATGCCAATCATCGTGAGAGTCAATTAGGCTCTTTCCCTGTAGTGAAGGCAATGCCGCTAACTCTTCATCTTGCTTAGGAAGATTGTTGTAATAGTAATCTGCCGATTCAAAATCGGGAAACCCCATTGTTTTTGGGAAAATTCCATTTTCTGGAAGACCCTCGATATGGCAGTTTATTGCCATATCTGCGGCAATATTAAATGCCTTTGGAGCATAAGAGTAATACTGAGCTCTTCCAAGATGGTTTAGAAGTATGTGCAAAGCCTCATGCTTTAGCACCGCTCTTCTTTGTACGGGAGAAAGACTCTTCGTAAATTCAGGGTTATAATACAGGGCAAGATCAGTATTTCGATATGGCCCAACGCCCATCGTAGGTATGGATGTAGTCTCTACTTTGTTAAGATAGAGGAATACCGTTCCATATATTGGCTGCATAACAATAAGAACACTAACAGCGCTTTCGATTAAGTCTCTTGCTTCTCTGTCCATTTTTTTACCCTCTTTAAAGAAAATGGGTGTGACGTATCCTTTTGAGATTCCGTCACACCCAAACATCATTATATGCTCAGGTTAGTTTAAACTTAGGCGCTAGCCTTTGCTCCGTAGAGACTTGCGACGTAGGTTGTGAAGTCAGGGTCTTCACCCCACTCGTTAACCGCAACAACCTTTGTCTTCTTCTCAGTCATAATCTTCTTCCAGAGGTTAGAGGCAACCTCTTTGTTAATGATCATCAAGAACTTCTTCAAGTTGTCGTAGCACTCAGGCTTCATCTTGTTCTTTGGTCTTCTTGAAACCTCGTTCATAACCGAATCGGCAAGAGCGGAGATAATCTCAATATCTGAACATGATCCTTCAATCTTCTCCTTGAACTTATCGAAACGATCGAGAACGTCACCTGGTCTTAGACTTGAGAATTCTGATGTAATGAACTTCTCGAACATAACAGCGATTTCTCGTCCTACCCAACCCTTGGTTACCTGACCGAGAATACCATCGGTCGAATCGGTAATATCCATAGAATCAATGGTTTCGCTCAAACTAACCCAAGATCTGCGAGAAGGATAAACTCTACCTGATTCAAGGTTGCCTACGGGTGGATCAAGAAGGTTTGGGTTTCTTGAAATAAACTCAACAACAACATCGCTAACCTTTGCTGATCTTGCCCAAGCAATCCATTCCGCTGGAGTTGGATCGAAGTCAACAACAAACCATCGGTCAAGAAGTGCTGGGTCAAGCTCAACAACATCGTATTCATCATCTGCGTTGATTGCGGTAACCACTCTCCATCCATCTGGAAGTCTTTCTCCATCCAATCTTCTGTCTAGACAGATTTCGAATACTGCCTGCAAAACATCCTTGCTTGCTCTGTTAAGCTCGTCGAAAAATAGGATTCCTGAGCTTTCTGGATCTCGTGGCCACCAGTAAGGCTTCATGAAGGTTGTAATTCCCTTTTCTGCGTCAATAGCAGGAAGACCCTTAATATCGCCTACTTCACACTGGGAAAGTCGAACGTCGTGAAATCCAATCCCCTGCTCTGCGGCGGACTGCTTTACAACGGATGATTTACCAACACCATGCTTTGCTCGAAGCATGATTGACTTATCGACTGGTAGAGAGGCTAGAATCTTCTTTGTTAGAGCGGAGTTCATATTTTTTCCTTGGTTCGTTGTTTCTCTTTCTTTTCAGGCAGCGCGGACGGCCCGCGCTACGACATAATATAATCACCGTGCGCCGCACCGTCAACCCTCGGCGGAATTATTTTTTTTAACGAAAATAATGAAATGAGCGGGGCGTGTTTCGGTCGATTTGGGGTCAGCTTTCGCCAACAACATCATTTAGCTGGCTCTTTAACCTTAGCAAAGCTTCGGTTAGTGCTGAAAGGTCTTCTTTTTCTTCTTCGGTTATATGCTGCTGATTTATGGCTTCTGCATCCGAATCTATGTGATTATTTTCAGAATTTTGCGAAATGCAAAGATCTCCTACGTTTGATAGGATTTTTTCCAATTCAAGCGAAAGTTCTTTGCTTTTATCAAAAAGCAATGACAAATCTTTTAAAACAGAATTTAATTTTTCTAAATCGCTCAACTTCATTTTTTCGTTCCAAAAGAATGAGACTCTTCAAGAGAGGCTCTCGATATTTTTATAAATTTAGAATTTCGTCTCAATTCAGATAGATTTTTAGCATCAACATATGTCATTGCTGATCTCAAACCTCCCAAGAATTCAGAAACCACATCTTCAACCCTTCCGTTAAAGGGAACGATTGTTTCCGTTCCTTCCGCACATGTATCCTTTTTTAATCCACCCCTTCTTCTTTCTTGAACCTCTTTTGATGCCATACCTGCATAAATTTTGCAAAATTTACCAGTTTCTGGCTCTAGAATTTCTCCAGGAGTTTCTTCTGTTCCTGCAAATATTCTTCCGCATATTACAGCATCAGCGCCAGCAACAATAGATTTTACTAAATCTGCCGGATACCTAACTCCACCGTCAGCTATAATTGACGTTGATCTGTCTTGCATCATCTGTCTAGCTCTCGATGCTTCTGCAACCGAATAAAGCGTTGGGACGCCTATTCCTGTTTGAATTCTAGTTTTACAAATACTATTATGAACCACAATATTATTATCAACAGTATATGAGTGATCGTCTTTTACGGTAAGGTCATAAACCTTGCCTTTATAAGCTATATGTTCTTTGCAGGTTATTTCTACGAAGTTTAATTTGGCAGATGAAATAATTTCATCTGCATTATGAGAGAAAAACAAAATAAGCTGTACTAAGAAATGATCATTAGCATTAAGATGCTCTGCTTCAACCCATATCGCATAATCATGAATATTATCTTCGGAAACAAGATGTATGTCTTGTTTGTGAATTACATAGAACTCATGGTTCTTCGTACACTCGATACCATTTATAGATACTATCTCCTCATCTCTATCAAATTGCATAGTATCTATAACCTCTTTAAAAGAGCCCGTATGAGTAAGGACAAGGTCACCGACAGATACGTTTTCTATTGGTTTTTGCCCGAGACCAGTCAGAACTTTGGTTCCTGGCACAAAACAACCTCCGCCGATTCCAACTCTTACTGCGTTTGCCCCAGAGTCAGCCAAATAACTATAGCCATCGCCAGTTGCGATACTTCCAGCTATAATTGATAGAGGTTCGCTTCCGACCTCATCTCTAAGTCTCTTAATCATATTCCTTACGTTTGGCGAGTGACCATTTGCAACATCTATTACGAAAGAACCTACACCACATTCCATAAGCCTGATCGCTCTTTCAAACTCATCATCACCAACACCTATTGCAAATACTTTTCTTACCTCCAAGTCGTTTTCTCTTTCATAATCTATTATCTTTGATAATTCGGATACCTGATCCTCAATAGACATAAATCTATGAACTACGCCAAATCCACCTAATCTCGACATTTCGATTGCCATAACATGCCCTGTTATGGAATCCATCGGTGATGATATCAGGGGTATATTTAAGTTTAAGCCTGAAACATTAGTTTCTGTGCTAGGATAAGATCTTGATAAGACTTCTGTATAAGTTGGTCTTATCAAAACATCGTCAAATGATATTGCTTCGTTTAGCGAAGCAAAAAAATCATTTGTACCGCTCGATATTACATCTTCAACAATCTTTAATTTAGAAGAGATCTTTTCTCTCATTTTTATTCACTCTGTTTGATCTGAGTTAAAATAATCAACATACTTATCCTCAACTATTCTTGCAAACTCTTCTGACGAAGTTCTTCTTTCGTCATATACACAAAGCCTCTCAAACCAATAATGAGCAACTTCATGGGCGATTACTGTATGAGTTGAATTTAGAGTATGACTTGCAACCAAGATCGTATACTTATCTCCATAAGTACCTGGATCAAAGAAACCCCATAGAGATCCGAGAACCTCACCCTTACCTGTTACCAGACCTGGTGTATTCATATCTTCAAAAGATATTTGAATTACATCCAGCCTCGCGTTTGTGTCGCAAGATGTATAATAATTATTTCTTATATGATCAAGAGAGATCTTTGTTGCAACATAAACGGATTTGTCAAAATAAATTTTTGACAATAAAATTCCGTCATGTACATATGAGTTCATCATGACTCTCTTATCTTTAACTATAATTTCTGAATTAATATACTTAATTTTGGAAGCACCTTTAAATTCATTGTAAGTGCTTTGGCCAGCCGCAGAAGCAGTCTGTAGGAAGATAAGGATAAAGGCCAAGATCATATTTACTCCGATAAATTAGTTACATCAAAATCTTCTGATAAGATTTCGACATAAAGATTTGGAGAAGAGGATATGTAAGAAACCTCTTCTCTTGTTAGGTTCATATGGAAATCTACCCTGTTTGTTCTGATGTTTTTTACCATAACATTGAATCTCATCTTACTAACCTTCCTTATATCTACACTTCTAGAAATTTATAAAATGTTTCTACTGAAACAGAGAAGCCAGCGGCAGCCTTATGGCCACCGCCACCAAACTTCCCTGCTATCAATGATACGTCTATTTTTTCATTTTTTTTAAGGCATCTTAGCGAAATTATATATTTTTTACCGTCAAAATAATACGAACAGCCAATATCGTATCCGTCCATACCGACAAGACTATTTGCTACATTTGAGTGCAAAAATGATGCGTTGCAGGCCCACATAACGTGTCCGTCTATTTTTATCTTGTGTCTTTTCTTTGCGATAGAATTAACCGATGTTTTTTTGAAATTATCTAAAAACATTCCAATCTTTTTGACATCTACTATGCCGTCAGGTGATTTTATTAGAGAATCAAAATCACTCCATTGATTTAGATCAAATCCAAGAGAGTCAAGATAACTCAACATTTTGCCAGAGTCTTCTATCTCCCATTTATGTATATCTCTATCTTCAATTAATTTTAATATCATTGGCACATCTTCGAAGGAGACTTTTCTTGTATACATCCAAGAAAGTACTGCACCGCTCCTATTTACATCTATAAAGCAATAAGGCAGGTCATCAAGATTTCTTTTTGCAGAAATATGGTGATCCAACAGAACGAAGCTTTTTGCTTCTTCGTGGATCCTCTCTACAAGACTTCTTTCGAATGAAAAATCTGCGACAAATACTTCCTTATTTTTAAGTGAGAATGGAATTTCTTGTCCGTATGTCATAGGGACATATTCCATTGTGTCGCCGTACAATGTTTCAAACGCCCATCTTGATCCAAATCCATCTGGACAAAAATCATGATATATCAAAACTTTATCTTTATTCATTAAAGTTCCTCCAAAGAAATAGGGCAAAAGGGTTGCATACCCTTAATTTTGCGCCAATTTAAATTTTATTTAGTTGTTTGTTATATAATAACAAAGCATATTAAGCTCGTTTTGATATTTTTTTTATCGAAGAAACATTATGTCTAAATGATATTTTTTTTTCTAGTTCTTCGGTCTTTTCTTCTGGATCATCGCCAAAGCTTTTACCATTAATTAAAAAATCAAAAAAGCCACTAACATCATTATCATCATAGCTAAGATGACCTTGGTAAGAATTGTTTGCCTTAGGCTTAGCGTTATCATTGCTAGTGTCTCTGGCAGAATCTCCTGAAAAAAATATCTGCGATTCTAATACAGAATCCGTATCCTTACCCATTTGAGTCGGAGATCTTTCGTCTGCGCCCGGCTTCTGCATACTCAAAAGGCCGGTAGATCTCTTTATCATTTAAAGAGATTACTCAGCACTTTTGACTTCTCATCTATTTCTTTGTAAGAAGAAACAAGCTTCTTTTCCTGTGGAGCTGATTCTATTTCGTCAGGATTAATAGATGCAATTATCCTAAAAACATCCTTAGTCATTTCTGTTTCGTTTATAAGAAAAAGATTATCTGCTAAAGAGTTTAGTTCTTTTTTAATTTGCGCTGTTTTTGAAATTTTTTCTTCTTTCATTTTATTCTCCAATTTAAATTATCCTCTATATTTTTCAGAACTATAACCAGACCTGTTTACAGTTAAGCTCTTCCTTCTTCCTTTAGCTCCTGGGCGCGGAGATTTTTCACTTCTCCACAGATCCTGAACAGATATAATA
>Ga0247723_1000849_pt1 | contig 19264 bp, 58 predicted proteins | sample MSEWelMarce5H_FC_FD_189079 | JGI IMG/M metagenome (GOLD analysis project Ga0247723, IMG submission 189079) | Subsurface sediment microbial communities from gas well in West Virginia, United States - MSEEL Well Study Marcellus 5H_FC | ecosystem: Environmental > Terrestrial > Deep subsurface >... | reverse complement strand
GATTGACCAGACTCCCGGCAGTGAATCACGGATTGCGGCGCAGGCGTGCGGCATCTTCGACGGGCGGTCTTTCGAGTCCTTCCTGCATCCCCCGTGCGCAGGATTCTGTGAAGTGAGTAGCTGCCCAGCTTGCGAGGAACTGGATGGCGAACTGTCTCTTGAAGTGGAGTTCGTCTTCGTCTGTTTGTTTGAATAGTTCTTCTTTCATTTCTCCCTGCATCTCAGTGCCTTTCGTGTTTCTGTTCGTGTCTCTGTGACTTCTGCGATCTCGTAGTGTTTAAGTATCCAAGCGTGCGTGGCTTCCATCTCCTTCTCTAGTGCCTCAGCGAACTCTTCGGATGAATGAACGAACGCATATTTGCTGATGTTCACTAGAGCCTCCCAGTAGTCCCCGGCCTCTGAGTTTTCGAGGAGTGCGACTTCTTGGAGTTTGGATGCGATCTGGTGGATGTTCATATCTCCACCTCCGTCCAGTGCACGATCTCTCCGTCTGGAGGCACCCACCAGTCCGTCTGGGTTTCAAAGAAGGCGTTGAGATCATCGACGGCTTCCTTCGTCTGCCTGAACATTCCCGGCTTCATTGGCTTCCTCCTGTACGGCTCATACTCCCTTTCGATCAGGGCGGCTTTGGTTTCTTCGGGGATGTCTTCGTTCATGGATTCACTCTTTATCCCTAAACTCCATGGAGCAGGTACAGATTACGCCTGCGATCAGGAACCAGCCCCAGCCTTCCTTGCCTTGTGCGGCGAGGTATCCGGCTACGGCGATGCAGGTGAGGGCTACGAGGTTTGCGCTTAGGGTTAAGAGGAGGAATTTCATACCTTCGCCCTCAGCACCCTCCGAGTCCTGGTTTCGGTCTCCTCGGCAAACTCGTAGCTCTCCCGCAGCTCATTCGCTTCAAAGAGAATCTGCGCTCCGAGGGCTTCGCTGAGCGGCCCTTTCTGCCAGCTCCACTCCGTCGCAAAGGTCGTGAGCGACAGCAGATGCCTCCGGTGCTCCTGCTCCAGATACCAGACGACTGAGTCGATGTACTGGATGGCTTCTTGGATTTCTTGGTTCATTTGTATTTTCGTTCGTAAAGCTCGTCTCCGATCACGCTCTTGATCTCCATCCATGACGCTCTGGCCTCTTGGCTGAACGCCGCGCTTTTCAGTAGATCGTGGATAAACGTCAAGGACATCGTGTCCATCTTAGCCGCGTTCTCCCGAATGAAGTCACCCATGATTCCGGGCGGGCTTGTCGTGTATTTAAGGATCAGCAGGCAGGCGAGCGTGCAAACAGCTTCCTCTTGTTCTTGGAATGACGGCATCGCGCTCATGCTTCTTTGTTTGCGGCAATAAACACGCGATACTGACTCCAGCATCTAGGGTTTTGCAGTTCTCGGATTTCGCCAAGCTCGACAAGTCGATCCAAGCAGGCAAGCATGAGCCAGTTGTCTCCGTAGACCCCACCCCACGCCTCGGTTGCCCGTACCGCCCCGGCGACTTCAAGCAGCCGCTTCACGTTGTCTCGGATCTTGATAAAAGTGACCTGTCCGTCTTCCGTGAATATCTTCGGTTTTTCTGTGTTGTAGTTGTACATAAAATTCAATATGCCCATTTGGCGAATCCGCCGGGACGAAGACTTTGGTTTTGGGGAGGTTGACGTTTCTCATGGATCAAGAAAGACGGCAAAGGAGATGATGGCGCAGATGCAGAATGACATCGCCAACCCCCATAGTCCGGTATCAAGAGACCACCCAGAAAGGATGAAGAAGGTGAGACCAAGAAAGAAAGATAGTTGCTTCATTCCCCCAGTAATAACTTAGCTGCCCGCTCAATGAAAGCCCGCGACTCCACCGCATTCGCGTATCCGGCACCGAACTGAACCATGTGCCCGTGGTAGTCCTGCGGCTCATCCCGATTCGCCCCGTCGTAGGGCTCCGCGTAAGCAAGTCGACTGCTTGGATCAAGCGGATCTCCGTCTGGCTCTTTGGCAATCGCCAGCATCCAGTATCGCCCCCTACTCCTAAAGTAGAACGGCAGTCCATTGATCTTGCCTTCTGCCTGCACGGGGCAGGTGCCGCAGGGGCCTTGTTCGTATTCGATGGTCATTCCGTTTCGATTCTCATGTGAATTCTTGCGGTTCTTCCTACAGCCAGCTCGTCAATAGCGTCATCGCATTCCTTGTCTGTTGGGAAGTGGTCAAACACAGAGCCGCCAATGCAGAGCGTATTTCCAGCCGCGTCCCAGGAGTGAAACATTAGGAAATATCTCATGGCGCGTTGTCCTTTAGCCACTCCTCCGCTTTCTCAATAAGCAACGGAAAGCTCATGCCGTTTCCATTTTTATCAACAAGCTCCCGGATAACAGCGGCTGCGTCTTTGATCGTCCGCCAGTCGCAGCAGGTATCAGTTTTGTGCGCAAGGCTTTCTCTCCCGGCGTTAATCCATGATCCGCATGCGTAAATGCGACGATACTGAAATGGATCAGCATGCGTAATAGCCCCGCAGTTCGGGCAGGCGTCGGGAAAGGTCATGGCTTTTTCTCCTTTGTAATGAACTCCTTGGCGCGAGCAATCCTCGCCATGTAGCGGGTCAGGGGCGGACACTCTTCTCCGAATTCGTGGCGATCCTGCTTTGCGTGATGGAAACACTCGCAGCTCGCGGACGGAACCAACTTCATCAGGTCGGCGATAATTTCCTTGGCTTCTTGAAGTTCGCTCATGGCTTTTCTTTCGCCGCCTCCGCTAAGGCATTGGCGATCTCTGGGTTCACGCTGGCGACTCCTGGTCGGACGGAGAAGTGAATGTTGTCCGTTTGGCTCCTTGGCCATGGCTTGAGCCTCAGCGCATCGAAGGCTTGCTCGGTGATCTCGACATGCAGGGTTGATCCCATACCAATGAACTCCTCTTCCCGGTGGTAGGTGTCCGCCTCCAGAACGAGGTAGTGCTTTTGACTTAGACCCAGAGCCTTCACGGCAAAGAGCTTTCCGTCCCGGTTCTCCAGCCCGAGGTCAACGGTGATGAGAGGGGTGAGCTTCACTCTCCACCTTTTTCCCAGACGACATCGTAGTGCTTGCGGACGACCCGGTAGAGGTATTCACCTCCTGGGGCCGAGAGCTTTTCTTTCAGGGAATCGGACAGTTTTGGTAGCAGGCCGAAAGCCATGTCTGGATGGTCGTACCAGTTTCGTTCAGACCCGTCCTGGTGTGGGTACTTGAGCTTTTGCTGGAGGATGAGCTTTCCGCCCGTCTTTGTGGCTTCTTTCGGAAAGGCTTCTTCAAGTTCCATCTCGATCTCGCGGGAAATTGGCTCGTATGAATCTCCGATACAGATCATCCAGTCGTTCTTCTTGAAGCGGACATACCAGCCAGGCATGTACTCATCCGTCTGGACGAAGTGGACGACCGATGGTGTGATTGATGTGATGTTCATTTCAGTTTCCTCCAAACGTAGATTCCTAGGGCGATTGAGAATGGTAGCAGTAGAAACGCGACCATTGATACACAATCGCATCCCTGGTTCCCGGAAGAATAGACCACTTGATTTGCTGGATTGAACGGACCCATTGGGTTGAACGGACTGAGTGGAGACGATGGATTTGTTGGATCTGCCGGATTCATTGCTTTTTCTTCTCGCTGCTTGGCTGAATAATATGGTACTTTCTGGCGAACTTGTCGCCTTCAAAAGCAGGTTCTCCGTAAACAAGTATCGGGTTGCCGTCGAGGGTGACGGTCGTCCACTCAGCATTCATCTGTTCAAAAAGACGAATTCGCCGCCTTACTTCATCCAGCTTCCAATCCTCCGCCCCGAGATGCAGGCTAATTGCTTTGCGGTACAAAGCGTCCAGTTGCCCGGTCATGGCTTCCGCGGCCTCATCCTGAACCGTCTTCATGGCATCTGTGAACCCTTTATCCATAAGATACTCGGGATCAAAGTCAGCCGTGGCGTATAGGTTTTCGCTCACCCATCCCTCCTCTCGGCCTTTGCAATGGCGGCGCGGGCATCTTTCCATTTGGAGTATTCGCCTTTGTAGTATGCCAGATACGCGCCTTCGTGCGTGTGATGCTCGCAGTATTCAGGATCGTTGAACAGATCATCCAACGCAACCAAGCCCTTCAACGCGGCAGTCAGCTCTTCGATAATCTCATCCTGCTTGTAAATCTCCGCCATCATATCGCACCTTTGGCAGATTGCGTCGTGGGTGTAAGCCGGGAGCATTACCTTGCACTTGCAGCAGTATTCAGCGTAGCCCTCTCCTCTTGCGTCAGCAATAGCACCGCGAGCCTGATTGAGCGCCCGGTTCTGTTGCTTTGCCCCTGGAGTTGGCATTACAGCAACGCCTCCGTTTGCGTCTACCATCGCGCACAACGCAAAGTACAGCTTATCGTTTGTCTGCTTCAACTTCTCAATCTCTTCATTCATACAAAGTCCTCCATCTTGATTACGGGGTGAACGTGATGCGGGTCCGTGTCTGTTCTAAGCCAAGGGCCGCGATATGTGCTTAGAAACGGCTTTTCTGCTTTGTCTTGATTTAGGATGGATTCTGCGTGTTCAATCCACTCACGAATATACGCAAGATACCTGTGCCCGTGGCGTTGATCTATCTCGCTCATCGAATACGAGAAAGCATACAGCCTCTCTTCCAGCTTATCCGCAATATCCCTCCACTTCTTCACCTTAATCCTCGGTAGATTCAGCGGCTTGGCTTTCGGCGGGGTGATCGGATTCCGCATCCGTTCGTAAACAGGCGTGGTCATTTCATCTTTAGCTTCCGGATTGCAGCCTTGAACTCCACTGCCATGTCACGGTGATACTTGGCCTGCGCTTTTGCTCCGTCCTCACCAATCTTCGCCTTCGATGCTTCCATCTTGGCAAGCCTGATGTGGGACTGGTGGATGCTCTTTAGCGTTTCGAGTACGTGCTTCATGTGAGTTTTACTTTGGTTGCTCTGCTTCTTTGATCCCAAGCTCCTCTTTGAGCTTATTAACTGCGGCACTGTAAATCTCTGGCAAGTCACGCTTGATCGCATCCGACTGCGCAATCGCCGGGATCACGACCATTGCGGCAATAGTCTTGGATGAGGGGATTAAAATCCACGCAACAAGCGATACACAGCCAAGCGTGAGTAGCTTTTTGAATCTTGCTGCGTATAGATCACTGGACTTAGCGTCTCCATCTGACTCGCTCGCCAAGGAGAAAGCCCCGGCAACAAAAGACAAAGCAAACAACACCCCAAAAAGACCGATCATTGCGTTGTTAAAGTCATCAGCGATACCCCAAAGGTAGATTACGGTAGTTGTCATGGCAGTTTTAGTGTTTGTTCTTGTTCCGGCAGCTTGAATGTCCCCGGCTTAACCCGGACGAGCATTCCTCGCTTGACCATATTAGACAGAATTGATCCGACGTGCTTTTCCGCATTCGCGTAAATATCGCCGCCGACTAAGTGGACTGCTTCTTTCAGGGTGACGAAGCCGTTCATCTTGGCGGAACGGATGACAGCTTGCTGTTTACGGGAGGGTTTCATGGCAGTTCTGGTTCCGGCCCTTTTCTATGGCGCTCCCGGTACTCAATGAGAGCATCGACGTACCAACCCTCGGCATTCAGGACGGTGATGATCTCCGGCTTTGTCTGCACGGCTTTCAGTTCTTCGATTCTGGCTCTGCGGTAGCGGAGTTGTGCGATGATTTCTTGGTTGTTCATACTTCAAAAAGCCTGCATCCAAAGTTTGCGTCTGTTTCGATGTAATCCACGGTAGCCATTCCTTGCTCGGCGCTTACGGCAATGCGAATCCCGCTGTTCATTCTTGCGCACACCCCATCAACCCAGCCGTCGTCCGGGTGAATGCTACGGGCGTAGTTCTCCAGCGACTCCTTTGTCTTCGACGTAGCCAGCCAGTGCTTACAGTCCCGGCATAGGCCGAATTGTGGTGGCGGTTTCATTTCAGTATGCCGTCTCCCGTTTAACTGCGAACTGGAAATACGCCGCCTCATCTGGAATCGCCTGCTTCAAGCAAGGATACAGCTCCTCCAGGGATGCCGTGACGGTCGTGTAGCGAACCGGATGCTTCTTTAGAAACCACTTTGGCGCAAACCGCTCCTTCACTGCCTGCCGCCAGTCAGCAGGGAACTTCACGACCTCCTTCTCTGGATGCGACTTCCCAAAAACAGCCAGGCGGACCTGCCGGATGAGCCTGCGGTCAAGCTCCGACTTAAAGTCTTGAAACACCGCTCGACTCATGGCGGCAGCTTCCCGCTCATCAATCTGTATTTGCGCGGCGTAGCTTCTGCGCTGGAGTTCTTCAATCTGAACTGGGCTGTAACGTGGATCTGATGCGACTTTATACCAGTCCTCTGGCGACAAGGGGGATTTCATACCTCCTCCTTCCAGTTGTAGATTGGCTCTCCGTGGAAATACTTGCCGTCCACCTTATCGGATCGGACATACTTCCCAAGGAACTCCACGACGCCTTTGCGCTCCATGCGCCAGACAGCCCCTTCGCAGAGACCAACAGCCCCGTGATGCGATGGCTCCACGGCTTCCATTGCCGCCTCAATACTCATCGGTGGACCTTCACTCAGAACCCTTGGCGTGATGAATCCGCACGCCGCCGCTCTATACGTAACACTCGCGCACGTAATCCGCCCGGTTCCAACCATGATGTCGAATGGAACGAATGGTTCGTGCCAGAGCTTGTAGATTGTGCCGTGCGCCATATGAAGCCATTCGCCACAGACCCGCTCGCCTGGATTGAGGAGCGAGAAGAAGCGGTAGTCGTTCTTCATAACCCAGCGATGGAAGACTTGGTGGGTCTCAAACTTGCTGGTTTCTGCCCGGTATCCCGTGCGGGTGAGGGGGATTATTTCGTCTCCGATTCGCGCAACGGCAACGCAGCTTCCGTCGAGCTTTTCTTGGACGACAACGTGATCGTGCCTGTCCCTCGTCTTGATAGTGAGGAGGGCTGCTTGTTGGTCGCTCAATCCTTTGTCTGCCGGACCTCTGCGGGAACCCGGTAGATGAGGGATTGATCCATAGGCTTTTGTGTTTAGTGGTTTCATTTTGACGCTTGCTCTGTTTCTTTGAGTTTCTTGTAATGCCGAGCCTGGGTTCTAGCGAGACGATACCCGCTTACGACTCCATAGTAATGATTGTAAATCGTGTCGCTCCCAAGAATCCCGTTCTCTAATTCGTCATCAAGATTCTTTATCGCCTTGTCCAGCCACTCAATCAGCCCGTCGATTGGATCACTCACCCGGCACCTCCATCCCGTTCTCTTCAAAGAAGTCCTTCAGTGTCCCTGGCCCCTGATGCTCGCGACGGAAGCCATAGTTCGGTTTGGTTGCACCACCGAATACCTTCGCCCTCTCCAGAATCCACTCCTCCGTCTTATCCGGGTATTCATTCATCAGTCGCTTCCAATCTTCAGGTCCGTTGACCCAATCAAAGAAGCGGTTCGACTCAAACCAGAAGCGTTTCCAGGGATTCACTTCGCGCCCTCCTTTCTTGCGGCAATCATTGCGTCAGCCTGCTGATAAGCCGCCCACGCCATAAATTCGCGAACACGGCACGCTGGCGCATCAATCAGGTACTTTTCAATCCTTTCCCACTGACAACCCATTCCCGCCAATGCCTGCCCCGCAAACCAGTCGCGGAGTGAAATCCCTGTCCATTGCTCGCGGACAACCTGCTCTCCGGTGGTTGGTTGAAAATCCACCCACTGTCCCGGATGCACTGGTCCACCATCATCAATTATTGATTCACTCATCGTTTTGTTCTTTGTTCGTATTCACTATCGCTCAGTTCTATATACCATCTACCTACGTGTCTGCGTAAATTCCGCAGCTTCAGCCAAATCTCCGGGCGATCCACGTCGAAGGCGTAGAACCTTGAGTTGTAAAGCCACACTTTACATCTGCCTTTACGCGGAGGAAGTCCGAAGGCGAAGTAGATGGTATCCCCGTGCATCACGTCGATTCCGTTGTCGTCTTTCATTTCGGCACCTCCTTCTCCCATCGACGCAGGAAGCATTCAGGCCCGTCATCCCCAGATACAAGCCAGTCCACCCGCTGAGTCATTGCCGCCGCCCTGCGGAGTGTATGCGCAGCCTCCTTGAACTTGGCAATGATCTCTGGCTTGTAGAAGTTCCCTTTCTTCCCGCCCCATTCATTTGGGGTCTCGTCTTCGTTGTCAAGAATCAACTGCTCAATATCCTCAGCAATCTGGTCAATCCTATATTGATTGTAATCAAAGTGTCCTCCGCTCATGGTTTTTCTTCGTTCGTTGTTTCTCTCTTCTGCTCATTCACCCATTTCCGGGCGCGTTTGATCTGATCTTCCAGCTTGGCGATCTTCTCCTCGTCGTAGCAGAACCCGCCTTCGATCTCGAAAAGCCACTCACCAAGCTCGCAAAAAGCGTCCACGCCGCCGAACTGCTTGAGATGAGTAATCATGCGCCCTCCTCCCCGCGTCAGAACTGAGGATACCACTTTTTCGCAATGGACTGATCTATTGCATCCAGCACCCCTTCAAAGGTTTCAGCCCAGACTTCATGGTCACTCCCAGATGCCGCGCCGAACGCAGGCTGTACCGATGCCGCAAATCCATCCACGTTGATTTCGTGGTTCCTAGGGCGAGTCACATCCAGTTGGTAGTAATACATCATATCGAATAGCGCCGGGTATTTCATGCACCCTCCTCTCCCTCAAGCAGCATGACCGCCAAATCCATCCCAGACGCAATCTTCCGCACAGGCTTTTCGCCAAGCGATGCCTCGTACTTCTTTCTGCCGCCGTCGTTCTCGGTGATGTGCCAATCAATCCAGCCGTCTGTATCCAGCATCTCCAGCATAGTGTCCCACGCCTTCCAGATCGCGTTACAGAGCGGCCCGTCGATGTCCAGCACGCCAGCAGTGACCCCGGCTTCAATGCGCAGCGTGAGATCCTTATGGATGCCGTAGAGCTTGTCGATCTTCTCGGCAAGGTCTTTGATTTGCTGTTCTTTACTCATAATCAAAGATTGAATGCGAGATCGTGATGCAGAACTCTTGCTTGGTTGAAATGCCCTTCCAGCTTTGGTGCGCTGTTCGGAAACCGGAGCCGCAGAATTACGCGGCGACCCGTGGAAATGCTCATCCGCTGGGCCTGCTCAATGGTTTCCCATGCGCGGACAGGCGCAATGATCTTGCCGGACTTGCGGTATTTATCCAGCTTCTTGATGCTGGTGACGTGGTAAACGATCATGGTTTCTCGGTGGTTTCAGTTTTAGCCAGAAGCTCCCGGTACGCGGCGGCTACGATTCTTGCGGCGGTGAGGTTTACGTCTTCAAGCTCCTTGGAGTGCGGCATCATTGCGAGCGCCAATGGAATCCATTTCTGCGGACTCTCTGATCCCCTGGCTGGGCCGAAGTCGATCAGCGCCAGTGCATCCTTTAGTTCCTGCTTCATATCTTCATTAGATCGCACCTTTACTTCCGTCGGCAATCCCGCATCCGCGTATGTGGTGCAAGCAAACCAAGACGCAGTTTCACGTTCCAGTACCGATTCGTAATGCCCCGGCGGCATCAGCTTGTCGTGCAGTCTTTTTGATTCTGCCGTCATTGCTCGCCATCTTGCTTCGTCGTTCACGGGACAAGACTTTGTAATAGTTTGCAGAAATCATCAACCTCGTCCGAGCCGAGCGAGAATACAGGGTTCTCGCCTCGGAAAAACGTGATCGGACAGTCTTGGTCGCCTCCGTTCATGCTCAATCGGATGTCGCCCGGATGTTCTCGGTCTCCGTTGTCTGAGTATACATGGATTTCGTGTGTGATGCTTGTCATAAAAGTTGGTGCGCTTGGCGGGACTTGAACCCGCGACTGAGGAAAAATTGAACCTCCGCTCTGACCGCTAAGCTACAAGCGCATGAGTGATTACGCCTTCTGGTTCCTCAGCCAGCGACGGCAGTTCTCGGACATCTTCTTGGACGGGATCAGAAGCGAACACCCCTCGGTATCGGATGGCAACAGGGAGTAGTCTCCGTCCACGCGGGCTTTCAGATACGTCACGGCCTTTCTCGCGAAGACCTCCGGCATTTTGCATGGGCGGTTTTCGGAGATCGCTTGGATAAGCTGTCCGCCGTCTTTCGGGCGAAAGGTGTTTTCTTGGAATTTGTTCATTGTTTGATGAAGAATGTCAGTCCTGCTTTCTTTGCTTCGGATCTCATATTTGAAGTACCACGACCACCTGGAAAAAGAACAACCGCATCTGCGTATTCAGCCATCTGCGCGTTCCTGATCGGCCCTGCCGCCTTGCCGTGAGTCGCCCAGTCGGCAGGGAATCGCTTTACCGGGATGCCCTTAGTTCTCGCCCATTGCTCGCCGCCGATGTCCGCGCCGAGAGCGCCGCCGCTTACGACCTCGGAGATCGGAAGCGTATCAAGCCACATAATGTCGTCCTTGGTGAGAGCATAGTCTCTGCCGCCAGCGATTACTGTTTTCATGCGACAGGGAGCCTATTACTGACAGGATTCGCAGCTATCTCCATCCAGGCTGCAAGCCTTGCCCAGTGGAACGTCGTCAAGGTCGTCGTCAATGGAAGTGGCCGGAACAGCGTTCGCAAGGAACGCGCCCATATGTTCTGTGGTCACGAATGGCGGCGGAATCCTGCGGTTGATGATGTGATCCAGATTCGGGAGCGGCTGAGCGAACCCATCCATGATTCCGCTGACGATCTCGCCTTTGTTGTGAGGCGATCCATCTTGCGCTTTGATTGGGTGGTCCGGCAGTTTACTGATGTCATGCCCTTGGATTATTTGCCTAGTGAAGTCACTGGCGAGATCCCAGGTGGCAGCAGGGAGCGGAGTGATCCTAGGTTTCTCCACAGCCCCGCCGCCACCGGGAAGGTCTTTAAGCGCAGCCAGCACCTGCTTCCGAATGTGCGCCGCTTTAATGTACAGATCCTCTGTTTCCTCTCGCGTGGTTGCGTCGATTGATGCCTCCCACATCAGCATGGTGTCTCGCATCAGCGGGGCGAGGTCAATCAATCCTCGCTCAATCTCATGGCAGTCCGAGTAGTCATTCCACTCGCGCCAGCAAAGGTGGCTTTTTGGATCGGCGTCGTCATCACTGTGATCCGCCTCGGTGGCTGGTCGCCTTCCGCACCATTTACAGACGCTCATTTCCGCGCCCTCCTCATCAGTAGAGCGAACCCGGCAGCAGTCAGCAGGACAATGGGCGAAGAAGGCTCCGGTGCCGCAATGGGATCGACATGGATTCCGCTCACATCCCAATGATCGTCATGCCATACCGAGAAGCCGCCGGGTCCGTCGCTGCCGAGCTGGAAGACGGCGGATGCATTGGTGGCGAATGCGAAGAATGCGAGTAGTGCGTATTTCATTGGTCTTACTTGTTTCGTGTCATCAAAAGTGCGGCCCCGGCAAGCGTGAGTAGAACCAGTGGAGACCCAGGCTCGGGGACTGATGGCGGCCTCGTATCCTCAGTCCAGTACGTCCCGGCAGAAGTCTTGCGTGTCTCCTTGGAGGAGTCCTTGGACTTCTCGTAAGAGTCTTTCGGCTTGGACTTCTCTTTGTCCTTGCCTCGCTGGTTGTCAAACTCAGGGGCGACAACGGCGACTGCCGCAGCTCCGGCAACGATCAATGGTAGTAGGATTGTCTTCATGATTAAAATTCAAAGCATTTAGCAAGTTCGTCCCAAGGCAAGTCTATTACAGCATTGGCAATGACAGCCTGCAATGGGTGATCGAAAACTGCATACGCAAACCAGACAACAACCAACTCCGAGCCATCCCCTCCTTTGTTTTTATCGTGGCAGACAAGCCACGCCTTGCAGGTGTACTTCGGAAGAGCCGGAGCGCCGGATTGATTGACGATAATCACGGGATCAACCAAGTGAGTTTTTCGATCACCCCATACCTCGTTAATCAACGAACTCGCAATGATCTCGTCGTTCATTTCCTTGTCTGGATCTCCGCAAAGCATCCCTGCGTAGGTTTCCTCAACAGAGAATGCGGCCACATAGACCGCTCGCCCGCACGCAAGGTTGATTGAATTGTCGTATTTTGTCATGGTTGATTGGCTTCAAGTCCTGCGGCAAATGCGATCCGTGCAACTTCCTTCAGTTGACACATCAGGATCTCGCCGCCGCTCTTGTTAATCTCAAGCAGCTTCTTTTCAAGCGCCGCGTTTGCGGATTCTGTGGCGAGCCAGCAGGCGGCTGCGGCATCATATTCCCCGGTGGCGATGTAGTCCTGCATCAGGCTTTCTGCGCCATCCGGGTTGACCCAGGCGCATGTGAAACACTCAGGGGAATCAGACTGGTGTCCTTGCCCGCATTCAGGACATTCCCAGACGAATCCCATGCAGGTATCGCAGTCGCAGGAAACGATAGCTCCGGGGCATTGGCAGGCTGGGTTGTAGTTCATTTCAGTCTTTGGGTAATTAGTTCGTCAATCATGTCGTCCCACCGCTCGCCGTTTAGGTTGCGCATGTGGAGTTCAGAAATCTTCAGCGGACTCAGCTTTCGCATTTCCTCGTATCGGAGGTAGCCTCTGGCACACGGAAGTCCCCCTTCTTCGATAAGAACGCGCCGCTCTTCTTGCCAGATAAGATTCAAATCAGATTCACGCATACGAGATATTCCTTCGTTCCGACCTCCATCACAAATACGCAATCGCGTGTTTGCAAAGATTACGCATCCGCGTAGATTCCGGCATGACCCCATCGGCAGATCAAATTTCCCAAGACTTCACAAAGCAGATGTCGGACCTCGGCTACTCGGTATTCGTCGTGGCCATCAGCGGAGTTCCGGATGACGAGCGCGAGACGGACGACACGGCCATTGCCGTTTGCGCCCTGCCGCCTTCCGCTGGAGAGATGCCCGGTGACGAGTACCTGAACTTTGCCCTGAAGCGCATCGGCCAATCCTCCCGCGTGGCATACGACCTGTTCCGGCAAACCGGGGTCTCGGTCGTGCGGAACATGACGGATGACGAAGATGCCATTGCTGCCGTGCAAGCCATGGTGGACGAGATCCTGCCGCCTGTTTTTGAAGAAGGGAGTAACTGAACATGAGTAACTACCTGCCTTTGATTGTGTTTATTTTGGCCCACATCCTCCATGCAATCTGGGTAACAATCACAACACCATGAGTACCCTAGAACTACGCCAGAGATTAGTCGAGATCGCCCGCAGAGACGTGGGCAAAGTCGAGATCAGCCATAATAGAGCGCCGTGGGTCCAAAAACTATGGAGCGCCACGGACATTCCAAACGGACATCAACTTCGTTACCCCTATTGTAGTGCGGGTATGGCATACTGTATGCGGGAGTGGTTGCGCGACAGAGATGTTCTCGCCCAGCTCAAACTCACGCCAGATATGGCCGAACGCTGGCGATGCAAGACTGCTGGCGCTTTTGTATGGGGTAACGCATGGGCTCCAGGAAAGATTGCGGCCTACGAGAAAGAGAAGGCTTTGCGGCAAGATCCAAATTACAAGCCATCACCAACAAGCGTTCAAGCGCAGACTTTTGTGGCGAACAGTCAGGTTGTCCTTATCAACGAGAAGAGGGACCGCCTTGAGGGCAAGCCCCGGCAACGTCTCCGAGTTGGTGACTTCATGGTATTCGACAGCTCTCATATAGGGCTCGTCGAGAACGACTCTGGGAATTTGGTCTATACCTTAGAATATAATACCGGAGCCACCGGAAGCAGAGAAGGAGACGGGATGTTTGCCAAGACCAGAGATCGCAAGGAGGCTCGGTTTTTTGTGCGAGTCATGGACCCGTGACACACCTGCACTTCCCTTTCGTCAGCGCCCGCCCCCACTTGTGCCAGCACAGGGGGCACCATCCTTCCGGCGTGTACAGCTTGGAGTAGTCACGCTGCACTGGCTTAGGCTTGTCGCTTGCCGTAGAGTCACCCAGTTCAAACTCCAGGCGGCGGCTCTTTGGTTCGTTCATAGAATTGCTTGATGGTTTTTGTATCTCCTTCGGCTGCGGCTACGGCCCGCATCAGTAAGTATCTTTGCTCTCCCCTTCGATCAACGAGAAATAACTTTACCTCCGCTGGTCGTTGACCGCTCGCAAAGGCGTGTTTCAGCATACAGTTGAATGCCGCCTCGGCATCCTTGATAATCTCAACCGTGTCTTTCGTTGCCGCGATCTCTGTTTTGATTGGGAAATCCGAGAGCCGTAGGTTCTTGTATAGCGAGTCGTTCATTGCTTCCTCCTCGCTTCAATCTGCTCCAGCCTCATCCGCTCGCTCTCCCGGATCGCAGCCGCCTTCTCCAAGGCTCTCTGCGCCGCTGCTTCGTAATGTTCCGCCGTTGGGAATCCAGCGACCTGCCCGATGGAGACATCTTCTCGTTCGCATAAGGTGTCCACCATTTTCCCGTCAGATCGCATGACTCGAAACGCAGGGCGGGGCGACGAACTGCTTGCTCGGTCTATCCAGCCTTTGCAGTAGCCCCGTTCTACCAGCGTTACAATCGCCAGCCACTTGTCCCCAAACAGTGTTTCGATGCTGTACGTGTGTTTCATGGAATTACGGGGATAATCCTCAATGCTTTGGGTTAATCACCAAGCATTCAGCAACGAGCTTAGCGGCTGCTTCCTTTATATCGCTTGCAGGAATAGATACCACAGTCCCTTCCGGATTACCAAACTGTCGGCGGTCGTGAATCACCAGAACCCCACGCTTGCTTGCGTCTGGCTCAATGCGCTTTCTGTCCTCGGTTGTGAATTCCCATATAGGTTTTCCATCTCGCCAGCCCTCCGGAAGATGATCCCATGACCAGACTAGGTCTCCGGGCTCACCGTCAATATGGGAATGTTGAGCCAAATTCCACTCCTCTCTTTTGGCAAGCCCCAGTTTCACAGCTCGTTTCATCACCTCATCGCACCACCCATCCCCCATCGCACAAAGTCCATTACCGTCCCGTCATATCGCGGAACGCCGCCGCAAAGCTGGACGTATTTCCCCTTCTCATTCACCTCCCAGCGCCACGGCCCCGGCGTGTGTTTCAGCTCCTCACTCATGGCTGCCCTCCTTCCGTCGTCAGCATCGGCGACTCTTCTTTCTCCAGCTCTACCATCATATCTACCAACTGAGCCGCCGCCGCAATGGCCAGCCCTGTGATCCGCGTCAGCCTTTTGTCTCGTTCTCGTTCAGCAGGCCCCCCATCGACCGCCCACTGTGAATACACCGAGAGGTCCAGCGCCTCTTCGAGCGCATGCCGCAGTCTTGCGCGGATCGGAGCGTGATTATCTGCCAATGTCTGCCCATACTTTTTCACACCGAGACGCTGCCGCGCCGCAATCTCCCGGCAGATAATCCAAGCCGCATCCGACGACACCTGCCCACGCTCTCCCGCGTTCTTCGTCCACTGACATACTTTGGCCTCAATCCCCGTCGCCGGAGGGTACGCTTTCGCCCCCTCCTCCGCCCGCCACTCGTCCGACTTCATCACCCGAGCCTTTGAAGAGCAGGCTTGTGAGCAATACTTCTGCTCATCCCACTGCTGCTTCCGCTTGCTTGGACATGGGCCGAACGACTTCTTGCAGGTCGGGCAATCCTTCGTTTTGACGGCGGCAACGTTCATGCGTCCTCCTTCGGTTTGGCGTGAGTGTCGGAAAGAAGAGCGCACGCGGTGATGTACTCCGGGAACTGCTCCCAGTAATTATCCCCCATCCCGCTCTCTCCCTGAAAGGTATTGATTGCCCATGCGAGCGACTGGCGGAGGGCCGCGACCTCTTCGGAAAGGTCGGGCTTCTCCTCCTTTGCGTCTGGAAGGAACCGATCCACGGCCCGCAAAATTGATTGCCTGTCAGACATGGTCAGTATCAAATCAGCATCCATTAAGCCACCAGATCTGTTGTGATTCGCAATCAGGGTCAGCCTGTAATTCGGCCCAAGGATCTCTTCAATCTTTTCAAGCTGTGACTCCACGGCGGTTTGAAGTTCGTCTAGGTTCATTCCCCCTCCTTCTTTTCAAGGATCAGCATAAACTGGCCGACCTGACGGGTGACGCAGCCGGGTGCAATCTTCGCCAGCCCTTCTCTTAATTCATTGGTCTCCCCGTCTGAGCTTAACCGATACAACGTCCTCCAAAACGTCCCGTCTTCATCCCGACGATAGATCGCAGTCACATAAGAACCGTGACGGTACGAGTCGTCCGATTTGCGATCAACAAGCTCCAGCTCCTCATCAAGTAGCTGCCTGCATGTTGGGGGAATGATTGTTTCAATCTTCGGTAGTGTGTTTGTTTTACTCATGCGGTAAAAGTAACGGTTGTTTGATTTAGTTCAAGATACGGGTTCGCGTATCGGCTTTACTCGCGGGACAAGCTCTTGAATTTCCAGGCTCGCAGAGAGTAGTTCTGACGACATCTTTTCAAGTTCGCTCTTATCGCACAACCCGAAGTCAATGGTCGTTCCTGCAATAATGATTTTGACTTCGGCGTAGTGGTTGAATGTCTTGGCTTGGATTTCCATAATGTGTATTCAGGATTGCGGTTCGGACGACGCCTGCTGCTGCCTGTTAAGCTCGCTGCTTTCCCGGAAGATTTGATCCTCAGCCTCTTTCTTCAGCTTTTCCAGCCTTGACTCCAGTGATTCAAGATGCCTGGCCTCACGCCAGTAAACCCGGCCTACATCGGCAAGTGCGCTCATCTGCTCTCGGACTGCGTGTTCAAGCAGCGCAATCTTCGTCTCAATGGATTCTGGTTCGTTTGGAATGTTCATGCTTGCAGTTCTTCCGCCCGCCGAAGCAGGTCTTTTTTCTGGTCTTCCGCAGCGAAAAACTGCTTGTGCGCAGCATCGTTTGCCTCTGCTGTCGCCTTTGCGATCTTCCGTAATGCTCGGATCTGCGCGTCCAGCGACCGAATCTCGGCGCGGAGTAAGTTGAGTGTGGCTTTTTCTGGCTTGTTCATCCCCACAAGTAACTCGGGTTCGATTTATCTCAATTACGCATCTGCGGATTAGGATGGGCGGTAGAACTCGCCATGATGCTCCTGGGCTGCGGCTTCGTAAGCAGCGGCAGCATCCGCGATCTCTTCAAAGTACCCGAGGTGCAGTGTCTTGCCGTCGATCTGAATCTTCGCTTCCCATTTCTCGCGATTCTTGATCCGTGTAACACCTTTGCAGCCGCTGGTATTGTTCTTGTTTTTCCCGCGATTCCTGCCGTTTTCAGTCGGGGTTGCCAGCCTGAGATTTTCCGGGTTGTTGTTCAGGCTGTCCCCATCCCGATGATCTATCTGCAACCTCCCTGGGTCAGACCCGGTTGTCAGCGCAAGGATAATTCTGTGGCAGGTGCATTCATGCTCGCCTACACGCACCCGGTAGTATGTTTTTTCGTATTCGGAACTCACGGTAGATCCAGCTTCTTTTCCTCCGTACATCGCATTGAAGATGTTCCACCCGCGTTGATTCCGGAAGTGATGCCTCGGCCTGATTTTCCAGCGGAGCCATGTTTTACTGGTCGGATCTACATCGAAGGACTCGCGGATCAGATCCATTTGCAGCGGAACCGCAGTTTTCGGCAGGTGTTTTCTGGATGCTTTCGACTGACTCATGTCTGGCTGGTAGGCTGTGGCTTGTTCGGTATATTTCAAATACGGGATAGCGCATGCTGAAGGAGAGAGGCAATCCGGCAGGAGGAACCGGAGCGAAACAGTTATCGCCTCTACGGATTAGGTAAAGGAGATGAACTGAGGAGAGATGCGATCCGTATAGGAGATCACCATCGCGTTCAGGTGCTGAATTGGGAGGTGTCAAACTCACGGGTTCGTTGGAACTCTAAAGAAGCATCCGGCTTCTCTCCAAACAACGATGCGCACTCGCCTCCGCAGACCCCTGCGGCGTTTTGCTGTTCACCCGTTCTCCCACACGGGTCGGCGACCTTCCCTTGGAGGAGATTCCAAGAGTGGCGTAGTATTAACGGCTCCTTGGTGTCCCCTGCTGGATTCAGGTTATATGGCATCCAGTGACTTAGGAACTTTGCCTGCACCTCTGGCTCAACCCGAATCAATGCAAACAAAAAACCCCGACGACTAAGGGAATCGGCGGGGAATCTTGCGACCGGATAAAATCCGATCCTGAAATCTGCCGTCAGCCCTTAATTGACGTGAGACTGCTTACGGCGTGCCGCTACAATCGTCAAGCGGATTCCTTCTGCAAATCCGCATTCGCGTATTTCCGGGATTGACAATGACTTCTCGGGGATGCACTCTCCCTGAAACAACCCCGACCACGACCCATGCTTTCCGCTCAATTCATCCCAGGGGGAAACCCCGTCGAGTTCGTCACAACCGGACCAACCAAGCTCACGCTCCCTACGACCGGGGTGATTGCAAGCACTACGCCGACTCCAACCAGCATTACGGCGGCGACCGCCACGCTGACTGCCGCTGACAGCGGGGGGGTGTTCTTCCTGAACCGGGCTGCTGGCATCACGGTAACGCTCCCTGCCGTCGCGACTTCCGCCGGGGTGACGTATGAATTCATTGTCGGAACTGCACCAACGACTTCGTATGTGATTTCCGGGGGCGGCACGACTGTCGTAGGCGTGGTTGTCACAAGTGCGACTGGCGCTGCTGACTTTGAAACGTCCGGCGCGGCAAGCGTGACGTTCGTTGCCGCTACTTCTACCCGTGGCGACCGCGTTGAGCTGCGCTGCGATGGCACTCGCTGGTACGTTTACGCCCTTTGCTCTGTCGCGACTGCCGTCGTGATCCCATAATTCGTGGCCGACATCACGGAGCGTCAGTTCAAGACACCCTTGGACTGGCGCTTTTTCTTGAACCACCATGCCAGTTCCGATCATTCAGAGAAAGGGAGGGCTTTCCCCAAAACCTCCGCAGTTTGACTACGACTCCTGGGGAGAAGACGAAAACGGGAATATCTACCACGAACTTTACGGGGAATGGTGGGACGGGAAGGTTGGGTACTCCCGGCTGGACATTGAGTTGTCTGCGTACATCCGGGGACTGAAGCCGGAGGACGGCGGCGCAGGAAAGTATCAGCACTTGCGGGAATGCGTGGATCTCCTCTGGAACGCGGACGGGAAGAATGTCGTGGAGTGGAATCCATGGCTGGAGAAGATGCTGGAGGAATCCTGCGAACACAACTTTCTCGCAGTCGCCGGATGCTCCTCGTCATCCAAGTCGTTTGGCGGTGCCATCATCGCCATCGTCAACTTCATCGCGGACCCGGAGAATACGCTGGTCCTCGTCACCTCAACCTCCATCGGCGCAGCCAAGAAGCGGATCTGGAAGTCCGTCATCCAGCTTTGGAACAA
>Ga0247723_1000848_pt1 | contig 19266 bp, 27 predicted proteins | sample MSEWelMarce5H_FC_FD_189079 | JGI IMG/M metagenome (GOLD analysis project Ga0247723, IMG submission 189079) | Subsurface sediment microbial communities from gas well in West Virginia, United States - MSEEL Well Study Marcellus 5H_FC | ecosystem: Environmental > Terrestrial > Deep subsurface >... | reverse complement strand
ATAAAGCAAACTCCGCAACTCTCCCAAAAAAGAAACTGCGGCAGGCGGGGAGTTCGCTTTTTGGTTGGCTCATGACTTCCAACCTAGCCGTGTTTCAAACAAATTATTTCACAAACCAATCAGGTCGCAAAACTTTCAATTGCCAAATTCTTTGCTGCGGAACAGTTTTCCATTGAGACACAGCCGCTTGGCTAATGCCCAACATCTTTGCTAGCTCACGCTGTGATCCTGCAAGTGCAATAAACTTATTCTTATTCATAAGCTAGATTATACGCAATTGCAAAAATGCAACATTAGGGAAACTCCCTACAAAATAGTTATTGACGGATATATAAGTTGGCTTATACTTCCACCCATGCCCTAGCAATTCGCACAGGGTCTTTTAAGGAAACCAAATGACATTTGACAAAGCATTGTCTCAACTACCCGATGTGTGTGGGTACGATTCTTTTACACACAAAACAATTCAAGACCTTTGCTGGCTTTGCTTGCATGAACTTGATCTTCATGCGGAACAAGATTACTGGCATCCTGTTTCTGTACGCAAAAAATTGTTGGCCTTCTGCAAAAAGTATGGTCATTATGCTGAAGAAGCACAAACCCAATTCACCCTTGGCAACGGCTTGAAAAAAGCTGACGCAAATATGTAATTAGTACAGGGGCGCAAGCCCCTAAAGGATCAACCATGTTTGAAATTGAAAAATACACTAAGCCAACCGATTGGGCGCAAGTCGCCTTGTGGATCGTATCCATTGCCGCCCTTGTGGTGGTTGCCCTTGACGTTTTTGTTTGGAGACCATAAATGAACGCCGACCAAATCATTGAATCAATGCGTGATATTGCTGAAAAACAATATGCAGGCGAACCATCCCAATACCGCCTTGCATATCACGTTGGATTGTTGGAATCCCGTTTGCGGGAATACATCTACCAATTAGAAAACATCCAAGACGAATTGAAACAGTGCCAGCTTGATTTGATTGCAAAGGAATCGGAATGAAAATGATTACTTACCCACTTCTATGTTGGCTTGCGGTTATTACCGCTGGCTGCTCAAGTTTGCCAGGCTACACGCCCAAAGCGCCCGACCAAGAATTGATTGTTGACAAACAAGTGCAACCAATGGGGCGCAATGAAGTCATTGACGCTGTACGCCAGTGCGAATCGTCAGGACTTCGTGCCATCCCTCTTTACGCCAAACGAAAGATTGGCGGTTACACAGTCGAAACCGTGGTGGAAGTCACCTGCGGCCCTAAATACGCTTACTAAGGAAAAATCATGGAAACCAAAGAACTGATCGAACGTGCATTCCAAAAAGAACCGCCAATCGGCAAGCACATAGCCGCAGCGTTTGTCAAAGCACAAAAGCAGTTTGGCAAGGCATTAAAGACTTCTACAAACCCGCATTTTCGTTCTAAGTATGCTGACCTATCCAGTTGTATTGACGCTGTTGTAGGGGCTTTAAACGAAAACGGTATTGGCTTAATGCAACGCACCTACGAATGCAAAGATGGGGTTTTATTGGAAACCGTTTTTGTGCATGAATCAGGTGAAGTTATGGAATGCGGGTTGCTTCATGTACCCGCCAGTAAACAAGATGCAATGGGTTTTGGCTCGGCTTTGACCTATGCAAGGAGGTACTCAATTTTAGCCGCCACTGGCCTCGCACCCGAAGATGATGACGGTGTAGCAGCCAGCCGCCGTGCGCCAGTTGAAAGCAAAGTGGATGTTGGTCAAATGACCGACCACCTTGCCGCTATTGATGCCAGCGCCAACAAAGAGGAATTGCAAACCGCTTACGCCGCCGCCTACGCCGCTTGCGAGGGCGACCAAGCATGGCAAGCCAAGGTAATTAAAGCCAAGGCTGACCGTATCGCAAAAGCCAAAAAGGAGAAATCAAATGCCTGATATGTTGGACAAAATGACCCTGCGGGATTACTTCGCAGCCAAAGCACTGCAAACCATTTTGGCGGCGGGCGGTGTAATCGACCCCGAATATTTTTGGGAAAACGCTCAACTAGCTTACAAACAAGCTGATGAAATGATGGAGGCTCGCAATGGATGAACAACGCACCGAGGAATGGTTTACCCAACGATTAGGCAAGGTCACCGCCAGCAGAGTGGCAGACGTAATCGCTAAAACCAAGACGGGTTACAGCGCCAGCCGTGAAAACTACATGGCGCAATTGGTGGTGGAACGCCTGACCCAAACCAAGGCAGAGTCCTATATTAATACCGCAATGCAATGGGGCACAGATCAAGAACCCTTTGCACGGGCGGCTTATGAGGCGGCACAGGGCGTAATGGTCGAGGAAGTGGGGTTTGTACCCCATCCCACAATTGAGATGGCTGGCGCTTCGCCTGATGGCTTGGTGGGGGATGATGGTTTGGTCGAGATTAAATGCCCTGAAACTAAGGGCATGATTGAGGCGCTGCTGACCAAGAAAGTGCCTGGCAAGTACTTCACGCAGATGCAATTCCAAATGGCGTGTACGGGTAAAAAATGGTGTGATTACGTTGTTTTTGATCCCCGAATGCCTGCCAAGGCGCAATTGTTTGTCACCCGTGTGGATCGGGATGATGCTTTTATTGCAGAGATTGAAGCTGAGATTGTCAAATTCTTAACTGAAGTCGAATCCCAAGTTCAACAATTAAACCAAATCATTGAAAGCAAATAATGTCCAAAGTCAAAAAAGAAATCTCCGCTATTGTGGGTCAGTACACCAACAAAGAGGGTCAAACCAAAAACCGCTATCAACGCATTGGCAGCATTATTGAAACCCGCAACGGTGAAATGCTCAAGCTGGATGTAATCCCACTCAAAGAAAACGGTTGGGATGGTTGGGCATATTTAAACGACCCCAAGCCCTACGAACCCAAGGGTTTGCCCTCTAATGATGACGATATGCCGTTCTAAAATGAACCAATATCAATTGAATTTCGAGGCTGAAAAAGCCCGTGACATAGGAATTCAACGGGCGGTTGATCATGCCGACAAGGTAACCCCAAGTTGGTCTGATCGGGCGGTTGAATTGTTTTTGGCTTATTGCCAAGAAAATAAAGGGGCAACCTTTATGACCGAGGATGTGCGATGGTATGCCGAGGCTCTTGGCTTGCCCGAACCGCCTGACAAACGTGCTTGGGGTGCAATTGCAGTTATTGCCAAAAAACGGGGGGTAATTCGTGGCAATGGATACGCCCCACAAAAGGCTGTAAACGCCCATTGCGCCCCCAAAACGGTGTGGGTGGCACTGTGATCAAGGCAAGGGGACAAGCATGATTGACAAAATTATTTTTAGCGCATTGCTAGGCACAGTGGGGTTCAATGGCTTGTTTCCTGATCCACCGCAGCCACTTACGGCAGCGCAATTGCGAGTAAAAGCAAAAGAAAAGTCTATCAGTGAAATGTGCGACAGAAAACCTAAAAGCAGGGAAGCTAAAGATTTGTGTAGGCGATGGAAAAAACAACAGGGGATTTTATGATTGCAACAGTATTTGCCTTGGCTATTGGCGCAGTTATTGGGGTGGGTACGCTAGTGATAATTGCATATTTACTAGCGTACCTTGAAAATATAGATTAAACGTTGCGCTCAAAGTGGGGGCAATCAACAAGGCTTTTGAAATTGCCGCCCCATCGGTTTTTTGAATACAGGCTTTCCCAATACGCACCCAAAGGGGCAAGAATTTCCTTGTCCCAAATAATCTTGCCATCTTTAAAAAAGTTTAGATCAATGGCGCACCGCTTTAGGTGGATGCTGTTCATGGTCTTGGATCGACCTGTCTTGAAATAGATTGCTTGTTGCTCGGGTGTTCTAGCCAGTTCCCCGCCAGTGACTACGAAACCTTGGTCTGTTGCGTATTGGATCAGTTTGCACATATCCAACAGGAATGCGGCTTGTTCTGTATTAAGGCTCATTTTTTGCCTTTCATTTCGGCTAATTTTTCAATAGTCCTGCCGCCAAAGTAAGCGCCCATTATCAGCATCCCCCATTGCCCAAGCAATTGAACATAGGATTCATTGGCGTTTAAACCAAAGGCGCTCATCATGGCAAAGAGAAAGTAACCAAAGAAGATAGCTATAAGGCTCATAGGGCGTATGTTCTTGGATAGCCAACTGTCGCTATTCATATCTGACTGCCAACGATCTGTGACGTTGTTATCTTCGTTCTTGGCAGCATCGGCAAACAATTGCAGTTCTGCCAGTTCCATTTTGGCTTTTTCTATACCCAACTCTAATAGCCGTTCTTCGTGTTCAAATTGAAGCTGGCGCAGCTTACTAACATCCTCGGGGGTTGGTGCGTCAGGGATTTTCACGCCCAAAGTGTTTTCCACAACTTGTTTGCCTTTGGCTTGGATGGCACTGGATAGCAGCCCTAACCCGTTTTCGGCAAGTGTCCCTAAAAGGGATGCAACTATTGGAATCATTTATCTTCCTTTTTAAATGTGGATTTCATGCCTGCTCTATCTTCTAATATGGCAATGTGCAAACGATTGATTTGAATGTCATCCCTGTTTTTTTGGATTTCTTTTTCTAAATCTTGCCGCAGTTTTTCCCTTGCCAATTCTGCGCCTGTGTTGCTGGCTTGCTTATTGTCAGAGGTCACCACCAAACTAATTTTACTGTTTAAGATAGTTACCTCATGTGACAGATTAGAAAGCGCCGACATAAGATAAACCACACAAGAAAACAATAAAGGCAACAAAGCAAACGTGATTTTTTCAACCAAAGCGCCTTTGCTTTCCATTGCTTGAATTTTTTCCTCGCTCATTGTTCTTTTTCCTTTTTAATCTGATTTATTAGCCGTTGCACTTGCTCTTGTTGCCGCTTAGTTTCCTTTTTGGCTTCAAGAATGTCAATATACATAAAAGAGATTATCGGCAAAATCAAAGCAAACACCACCGTCATGCTAATCAGTGCTACTAAGAACCCCATTTGGCTATTCTCATTTGGCGCAGGGCGAGGAATAGGAGGTGGAGGTATATAGTAACTATCATTACCGCCCCTATTATTAGCGCCTTGTCTTGGAGATTGTTTAGCATTTGCTTTCGTTGCCATAACGCCTTCCTATCCTTGGCTTCTTGCTCTAATCTATCCTGTTCTTCTTCTTCCCGCAATCTTGCATATTCTTCCTCAAACTTTGTCCACACCGCACCCAAGGCAGGGTCTACATGATAGATAAGAAACTCACGCAGTTCAACCGCTTGGCGCTCTAACTCTATTTGATTGAAAACGTTTTCTAGGGCTTGTGATTTTAAAGATTTATTCTTGGGCGGGTTGCGCTTTTGTTCTGCCGCTTCTTTTTTTACTTCTTCATGCGCCTCAAAGAATTGACCTATAAAGCCCGATATTTCTTTGGTTATCTTGTGAAGTTCACCGCCAGTTTGTTTTATGTCCTTATATAGGGCTACTCCCTGCTTTATTGCAGCTATTGCGGCAAGGGCGGCGGTAAATGGATCAATTTGATTTGCCTACCCAATGGGATATATAGCCCACAACACTTGACAGCGCAGAGACCAACGCCATGCCAGCCCAAAAGCCACCACGCCCCTGATTGGCAAGGGCAACCAATTGAGTAAGCTGATTTTCCATCTTGTCCATCTTCTTATCCATGTCATCAAATCGGCGCTCGTAATCTTGGACTTTTTGCCAAAGAACGCCGTATTTAACTAAGTCGATTTCGGGTGTAGCCATCATTTGCCCAAGTCTTGAATTTTGTTTTGACCAGTTTGTTTACCAAGCGCCGTAGCTTTTTCCATTTCCTTTTGGGCTTTTTTAGCCGCCTTGGTCAATGCTTGTTGTTCCATTCTTGCCGCATACTTTGCGCCAGCTTGTTGACCGAGGTATGTACCAGCGGCAGCGCCAGGCACATCGCCAACAAACCCACCAACCGCCGCACCAGCGCCAGCACCTATCTTAGGCAAATTGCCTTCAATCATGCCAACACGCCTTGCTTGTAATGCCGCACCCTCATAGCCATGCACCCCTGGCATCAAATGCCCTGCATAGTTAAGTGCATGGAATTTACGAATTTCATCAGCAGGAAATGTTTCCAAAATCTTTTGACCAACAACAGAATTCATCACATTGTTGGCAGAGTTTTGATTCCATTCGCCCATCTTGCCAGCGCCAGCCTTTTGCACCTCACGGGCTAAAGCGCCATCAATCTCGGCTCTAGCGGCGGCGGCGGCTTGTTGCAACTCAGGCGGTACTGGTGGCAAGCCCTCAGGCGCACCCCTAACCCGACCATTAGCTAACTCATCCAAAGTATCCCGTATGTGTCTCCATTGGTCTTTGGGTAGATTGTTTAGCTTGGTTGGAATTTTTTCCAGCGGTGTGGCTGATGTAACAACACCATTGGCATCAACTTCACCAAACAAATTTTTAATGCCCTTTGATCCAAAAATGGTTTTTTCAACTTGATGCACTTTGTCGCCAAGTTTATAAAGTGCAGGGTCGGCAACCGCCGCAATGTCTCGGTCAATAGCTTGGTTGATTTCCCGAATAGCATTTGCTTTTTCGGGCTTCCATAGCTTGTTCATGCTCTTGCGAACAGCATCAAATGCCGCCACAGAACTAGGCGGGGCAATTGTTCCATCAGGCAATTTAAAACCCACGGTCTTAGCCAGTTCAATCAAATCCTTTGCGCCCTTCAAAACATCCAATGTGCCATCTGCTCTAAAGGTTGCTCTAATCTGCGGGTCTACAAATAACTTGTCAGCAAATGAACTGTTAATTTTGTTGTTGCCAACTTGTTTATAAGCTGAATCGTAAATTTCTTTTTTGGCTTGATTCAAATATCCAGTAAGGCTTGACGATGCCAAATCATCTTGTGAAGTGCCATACATCACATCATTGATGCGCCCACCACGTTGTTCATCATTTATCAGGCTGCGGGATGCGCCAGTAGCGTTGACTCGATCTTCGGCAAACTTTGACAACGCCGCTTGTTCATTTGCAATTTGCTGTTTAAATACTTGACCTTCGGGTGTATCCAATTTGGCTTTTGTGTATTCATTACGCAATAGATTCTCGTTGCCCGTCACCACGCCTGGTCGAACCGCACCGCCTGGCATGATTTCTTGAACCAATTGGGAACGAACTATTTGCTCGTTAACGGGCACATCTGTTGGGGTCTTGGATAACTTAACTTGCGGGAATTGACCACGCACAGTTTCCTCACCAGTAATCTTTCCAGCAAACGGGTTGTTTTGTACACCAGCCGCACCAACGCTACCCGCTGGCGCTTGTCGGGCTTCAAATTGGGCTTGCGCTTCTGCTTGGGTAAGTTGACTAGGTTTAACTATTTGCAGTTCTGCGGCTGCTTCTCTGATTGGCTTTGTTACTTGCGCCACAACAGGCTTAACTTCTTTAACCGCTTGCGGCAATGCAACAGTGCCAATAACAACCATGTTTCTAATGTCAGGCGCAGGAATTCCAGTTTTTTCTGAAATTTGCTCGGGGGTCATGCCCAACACGTTAAACATCTTATTAACTTGCTCGGCAATAGGCTCAGTCACGCCGCCCAATGGTTGTTTATATGTTTCTTTGCCCGTGATACCTAAGGCTTTACCCAAAGGCTTGTCAATGGTTGCGGCGGCGGCTTGCCCTGTTCGTTCCGCTTGTTCGGGTGTTTGGGCAGTTCTTGCCAAAGCCTGTACGCCAGCGCCATAGGTGGCAGGAATAATCCCATAAAGGGTATCAATGCCACCAGCTACACGCTCTCCTAAATCTTGACCAAGTGCTTGTTTGGCCTCAAAGCCTTTTTGCAATACCTTGCCCAAAATTTGCCGCACATTGCTTTCGGGTTGCCGTCTTGGTACATAAGCGCCCATTGTTCCCTCTTGGGTGCTTGCCGTGGTTTCTGCGGCTGGTTGGCTTGGTTGACTAGGTTGGGCGGTAGTAACAGGCTTGCCCAAAAAAAAGGCTTCTAAAGGGTCTCCTGATGTTTCCATTAGAGCAAGGGGCGGCGCAGTATATGGGGTAGCTGTCGGGGCGCTAGTCGCTGGCGCTGCGGTCTTAGTTATGCGACCAATTTCACGTTGCAAAGCGCCAATATCACCTTGAAATCGTGCTTTTGCTTGCGGGTCAGTAGCAGACGCAAAACGGTCTTGCGATGCTTTTAACTCGTTTTGCAAAATAGCCAATGCGTCTTTGTCTCGCTTTGCTTGATCTGCTGACGCAACTTTTGTGGCGCTAGTTGGCTTGGGTGGTGCGGCAACTGCCCCGCCTCCACCTAAGAATTGTTCTAAAACATCAGCCATTACAAACTCCCAGTTTCAGACAGTTTTTTGATGTTCTGATATTTCTTTAAAAATTCCTTAAATTGGGTTGGGTTGGGAAATAAACGATTTAATTCTGCTTTTTGTTTTGCAGGATCAGTTATTTCCCGAGTGATGTTCATGGCTTCAAAAATCTTTGTGTCAGCATTGGCGTTCCATGCTTGCTGATAAGCCTTCATGTTGTTGTCGCCAAATTGAAGTGCAAACTTCTGTGCGCCGTTGGCTTGCATATCAAGGTTGGTTTGGTCGGCTTGCACCCTACGGGCAATTTTTACCAACACTTCGGGCGGCACTTTAACTGTGCCGTTAGCCACCGCAGCCATGTCAAGACCAGCCACAGTCCCACCGACAGAACCCATTGCTTTGGAATTTGTAATAGCCATGTTTGCCAAGTCTTTGGCAAGCATATCGTATTCTTCACTTCCAATAGCTGAACGAATTTTTTGCTCAATTTTGCCTGGTATGCCGCCTTTTTCAAAGATTAATTGCTGTCCAATCTTGTTGGCTTGCTGGATTACTTCTTCAACATTACGGCGACCTTGCGCCAAACCCATTTGTCCATTTACCAAGTTGTTTCGATATTCAGCGCCAGCGGCTTGGTCTTTTTCCTCGGTTGGCTCTTTGATATAAGGTTGATCTGCTCGGCGTACAGGGTAAGGCACACGCATACCAGGCGCAATCTCAGTACCCGCACCAACTGGTGTAACGCCGCCTACAACTGGTGCGTTGCCTTGCATACCCCCAACAATTCCAACGGTAGCCGTAGGCGGCGCTGTACCAATGCCAGGCGTTGCCAATATTGTTTGCCCTTTTTCTGTTACCGCCATTGATGGGGCAAGTTGTGTTTGTTGTTGCGTTGGGGTCAATATAGACTGACTTGCTTTAACCAACGAATCAGCTACTTGTGGGCCTGCTTGCATACCCGTAAAAACAGGCATATAAGATTTTTCAACTAAGTTTTTTAAATCCACATTGTCAGGATTTTGTTGCACCAACATTTGCAATTCTTTAATTGCAATATTTGGATCAGTAACGCCAGCACGACCAAGCAAACCTAATGTAGAACCAACCAATTGACGTTGGTCTTGGGTTAGATTTTGTTTGGCTTTTAACGCTTCAGTTTGGGCGGTGCTTAACGTACTTATCTTGCTGACGTAATCAGGGCCAGTCAACGGCGCAAGTTTAGGAACAGCGGCATTGATTTTGTTTATGTCAATGCGCCCCTCAGTTTGAAAGTTGTTTGGGTCGGCAAAAAAAGTTTGCATTGCTCTGCGTTCAATGTCTTTTTGTTCTTCAACACTTAATGCAATTTGACCTGTGCGTGTGGCTTGTTGTTGTTGCTTGAAAGCCAGCGGATTGATTCTTTCAGCTTGTTGATATGCTTGCCCTTGTCGTGCAACATTCATCATGTCAGCAAGTGACATTTGCGGTGGTGGCGTAATGCCAGTGGCAACTGGCGTGATTGGGTTAATGTCAGCCATGATTAAGCCCCAATTGCGTTGTATCGCTGCATAAAGTTAGAAGTCCCGCCTGGGTTTAACATGGCATACATCATTGCGGAATTACCAATGTTTTGCAACCCGCCAGCTTGTGCATTAGCCGCACCAATTTGACCGCCAGCCAACGCATTAGCGCCGCCCGTGGCAAGATTAGCCAAGTTTGTACTTGTTGCCGATCCAAGATTTTGCGCTTGCCCTTGTGCGGTTTGACCAATACCCGCAATCCCTGACAAACGGTTAAAAATGTCAGTTTGTTGATTGCGAAAATTAGTTAACGCATCTTGGTATGCGTTTTTTGCATAGTTTTCCGCAAAAATGGTTTTAGCAAGATCAACATTTGATCCTGGGCTTGCCACATTTGCACCTTGTGCCGTAGCCCCCAATCCTTGCTGTTTCATAAACTCATAGTTAGGCGCAAGATTGGCAGTCAAATCCGCAGGCGTAAATTGTCGTGTGAATTGCGGCAACATCTCATTGATTTTGGTCAATGCCCCATAACCAGCAGTGCGATATGGCTCTTGCTGTTTATTAAGAATGTCAAACATTTCCCGCTGTTGACGGGCGGCTTCTTGTGTTCCACGGTATTGCAAGTTAGCCGCATTTTCAGCAGCGCCAGCTTGCTCTTGTGCGCCCAAATAGCCCAATAATGCGCTACCGCCAATTGCCCATCCTATCGGCATGATGTGTCCTTTCGAATCAAAACTTCATCAACTTTAGTTGCATCGGTTTCATCAGTTGCATGAATGCAAAACCATTCACAGTTTTCTAAAGCCTCAATTGTGTGGTGTACGCCTGATTTTATTTCCAAACAGGCTGGTGCGGTGTATTCTTTTGCACCATCATCTGTCCGCAAAATTACCCGCCCTTTTGCCAAAATGCTCAAATGACTGTAATTGTGGGCATGAGTTCCCGCAATAAATCCCGCAGGAATCTGCATTTGCTTGGCATAAAGCCCATCCGAAAAATGATGGACTGTACCCAAATCGGCTTCAAATTGACCCTTATGGGCGGCAAATATTTCTGCGTGATTCAAAACGTACCCCCTTGAACGCCGTTTATGGCGGTGAAATCGGTGAACTTACCCGCCGCTGGCGCTGTTAAACCAATGGTTGAACTGTTAATAACCGCATTATTAATTGTTCCACCATTAATGATAGTTGTTTGGGCGTTAAAAGAAATCACATTAGGATTCATCAACCACAACAGCCAAGCCTCAGTCGGTCTACCAGTGTTCGGCTCAATAAAAGCAGAATATGGAATATTGATGTTGGTGCTTGGCGTTGTTGCCATTAGTTTTCTCCTGCGCTTGCTTTCAACTCAGCAGAAACTATGACCGCCTTAACAGGATCACTTATTGATACTTCAAAAATTCTATCCCGTGACCAACCCAAACGCCTCCAAAGCGCACGGTTAGCATATTGCCCAATCTTGCCAATGGTTGTCCAATGCTCGTTTGACCATGTAGAACCGCCATCATTTGACCAGCGCAACATGGCTTGGGGGTCATCACCTTGCCCCGTGTTCAAGCCCACGCCTGGCTGAAACTGAATTTGGAACGATTCAAAGTATTGCCGCTGCAAGTCTGTGGTCAAGTGGGGCGCACGGCGCAAACGGCGAATTGTTGCGCCATCTTCGGTGTAAACCTCGTTTTGGATCGTATATATCTTGCCGTTTTCATAATCGCCAACAATATATTCATTATTGAAGTAACAACCGCAATTTGATCGATGGCGCTTATACACAGCAAGGTCAGAATCCCAAGAAAGCCATTTGTGCCATTGTTGGGTTGCCCCGTCATAAACCCATGTCAACCCGTATTCGCCCACCGATGGGAAAGTCACCACATACATTTCGTGACCTTCAATTTGGTAGGTGTAGGCAATGGCATCGCTGGTCACATGATTCATCAAAGATTGTTCAACCGCATGGGTAGAAAACTTTTTATATTCGTAGTTAACCATTGCTTCAATGGTTGAATCGCCTCGGGTATCTTTGGCAACCAAAGCAAAAGAAGTTCCAAACCTAGCCACAGAGAATGCCGCACCAATACCTGATTGAACGGTAGTGCCAGGCACTCGGGCAAATGGGAAAGTCGTAATCCCCGTGATGGTATTCCCCACATCTGTCCAAACCTCTGTGGTCACATCTTTAAGCAAATACACTTGCCTGCGGTCAACAATTAGGCTCACAATGTTGTCAGGAAAACCATTAGCCGACCCGTACAAGGCTTGGCTTGACAAACTTGAATTCAAGTCAGTACACGCCCAATTGAACGTGTCAGGCTGGTTGTAAATGTTGTAGCCATCTATGGAATCCACAACCGTTGCACCTTGCCACGGGCCATCTGTGCTTGGCAATGTGGCAAAAATGTTTGTCGATTCAATCCATGTGTAACGATTCACCCCATCCACAATATAAACGGTCATGCCATTATTGGTGACGTTATCGGACATGGAAACTGGCCCTGTGCTAGTGGTCAATGTTCCAATTTGGGTAACCGTGTAGCTGGCATCCACCTTGTAAACCAAATTACCAGCAACAGCAAGAAAGTAATTTTCATTTGACAAGGTATGCAAGCCCCGCACCTCTGCCGCCAAAAGTTGTGCAACTTTGACAAGGCCAGGCGTAGGGTACATCGCCACCACACCCCTAGCCCCTTGTTGCTTGGTAGGGTCAATTTCACAAAAGAAATTAATGCACTCTTGTGCATCTTGGTATATGGATGGCGCTTCATAAGATGCGCCGACAAAGCCAAAATCAGGCATTAGCGGAAACCCCCATCCATGATGAAACCAGCATCCTTGGCTTTGCCCATCAATAGGGCATCAGGATAACGGGAAACTTGCGGTGGGCGCATATTGGTGCGCTTGATTGTGGATTTTGCTTGCGCTGCGTAGCTGGTAATCAATGCAACCTGCGTTTGATTGGTCTTGCCATACATCGGCATCAATCGTTCTGCCAAACACCACCGCAAAGCCATGTTGTAGCCTTGAGGTAAGGTAATTGTGTCGTTTAGGGTTTGGAATTCCCTAAAAATGGTTTGCGTGAATAAGTGCAATTCACCTTGTGACGGGTTGGGAAACACATACACCGTGCCAAGAGTTTCGGCAGGCATATAGTAGATCATCTTTGCCCAAGGCCCATTTAATTGCTTGATGCCCAAAGATTCATATTCCTCAAGGCTCAGAATCGCCAAGGGATAGTCCAAATATCCACCAGCAACACTAGACCCGCCCTGCATCGTTGCAACCCGCACAAAGCCCGATTCAATGGTTAAGGGGCGCTCATAATAGGCATTAATGGTCGTGCTGGCTACTGTTTGTGACTTGCTAACGGTATATGTACCCGCTTCGTTGACGTTGCCGCCTGCGCCCGTTCCAAAGCCCACAATGGTCGTGCCTGCTGTGATGCCTGTGCCCGATAAGGTCATGCCCATTGTGATGCCGCCACTGGTGATGGCGGTGACGGTCAAGGTCGTGCCAGCAATTGAACCTGTAAAGGTAGCACCGACCGAACCGCCTGGCCCTAGCGTGTATTGCACAGTATTTTGCACGGTTGGAAAAATCAACTCTGTGCGATAGAAAACCATCATGTTTTCATTTGACCATTGGGCGCACATATCGTTGAGCATATCTAGCCCATCTTGCGCTTCATCAGCTGTTGGCACTTCACCAGCGGCGACAGCGCCAATGTCCTTCATGGCTCGGGTGATAATGTCAATTGGCTGTGTCATGGATTGTCCTTATGCTGGAATTTCTAACCAAGGTAAAGCAGGCTCAATTTGTTCTTGTGCTAACTGGCGTTCAATTTGCCCAGCTACTTGTGCTTCGCCTTCATCTTTAAGATGCTTGGTAATTGTTTGTTCTGCGCCATCTTTGTCTACCCAAGTAATAACTTCGGGCGCAAAACACCACGCTAAAACTTGTTGTTCAGTTAAGAATTCATAGGGAACAAAACTATCCCCACGGGTAAATGTGCGGTAATAATTGGCAGAGGCTGATTTATCGCCATCAGTACCTGTAACGGTTAATTCAGCCTTGACAACAAGATTTTCATCAGCCACTTGCACCTTGTTAACGACCCATTTATATTCCATGATGCTTCCTTTAACTTAAACAATGTTAGATGAAACAGCGGCTCTAAAAACAGCAGAAGCTAAAGTTTTAGATGATCCTGTGTTATTTGTTACAACAACAATAGAACTGTTTGGGGCGTTTACATAGCCTGATATAGTCATCCCTTGCAAATCAACGCTACATGAAGCAGTAACCATATTTCCTAATACGGCATTTGGTAGTGTGACTGCAACAGAATTAGAAGCGCCATTTGCAATAGTTCCTAATGTTGCAGTGGCATTAGCAGCATAAGATGAACCAATATAACTATTTACACTTGCTGATTGATTTAATACTTGACCTGTTTTATTTCCATCTAAATTATTTACGCCTATGTAAGCATTAGAAATACTTGCCCCAATCACTATTCCATATTGTTGAGTGCCTGAAGCACCTAAGTTATCAAAACAACGGTTTCCTACAAATACAGAATTATTGGCGTTATAAGTAGCGTTTGAATAAGTAAGTGTTATTCCTCCTGATGGCGTTTCTGTGGTATATGTATTGTTGTCATATATGACATTGCCTTCAATTATGGAATTTTGACCGCCAAGAAATATGCCTGGCCCACTAGCGCCGTGAATAATATTGTTGCAAATTCGTGTGGCACTACCCCAGCATTCAATCCCTTTTACAGAAAAACCATCGCTATCTATCCCTGTATAATTTCCCCAAATATGATTAGCCGATATTATGTTATACGCAGTCGATGCTGTTTGCGCTATACCAATACCAGCACCATATCTCCAATTAAGAATTGTATTGTTATCTATAAATAAATAACCGCCTTGCAATAATGTTCCCGAATTTACAAGCACATTGTTTTGAATCCATCCATATTGATTAGTTTGTGAACCTGTTTCGGTGGCAAAAATACATTCGTTAACACCTTGGGCATCAGCAGTTGTGCGTTCAATATAGCAATCTTGAACCCAAAAATAACGGCATGAATTAAAACCTACGCCAAGTTTATTAAATTTAATAACTTTGCAATTTCGTATTGCAACAAAATTGCTGTTTAAAAAACCAAATGCAGAAGTGGCTGAAACTGAAGATATATCTGCAAAGTCAATTTGCAAATTTTGCACCGTCACATTGTTTGTTGAAGTGCCTGATATAAAACTTCCTACATTTGATCCATTAGAACGAATAATTGTATTGTTTTGCCCAGCACCAACAAGAGTAAGGTTGGCAACTAATGATAGTGTTGAACAAAGGTATATGCCTGCTGGCAAATACAATACGCCGCCTGTACTGGCATTTATTGCGGCTTGTAAAGCTGCTGTGTCATTAGTTGTACCGTCACCAACAACTCCAAAGTCCAAAGCATTGTTAAATTGCTTTCCCTGTTGGATCATTGAAAATGAGGTTTTTGTGAGTGCCATAATTTTCCTTTAGGCTAACGTGATTCAAGCGCTTTAATGCGCTCGGTTAGGGATTCAATGGTTACAAGTGCTTTTTGTAAAGAAATGACAACCACCGCTAAAACCGAACGGTCATAATAGCCCCACGGTTTTGTTGTGGAAATTTCAGAACCGTCATTTGCTATTTCAATTGTTGTTTCAGGAACAGGTGCGGCTTCAGGGCCAATGGCGGCATTTACGTTTTGTGCGTAAAAACCCAATTGCCTTTCAGTCCCAAAAATTTCTTTTTTCTCATCGTTGTAGTACCAGTAACCTGGCTCTAGCTTCATAAGCATGGAATCAGCGTTAACAGGAACGCCATCTTTAATTTTCCATGTTTCATCAGAAACAGAAGAAATTACACCCGCAGCCGAAAATGTAGCCGCACCAGCACCATACGCCGACATAGTAACAATGCCAGCGGAGGAAATACGCTGGCGTTCTGTAACAGTGCCACCTGATGTAGAAGTACCAAAAGCTAAATAGCCAGAGAAATCACTAGCAGTAGCATTCTCTTTTAACCCTGCAACATAACAAAATCCATAAGGGTCAAATGCACCACCTTGACCTGAAACACCCCCAAGAGAAATTTTTCCACCTTTATTAGCGGCAATAGCATCATTTGAAAAAACTTGGAGTTGACCATTACCATTAGTTATTGATGGCAAAACACCTGAAATATGAAGTTTTGCCGATGGTAAAGCAGTGCCAATACCTACATCTTGACCTGAATTTATATAAATAGCATTTGCGCCATTAGTAGACAATCCAAGGGCATTTGTTGCTGGAAGATACAAACCATTGCCAGTAACAGATGAACCCGTTGGGATTAATTTAGCCGCACTTGCTGTTCCTGTTGTCGCAAAGTTAGTGCCATCAAATGTGATGGCGCTACCCGTAGCCAATGCACTTGTAGACGATGCGTAGACTAAGCCGTTTGCGGTAAAACTTGTTAAATTTGTTCCACCGTTTGCCACGGGTAATGTGCCACTTACATGGGTTGTAAGACCAATTTTGCCGTAGCTTGGGGCAACCCCAACACCGCCCGAAATTAACGCATTACCCGTTGCCACATCAGCAAGTTTTGCAAGAGTCGTAGTGGTGTTTGCATAAAGAATGTCACCCACCGCATAAGATGTAAGCCCCGTGCCGCCAGCCGTAGCTGGTACAGTTTTCCAGCCAATAACTTGAACCGCCGCAGCATTGTCTTTGTAAAACAATTTGCCATCGGTAATGTTAATAGCCAACTCACCATTGGCAAGATTAGCCGCCAACGGCGCAGTTGCCGCCGTAGTGCTGTAATAAAGCTGAATGGGGGTGTAGCCTGTTTGTGCCATGTTTTACCTTAATTGAACATAATTTCAATTGATGAAGTGAATGGCGGCGCCTCTGAAAATGTCAAAGTTGTGCCTGATATGGTGTAAGTATTTTTTTGCTGATAAACACCATTGATATACACAAATGTGTAATTTTCACCCAAAGATGCATTGCTCAATGTATATATGGTTTGTGACCCTGTGCCTGTAAAGTTTTGAACTTGGAATTCTGCCGCACCAACGCCTGAAATGTTGTCGTAAGTTGCAATTAATGTGTTCGTAGATGTAAACAAAGAAAACTTATACGGTGATGGCAATAACCAAATTTCACCCGTAGGCACTCGCCCCGCCGAATTCAAAATAATTGGATTTGTGTGGGCTATATTTCCTGCGGATGTTGTGTAAGACGTTTTTGGGGTAGTTGTGCCAGCGGCATAGGTGTACAGTTTGCCGCCCGATAAAACTATTCCATCGTTATCAAAAAATTGCCATCCCGCCCCGCCGATTGGTGATAAAAATACAGCCATATTTTTTCCTTAAATGCTCGGTGTAAAGACTTGCGGCAACCAAGGGGCGACAACCACCCGCTGCGTAACTGCCGCCTGCTCATCTAATCGGGCTTCAACTTGTGCGCCAATGTCGGCGGTCACCCAACCAATTACCATTTCCTCATTCACATCCGCAAATGGGGTATTCAATGCAGGCTCGGCAAACTTCCACCAACCCTCGGTTTCCACCCCGTTTTTGGAACAGAAATACCGTGCGCCTGTAATCAAATCGCCTTCGGCTTGGATTTCTAGAATTTTCCACATCAGAATGTGCCCCCTGTTACCCCGCCAGTGGCGGTTAAAACGCCCGTGGATGGATTAAATTTGAGTTTAGTTGATGATACCTTCATTGGCAAATTTCCTGTGCTTGTGGTCACCCAAGACAAGTACATTTCTGCCGCTGTGCTGGTGTCATCAGTAATTGCCACATTGGTTGCGTTGGTAGCTGTTCCCGCTGTGGTTGCAGACCCTGCCGACCCATCAATGTTTACGCCTGTCAATGATTGGGCGCTACTTGATCGGTTTAAAGCAATTGCGGTTGTGCCAATGTAAAGGCTTGAATTGCCCAATACACCGCTTGGAATTGTTCCCGATAGTTGACCCGCAGGCAGGCTTGTAAGGCTTGCCCCTGACCCGCTAAACCCTGTGGCGGTCAACAATCCCGAACTTGGATTGAAGTTGTACTTTGTAGAACTTACCAAAGTGGTGGCTAAGTTGCCCGTGGTTTGGTTGGCAAACAAAGGATAACGCACCGCATTTGTGGTGGTGTCATCTGTGACCGTGGCGTAGGCTACGGGCGTTACCCAGCTTGGGGCGCTTGTGCCATTGCTTTGCAATACCTTGTTGGCATCCCCCGCAGCAGAGGCCAAAAATGCCGTTGTGCCGCTTGCTGATTGGTAAGGTATGGATGCCGCCGCACCGCCTGCCAAATTGGTTGCCGTTCCCACAGAGACAGTTGAAGTGGCAACGTTTGTCCAATAACCCAATGAAGTGCTGTATTGGATTAAATTATTGTTGGCAAGTGTGCCAAATTGCACATTGGAATCTGTGCCACCAAGTTTTGAACCCCGAACCACGCCAACTTGAAATGATCCCGACCCGCCTGACCCCGCTTTAATCACTAAGCCAACTTGTACCTTAATGTAAGGCGCAACAGGCTCAACTTTGGTAGGGTTACCTGTTACAGGGTTGTACCAAATAACATCATCATCAGCCCAAGTCTCTCCAAAAGCTGAACCATTGGTAGTGATGCCACGCACCACACCAAAAGTAGTTATTCGCCCAAAACCATTAAGCGCCAAAGATTCAGTAGCTATACCAAGAATTGCGTTAGGGTCAGTAATACTTGCAACCGTGGGCGCAAAAGTTATAACGCCACTTGCCCCTACCGTGCCAGTATGGTAAACAATTTGAAGTGGGGAATCTGTGATAGCAGCAGAGGCTTTACCGTAAATAAACAATTCTTCGCCAATTTGTTGAGTAATGTTTCCACCACCCATGCCAGCATTCCAAGAACCTGTGCTACCGTCATACCAAAATTTTCCAGCGGCAAGAGTTACCGCAGAACCATTGCTAAATTGTTGAGACAAAATGCCGCTTACATTACCTGTATCGTCAATTGTCACAACGCTGTTTTGAATGATCTTGCCCGTGGTTTGGTCAAATCGGGCTATGGCGTTGTCGGTTGAACTAGCTGGCCCTGTTACATCCCCTGACCCAAAATTTGCCCAAGTCGGTGACCCTGCGCCACCCGAAATAAGAACTTGCCCCGCAGTACCAGCAAGGGAAAACGCATACGCCGTGCCCGTGCCGTAAGCCACAGCGCCAGCCGTAGGTGTTGCCGTGGCGTTTGTGCCGCCATTAGCAATTGGCAAACTTCCCGACACATGGGTGGTTAATCCAATTTTGCCCCATAAGGGCGCTACGCCTACACCGCCCGAAATTAACGCATTGCCTGTGGCAACATCTGCCAAAGTGGATAGGGTAGCCGTGCCCGAGGCGTAAATCAAATCGCCAATCGTGTAACTGGTCAACCCTGTGCCGCCTTTGGTAACAGCAATTGTGGTTGCGTTCCAAGTGCCTGTGGCAATCGTACCCAACGTGGT
>Ga0247723_1000847_pt1 | contig 19282 bp, 22 predicted proteins | sample MSEWelMarce5H_FC_FD_189079 | JGI IMG/M metagenome (GOLD analysis project Ga0247723, IMG submission 189079) | Subsurface sediment microbial communities from gas well in West Virginia, United States - MSEEL Well Study Marcellus 5H_FC | ecosystem: Environmental > Terrestrial > Deep subsurface >... | reverse complement strand
ATTAACTGTTATTGGGCCGCCACTTATTGCATTGTATGTATTAGAGACATTGCCGGTGGTTGTAATATTTGGACTGTTATAATTGAATCCCGCAGTGGCAGCAACGAGATGGCGGAACCGGTAATTACCCCGGAGGCCGCGGTGGTGGACAATATTATTCTGGTGGTGGAGGTGGAGCAGGAACTCCTGGAACGCCATCTACGTTACAGTCGTCTGGTGGATCTGGTCTTTGGTGTGACATATTGGGGGTTGGATACTATTGGGGTGGCGGTGGAGGTGGATCTGGCCATTCAATCTGGGGCGGCTCGGGAGGCCTAGGTGGTGGTGGCGGTGGCGCGATAGAAACTACGTATGGCGGTCGAGGATATAACAATGGATCCCCCGGTGGTGGAGGCAGCACCAATTCACAAGCCAACAGACCTGGTGGTAATGGGGGGCCAAACACAGGTGGCGGTGGCGGTGGCGGTAGTCACTATAATTCAAACAACAAAGGCGGTGACGGGGGGTCAGGAATCGTAATCATTAGATATCCAATCACTGGCCCCACAACCGAACAAGCCATTGCTTGTACCAATGGTAGTGTAGTTGCTGTTCCGGGCACTATTTTACAAACTGTGTTTGTTAGAACAGACAGACAATTTCTTTATAACGCACCAGGTTATAATAGTGGCGGTGCAACGGGTGGAACACCTATTGGAGAGCTAGGGTTAACCATTAGACCAAAAAGTGCAACTAGTTTATTGCTAGTACGATGGATGATCAATGGAGAAATGCAGCAAGATACTGTGTTTACCATCAACCGAGATGGTGCATTAGTAACAACTGACGGGTACGAAGGATTTAATAAACAAGCCGGTGCTGTGCCTTGGGCAGGTATTATTACTGGAAAGTATGACCGTAATGATGTAAATTCAACTGAGAACAATTGGTTCTTGCAGTATTGGGTACCAGCCGGCTCTACCAATATCACTACATTGTATCCAGCAGTTCGAAGTGCCAATAACGGTGACAGCAAAATACTGTATCTCAATCGCACTGCTGGCAACTCTGGGCAAGATAGCCATGAAGTGGCAGTGAGCACAGGGTATATCATGGAGATAGCACAATGAGTAAGATTATCGTAGGAGCAATGCGTCACGCCAACGCCAACACTGCTATCACAGTGGCTTCAGGATCTAATATCTACTTGCCAGGAAGTTGTGTACAAATTGCCACGGTAAGATCAGATAACCGCACAACCTACAATGCTCCTAACAGTGGCGGCGGTACAACAATTACTGATTTAAATCTCACCATCACTCCCAAGAATGCCAATAGTATGTTGTTGATAACCTGGATGATTTCCGGAGAATCCAACGAAAACGTGAATTTTTTAGTACATAGAAACGGAGCATTGATTACTGATTCAAACTACGAAGGCTTTAACAACATGGCCGGAAATACCACATTGCAAAGTGGTTACACAACCTCTTGGTACGACGCTGATACAAGCTCAACCCCGGCAACGGCTTATATTAGATATCAAATTCCAGCTGGTAACACCTCAAGTAGAACCTATGCTCCAGCAGTGAGGTCTAGTTCAAATGGTGGTTCATATACATTTTTTATGAATAGAACAGCTGGATCACAGGGACAAGAAAGTCATGAAAACGGAATCAGCAATGGTATTATCATGGAGATAGGTGGATGAGTACTTTACAAGTTCAACAACTAAAAGGTACTGGAAGTGGCAACTCAATTGCCATGGTCAATCGCACGGTGTTCAATTACGCTGGTAGAATGGTACAGATTCAAAATGTTAGATGCGACGGGTTCAACGCATATTATGCCCGTAACAGCGGCAATGGCACAACTATTGGTGCATTAAATATCCCAATTGCCCCAAAGTACAGCAACAGTCTACTGATCATGGAATGGTTTATGTATTTTGAAATGCAGCATGACAACGTAATAGTAATACACCAGAATGACAATTTGATTACTACTAGTGGGTATGAAGGATACAATAACATACAAGGCAATCAGCGTTGGTCTGGATTCTGCCCGGTGCAGTACGACGGTGACGAGGACAGTACCCCGCAAATGGTTTATATTTGTTATGCAATTCCTGCAGGATCAACTGATCTTAGAAGGTATGCTCCTGCTGTGCGTACCGCAGATGGCAACGACTTTAGACCATTTTACTTAAATAAGACATTCGGCCTTACCCCATCTGACAACAAAGAGATGGGTGTGAGCTTTGGGACAATTATGGAAATAGCACAATGAGCATCCTTTTAACCAATCAAATACAGAATTTAGCTGGAGGCGTAATACTTCGTTCTTCTGGGAGTATCATCCAAATTCAGTCAACGATTCTGCAGTCAACATTTACCACTACCTCAATTATCACAACATTGGGTGGCGGGGCAGCAGTATCAGGACTATCTGCAGCAATTACTCCAACTTCGGCAACAAATAAAATTCTAGTTATGTGCAGTTTAAATATCATGGGACAGGCAAATGCTTCGCAGTCATATGCATATCTTGCCCGAGGAACCACACCAATAGGCGTTGGCACCAGCGCAGGTAGCAGACCAGGCATGGGAGGTAGATATTATTACCCAGATTCAAATGTTTCAGGAATGATTTTTATGCAGTTTCTTGACAACCCGCTGACTACCAATGTATTGACATACAATGTCTATGTTGGCACTGAAAATGCATCATACACAGTTTATGTAAATAGAACACAGAGTGACAGCGATGCACTCAATGGTGCAAGGACGTCTAGTGTTCTCACACTCATGGAGGTAGCAGCATAATGCCAAGTACATTAAGAGTAGATATACTCACAGATACTGCCAACACATTTCAGATCAGTACATCAACTTTAGCCGGAGCAAGTAAGTCTGCCACCGCATCAATGTATTATGCATTGAATGGAGGTTCAGGTACATTTAACGTTGGTGACAGCTCATCCTATGGTGTTACCATACCGTTTAATGCAGTACAATATCAAAAATTTATATCCGCATCTGCTGGCAGCAATTTTTGGTCACATAGTTATACGGGCTATTATGCAGTACAAGTCCAATATCGCCAAAACAGTGGCGGTGACATATGGTCGGTCATGGCAGTAACTAAAAATGGTACTTCAACTGCAGTGGGATTGTCGGCAAGAACGGGCAGCGGCGATTCAAGACTTGATACCTGGTTAATTACGTACCCAGTTGATGATACCAGTGCAAACTATCGTGTACAACAATGGTCTGAAGGTACAAAAACTGTTACCACAAGTTTTAGTAGCAGTAACCCCAGCTGGGGGAATTACGGTAGTTTAACTAATAACACAGTAGGGACCGGCACTGGGCGAGCAGTGAACATGTTTGTTTGGCGATTGGGAGATTTATAAAAATGTATGACTTATCTGCAGCACTAGTTAGTTTGCGTCCAGGATCAGCATGGAAGCTGAGTGGCGATGATTACGCTGGATTAGAATGGCTTGATCTTAATTCTGCTCCACCTTCCCAACAAGAATGTCAGGACGAAATGACAAGATTGCGACAAATATATGACGATCAACAATATGCCAGGAATCGCAAAGCTGCCTACCCAAGCATAGTTGATCAACTTGACGCACTGTATCATCAAGGCTACGATGGGTGGCATGCAATGATACAAGAAGTAAAAGATCGTTACCCCAAGCCTGAATAATGTTGGGCTAAATACTGCAAGGACAATAAGCTATGGCTATTCAAGTACAATTAAGACGCGGAACTTCAGCTCAAAACAACTCGTTTACTGGTGCTGTGGGCGAAGTTACAGTCAATACTACAGACAACACGTTAAGAGTTCACGACGGCAGTACTGCTGGAGGCACAGCAACAGTTGGGTTAACTGCTACGCAAACCCTAACAAACAAAACTCTAACATCGCCAACAATTACTGGCTCAGGTGTTATTACAACAACTGCTAACATAACCGGGGGCAATTTACTTTCAACTGGTATAGTAAGTGTCAACTCAAGTAATGCAGCTCAAGCTATTACCAATGCAGCTGGCAATGGTGTAGGTAACATTGGCAGTGCAACTGGATACTTTAACACAGTGTTTGCTAAGGCTACTTCAGCACAATACGCTGACTTGGCAGAGATGTATGTTTCGGATGCCAATTATGAACCAGGTACTGTGGTGAGTTTTGGTGGTGCAAATGAAATTACTATCACTGAAATTCCACGTGATATTAGAATAGCCGGAGTCGTAAGTACCGCGCCTAGTTATCTAATGAATACCGGGCAACAAGGCGAATTTGTTCTGCCAATCGCACTGACAGGCAAGGTACCAACCCGAGTCACAGGTAACATCAGTAAAGGTGACATGATGGTGTCAGCTGGCAATGGTGTTGCCACAGCATGCACTACTCCGGCAATTGGAATGGTGATTGGTAAATCACTTGAAGACTTCAGCGGCGTGTCAGGCGTAATCAATATTGTCGTTGGACGACTATAATCCCTGCTCAATCAATTGAATTTTTTGTTGTACTGTATCTAAGTTAACTGTATTCCAAAGGCCCGGGTGCATGGGTCTTGGCCACACTCCAGAATCAATCCAGGCATATCCTTGATGTTCGTCATTTAACGTAGGCAAGAATTCTTGATCTACTGCGCAAAAGAATGTGTTGTAAACAAATGTTCCTTCGGCACTGGTGAATTTTTCTATAGGTAAAAATTTACTAGACGCAAAACTTATTCCAAGTTCTTCCTGACACTCCCTTAGGATACCATCTAACAAGCTCTCATTGCGATCACATTTGCCACCGGGCAAGCCCCAAGAATCTGGATGCCGTGTGTCATTTCTAAGAAGGTAAAGATATTTACGAGTGGAGCGACTAAAAAACCAAATACCAACTGCGTTTACAATATAAGATTCCACGATCCTCCAGGATATAACCCATCGTAACTTTTGACCCATTCGCCAACGGCGTTGACATCTGCCACTGGTATGCCCAACCATTTGTATTGAATTCCGGTAGTAATGTTTGTAACATACTGTGTGTCAGGCATAGTTTGAGAATCAAAAGCCACACGCCAGCGTTGTCCATCATACTCAACGATGTCATTGGCACGAGCAATCAATGGTTGTCCATTGAGGCCGGCCCAGGCTTTTGGATTACTAGAGTATGGTCCAGTATTTTCTATGCTGCCGGTGGGTTCAGTCAACAAGTATCGCTGCCCAGTTAAACTTGAATCTAATCCATCACCAGGCGCACTCAACAATGGGTTAATAACTGCATCAATTGGTGCCAAGGTATTCTGTGGCGCCGTTGCAGTATCAATATTGAACAATAAAAAGCGATCATCTGCAGGATTCAGTGCCACTGTACCAACAATTTGTGTGTCTGGTTCCCAGGGATTGTCTAATGTGACATAACTGATACCCGGGCGCAGTGCTCCATACAAGTCAATCACACTTGGCCACACCAATTGATCTGGTACTGGCGAATCTGGTGGAGTAAGACTTGTTATAGGTTCGCTAATAACATCTTGCGGCTGCAAAATTTGCAATTGTCCATTTAACAGCAGCACCTGATAATTGTATGGGGTGACTTTGATTCGTGTGCCGAGCAGCAGGTCGCTGTCAATGATAGCATTGCTGGCGTCGCCTTGTGAGTCGTAAATGCTGGCAATGATACGTTCTACCACACCCAGCTTCTTGATCTTGGCCGGGGCACTGATCCAAATTGGCAATCCAAAGCGCAATGTGCATACATCAATTTGATCATCTGTGCCACTTGGAATAGTACGACTGCTCCAAGTCACTGATTCAAGTTCAACTACACTTAGACTGGTCCAGTCAATGTAGTTGTCTGTACTCTGTATTTCCAAGCTAGGGTTGAACAGTGTTAGAATCTGCTCAAGCAACTGCATTTTTTGATTGGTGTTGGATGTCCAGATATCAAGATTCAATGTGAGTTTGTACGGCACAGGCATCAAACGTTCAATAGTAAATGCATTGGCCTGTGTGACTTCGTAGGTATCAGTGTCCCGGTCAAAATAACGTTGTCGCACATTGATCTTGTCCACAAACGTTGGCTCTTGTATGCGCCCACGGTCATAATCCAAGTTCACAATATAAAATGTCATCAACGGAGTTGAAGGCATCATATTTGCAGAGTTCTGTTGAATAATGGTTTGCGCATTGCGACTTGCATCGCCGTAGCGCACCGGAACACGCACTAATGTATCAGGTGGTGACACGCCGGCTTGGTTCTGTCCAAACTCAACTTGGAAGTTTGAAAACACTCTTGTAAACTGCAACAAGAATCTGCGTATTTGACCGTCGTAAAAAAATTGTTGCATAAGTTAGCTTGACTTCTGTCCAGGTTGTGTATCTGGGTACGGCTTTCTTGGTTTTTCGCCACCTTGATCGCCATTGTCTGCCAGCGGTTTGAGTGCGCGGCTAAGACTCTGACGACTTGGTATGTTACCAAGATCATTGGTTGATGTAGTGTATGTATTGTTGACAAACGTGGACCGTAAAGTATTGTTGTCTGAGCCCGGAGTGAGCTGTGTGCGGACAACTTCTTCAACCTTGATCCAACGAACGCCATCAAAACGGAACAATCTATTGGGGAAATAATCCAATCGCAAACAATATTCGCCTAGTTGAGCTTGCAATGGGAAAGCGACTCCGGGAGTTACAGGCAAGCCATTTGGTGCAATACCATCACCGGTTAGATACCCTGCAGTATAACCATCTGCACGAGGAGTTGTGTTTTCATTTGTAACTGTGCGACTTGCATCCGGGGTGGTATCATCAGAAGTGTAGGTGCTGGGATCTGCTGGCGATCCGTCGGCGTTGGTTGGTAAAATATAAAACTTGACTGTGTCGTAGCCTGACAACGGAACTTCGGCTTCGGCTTGTATCAAGATAGCATCATTGATTTCAAGATCTTTGTTTCTTGTACTTGCACTGTCGGCAATGGTATTGGGGTTGGTTTTTTCTATCCAATAGAATGTATCTGTGATTGGTGTTCCGGTGGGAACATTTTTAATTGCCACATAATATTTGTTGTCAGCATTGACAATACTGCCTGTGGGATAAAAGTTTCCGTTGTCCCAGATGTTGTCAGGTTCAAATGGCTGCTGCAAGATTGATTGATACTCTTGTGCATTGACCATGGGAGTGGCTTTGATTCTCCAAAGGTGTGGCAACCAAGTTTGACTGAATCCTTCGCTGGCAAAACTGGCATCTTGAATCACATAAAACTTAGGCAAGGCTTTGGGTATGGCCTGACTCAACGGATGATAATCTTTTAAATTGGGAATTTCTAAAACATCGCCATTCATTAGCTTTCTACCAAACGTATCAATCATGTCGTTGTAGTGGAAGGTAATAAACAGTGTGTCGTTGTTTAGGAACAAGCCAAACTGAGTCAAATCAAAATCAATGTCCTGTGCGCGATACACTCCGCGCATGATGTAAACATCAGGATCATACACTCGATCCCTGTTTTCTAACAGCAGTAAATCTTCAATGAACAAGGGATTACTTTGACTGTAATTGGGCAGAGTAGCATCAGAGTTAGCTGCAGATGAATCATCAGGTGCAGTGGGTACTGGTCCCATGTATTTGTGGATATACATGTCTAACCCGCCAACAGTGTACATCTCCGAAATAGTACGGTCAAAAAACTGATAATCTTTGGTACGATTTGGGCGGTATAAACTAAGTCTTGGCATGATAAGGTCCTATTAGCTATTTATTGTATGGGAATTTTAGTTGTTGACCAAAAAGCATAAAATTGCTATAATTATCTATATCAGTAAAAAGGAGTTAACATGATCGCAACTCAAAAAGCACCCAAACGCATTATTCCACGTGGCCCGGACACCAAATACACCGGAGACGAGCCCACCTGGGATCTACAACCTACAGAAGAACGCAAAAGCGCACTGACACAGGCGTTTGGTTGGTACAATTATTACTGTAGCAAAACTGATGCCAAAACATTCTTGTTGGATTGGCTAGAGCGCAGCGATCAACGAGCCGAAGCCCGTGCATGGAAAAGTGTGCCTGAGCAAGCAATTAGCCCCACAATTGGATGGTTGGCCAGAATGAACACTATGGGATTGACTCTGTCCACACACGAGCAGTCTCAGCTCACTACAGCCGTGCGACTGTTGCTGGATGCACATCGTCCGGTTAAAGCACCTGCGGCCAAAGAAGAATCAGCAGTGGTCAAGCCCAACATCCAAGATCACTTGCGCGAGCGTGCCAGGGAATGTGCTGCAGAAATTGACAGCATGTTTGATGACTTTGTGATAGCAGGAGCAAAATTAACAGCCGACACCAAACCCATTGCAATGATACGTGGCATGAACATCAGCCCGCAGATGGTGAATATTGTCGCAGATGTATGGAAACGCAGACTTGACGAATATGAGCAAGTTGTGGCTGGTAAAGATGCACAACTGGTTGAAGGATACAGCAACTTCTCAAAGATGCAGATGCGCAATATTGTAAAATTTGCCGAGCTAGTGATTGCTGACTGCGGTAGTTATGTGCAAATCAAGAAAGTTGAACGCAAACCACGTAAAGCCAAAGCAGTGCCACCAGAAAAACGTGCAGCCAAGTTCAAACTACAGACAGAGTTTGCTGAACTCAGTCTCAAGTCCTTGCCAGCAGCACAGTTAGTTGACAAGAGCGAAGCCTGGTTATATGACACCAAAAAGCGCAAACTCATACACTTGGTGGCCGACGAGCATGTGGGCAATTTTACAGTCAAAAACAACACCATTATTGGGTTCAGCACCAATGATAGTCTACAGAAAACTCTGCGCAAGCCTGCTGAGCAGCTCAAAACGCTGGCCGCAGCAGGGGCTCCGGCAGCACGTAAGTTCTTCAAAGACATCAAAGCCACTGAAACTAAATTCAACGGGCGCGGAACTGAGAACTTGATACTGTTGAAGGCACGATAAATACTCCATAATGGAGTAGTGGATGAATAGTCAAAACCCAGTTGAGCCAGTTCTAACAAATCTAAAGCAAGATCTCATAAGCTATGTTCAGTTGCAACTAGCCGCAGAAATAATAGATCTTGAGTTAGATGCCGAGCACTATGAAGCAGCATACCAGAAAACTCTTGGTGTATACCGCCAACGTGCGCAGGCAGCCTATGAAGAGAGCTACACCTTCATGGAACTGGTCAACAACTTAAACATCTACACATTGCCCCAAGAGATCGTTCAAGTTCGTCAGATCTTCCGTAGAACTTTTGGGTTGGCCACTGGACCAATGAGTTCTTCCTTTGATCCCTTTAGCCAGGCGCAGATGCAAGTATATCTGTTGAACTTTAATCAAAGTGGCGGGTTGGCAACATATGATTTTTATACCCAATACGTTGAGCTTGCTGCAAAAATGTTTGGTGGATTCATGAACTTTACCTGGAACCCAGTTTCTAAAAAGCTTCAACTAATCCGTGTGCCCAAAGGCGATGGTGAAGTGGTACTGCTGTGGACGTACAATCTCAAACCTGAAACACACTTGTTGTCAGACTTTCAAATCTCCCAGTGGATTCGAGATTACATGGTGGCCAACTGTAAAATGATTATTGGCGAAGCACGTGAAAAGTTTGGACAGATTGCCGGTCCACAAGGCGGTGGTACGCTCAACGGCACAGCAATGAAAGCCGAAGCCCAGGCGCAAATGGATGCCAAGATACTTGAACTCACCAACTATGTTGATGGATCACAGCCATTGACATGGGTAATTGGCTAACTTCCCACAAGACAATCCCCAAGAACTCTGTTACAATAGTTCAATGGCACATTTAATGATTGACATTGAAACTTTGGGCACCACTCCGGATGCTCTGATCCTCACAGTAGCGGCACAGTCATTTGACCCAGTGGGTGATGGTTATTACAACCAATCATACTATGCTAGGGTTGATTTTGACAGTCAGATTGATCGAAAGATCGAAGATGGCACACTGAAATGGTGGGCTACTCAGAACAGCATGGCTCGAGAGGAAGCATTTAGCGAAGACGATCGCAAACCCTTGGAGCAAGTGCTAGACGAGCTGGGAAAACTAATTTGGCAGAGCAGTGCTATATGGGCAAACGGTCCCACGTTTGACATGACCATTCTTGAGCATGCCTACAAAAGTTATAAAAAACCCTTGCCCTGGCAATACTATCGTGTGAGAGATGCAAGAACCGTTTACATGCTGAAACCTGATTCAGCTGTGTTGTCAAACGCCCGAGTGACCGATGTCACTCGCCCAGCATCGCATCATGCGCTAGATGATTGTTGTAGACAGATTGATCTTCTGCAACAAACTCTGCGACAGTTAAACATAAAGGAAGTGATATGATTATAGGGTTGGTGGGATTTATCGGCAGCGGTAAAGATACTGCAGCAGATTACCTGGTTAACTGTCATGGTTTTCGTAGGGATAGTTTTGCCAACAGCCTCAAAGATGCAGTGGCCTATGTGTTTGGCTGGGATCGTACACTGCTTGAAGGGCGCACAAAACAAAGCCGAGAATGGCGCGAACAAGTAGATCCCTGGTGGGCAGAACGTTTGAAAATGCCGCATCTCACTCCTCGTTGGATTTTGCAATACTGGGGCACTGACGTATGTCGTAACGGATTTCATGATGATATCTGGATTGCCAGTTTGGAAAATAAGTTACGTCAAGCACAGGATAATATTGTGATAAGCGATGTGCGTTTTCCCAACGAAATCAAAGCGATTCAAAAAGCCAACGGCAAAGTATTTAGAATTAATCGAGGCCCGCTGCCAGACTGGTATGATTACGCACTATCAGTAAATCGTGGCCCTAGGCACATAGGTTGGGCTCTATCCAGTGATAAAATGGCCAAACTAAAAATTCATCCCAGCGAATGGGCATGGATTGGATACAAGTTTGACGCAGAGCTTGACAATAACGGAACGATTGATTCGTTGTTTGATCAACTCAAAAATCTGGTGCAAGATCGCCCTGCCGCCACGGACGATCCTGGCGCTTGACAACTTCCACGCAGTTTCTACAGATAGTTCTTAAATTTCTAGACTCAACATTGTTGAGATCACCGTCAAGATGATACACTAGAGTTTGTGAATTATATCTACTTTTAAACCCACATAGATCACATGTGGGTTTTTTCTTATACCCGCCGGTTTTCCAGCGAGGCTCGTGGGGTTTTATCTTACGATCTTTCCTAATGCAGTTATCGCAACGTGTGCGGTAATGCACTACCTCATCACGATGATAGTTCACAGCACAGGGCCGTTGATTACAAGCAGTGCAAATGGGACGGTTCATAGTGTTATTTAATGCGAACCTTTGCCAAGGGCAGTGTAGATTGGCGGTTTTAAAGGAATTCGATAAATATTCATAACTTTAAAAGGAACCATCCAAATGGCACTTACATCACCTGGCGTACAAGTTACCGTTATTGACGAGAGTAACTATATTCCCGCAGCAACGAACACTGTACCTTATATTCTTATTGCAACTGCACAGAACAAAATTTCTGGTGCTGGCACCGGTGTAGCAGCAGGTACACTTGCTGTCAATGCCAATAGAATTTACACCATTACCAGTCAGCGCGATCTTGCTGCAACGTTTGGTGTACCTTTCTTCTACAAGACAACTGCTGGCACTCCAATCAATGGCTACGAGCTAAACGAATATGGATTGATGGCTGCTTATTCATGCCTGGGTATTTCAAATCGTGCATACGTTCAACGTGCGGACATTGATCTAGCCGAACTCACTGCCACTTTAGTACGTCCCACTGGATCACCAGATGATGGTACTTACTGGCTTGACACTGATGATTCTTTATATGGTATTTTCCAGTGGAACGAAACCACCGGTGCGTTTACCAACCAAGTGCCATTGGTATTGACCAGTGCCACACAGATTGAGGCAAGCCCAAGTACTCTCCCACTGCAAAGTGTGGGTACTATTGGTGACTATGCAATCAATGCACTGAATGCAAACAACCCAGTGTATTTTAAAAATACATCAAATGAATGGGTATTGGTTGGTAGCGATGCTTGGAAATTGAGCTGGGCAACAGTACAAGGTACTGCAGCACCAACAACATTGACAGCAAACGGTGTGTTCACTGTTAACAATACTCCAATCACAGTGGCTGCATCACCAAACAACACAGTGAGCGTGGTGGTATCTAGCATCAACAGTGCCAACATCGTCGGCGTAACTGCAGTCAACGAAGATGGTCGTTTGACAATCTATGCTGACAGCACTGCTACCAGCGATGGTTCCACTGCCAATGGCGGCATTGTTACTATTCTCAATGTGACTGGTACTGCGTTGACACAATTAGGCATCACCGAAGGATCATATTACGCTCCAGGTTTCTTGCAGAGCCCAAATTATCAAGTACCACGCTGGCGCACAACCGATGATGAGCCAAAGCCAACTGGGTCAGTCTGGAACAAGATAACTTCGGTAAACCAAGGCACTAATCTCGTAGTTAAAAAATACAGCGGCACACTGGGTGTATTTGTAACTCAAAGCTGCCCACTTTATGCCAACGACGAAACTGCTAACAAAACACTTGATCCCACAGGTGGTGGTAAAAATATTCCAGTGGGTACTACCTATGCTCAGTATGATGTCTATGGTGATAACACCTTTACATTTGAACTGTTGGAAAGAGTAGAAAGTGGCGCGATGAATTCAACTGGAGAAACAATTGATCCAGTGTTTATCAACAATACCACATTTACATTACAAGCCAGCGCACCAAACAGCACTGCATTGACCACAGCCGTGACAGTGACATTGCCAGGAACCACACCAGCTGATTTTATCGCTGCTGTGAGTGGCGCAAACGTTCCTTATGTTGGCGCTTCACTTAACGCAACTGGTCAAATAGTAATGACTCACAGTGCTGGCGGCGTAATAGTAGTTGAAGACCAAACTGGTACTCCTATTGTAACAGCCGGACTTGATCAAGCTACAAATGCAAGAGCAGCAGCCGCAGGTGGATACATTTTAAGTAACTGGGTGCAACTGGATTACACCGCAAGTATTAGTGAACCAGATCAAGATCCAGCCAATGGTCGCTTATGGTATTATTCAACTACCAGCGAAGCTGACATCATGATCAATGGCAACAATGGATGGCAAGGTTATCAAAATGTCAACAATGATGTGCGTGGTTACAATCTAACTTTGACCAATGCCAAAGGTCCGCAGTATGCTACAACTGCACCTACCACACAGAATGACACAGCACAGTCACCACTGGTATATGGAGATCTATGGATTGACACATCAGACTTAGAAAATTACCCATTGTTGTATCGCTGGGAAATAGTAGACGGTCAAGATCAGTGGGTCAAAGTTGACAATGCCGACCAAACCACTGAAAACGGTGTGTTGTTTGCTGATGCACGTTGGGCTACTAACGGTAGCACTGATCCAATCACTGGCACAATTCCCACTATTACAAGTCTGTTGACTTCAAATTATTTAGATTTAGATGCACCAGATCCAACACTGTATCCAACTGGTATTTTGTTGTTTAACACACGTCGCTCAGGCTTTAATGTCAAGCGTTTTGCAGTGAATTACTTTAATGCCACTAGCTATCCTGATGAAACACTGCCTTCAGTGACCAATGCTTGGGTCACAGCATCGGGCAATAGAAATGATGGATCAGCATACATGGGTCGTTTGGCGCAGAGAGCCTTGATTGTTGCTGCGTTGAAGAGTGGTATTGACACAAGCACACAGGCTCGTGAAGAACAAATTGACTTCCAGTTGATTGCTTGCCCACAGTATCCTGAACTAGCAACAAATATGGTGGCACTCAACAACGAACGTAACAATACTGGCTTTGTATTGGTTGATACACCACTGAGATTGAGCCCCGAAGGCACTAACATTCTCACCTGGAGCACTGACAACAATGGCGAAGGACTGCCAACTGGTGATGGATTGTCAATTGGTAATCAGTACATGGCAACATTCTATCCAAGTTGCCAGACCACAGACTTGAGCGGATCAGCAATCGTTCAGCCTTCCACACACATGATGTTGCGTACATTTATTCGCAATGACGAAGTGGCGTTCCCATGGTTGGCACCAGCTGGCACACGCCGTGGATTGGTTGACAATGCTGATCGTATTGGTTATATTGACAGCGCAACCGGTGAGTTTATACAAATTGGTGTGCGTCAAGGCCTGCGTGATGAGCTGTACACTGACAACATTAATCCAATTACTGTGGTTCCTGGTGTTGGTATCACTAACTTTGGTAACAAGACGTTTACATCAATTAGTTCAGCATTGAATCGTATCAACGTTGCACGTTTGATTGCATTTATGCGCGGCAGACTTGAACAAATTGGCAAACAGTTCTTGTTTGAGCCAAATGACCAAATTACTCGTGATGAGATTGCAAACTCAGTTGAAAGCCTGATGATTGATTTGATTGCCAAACGTGGTATCTATGATTACTTGGTTGTCTGCGATTTGTCAAATAACACACCTGCAACTATTGACAGAAATGAGTTGTATGTTGACATTGCAATTGAACCAGTTAAAGCAGTTGAATTCATCTATATTCCATTGAGAATCAAGAATACTGGTGAAATCTCAGCTGGTTCAGTAGCGTCGGCGCAGGCAGCAGCTTAAATGATTGGATTCATAATGACTCAGAATCGCATGGTTCCAAGTGCCATAAATACTGTATATAGGAGATAACACATGGCCGTTTCATCACTAACAAGAATGACAGTGCCACTGGCCAGCGATCAAAGCTCGTCGACCCAGGGCCTGTTGATGCCAAAACTCAAGTACCGCTTTAGAGTGGTATTTGAAGGATTAGGTATTTCAACTCCAAGAACTGAACTTACTAAACAAGTGATTAGTTTCGCTCGTCCAGAAGTGTCGTTTGAGGAAATCATGGTACCCATCTACAACAGCACTTTGAAACTTGCTGGCAAGCACAGCTGGGGCGACATTGCTGTTGAAATGCGCGATGATGCTGGCGGTAATGTACAGAAGCGTGTGGGAGAACAATTGCAGAAGCAAATGGACTTCATGGAACAGGCTTCTGCAGCAGCTGGTATTGATTATAAATTTACAACACGTTGCGAAGTCCTTGATGGTGGTAACGGCAATTCTACTCCGGTGGTTCTTGAAACCTGGGAATTGTATGGTTGCTATTTAAAAGGCGTAAACTACAATGACTTGAACTACGGTACCAGTGAAGCAGTTACAATCACAATGACAATGTCATTTGATAACGCACTGCAAACTCCAATTGGTTCAGGTGTTGGCGCAACCATTGGTCGTATCACAGGCGACGTAATCACAGGTGCATTAACAGGCGCTCCAGCAGCGTAATTATAAATGTCATTTGGTCAAGACTTCCTGCAAGGATTCGCTGGTAATGATTCCTTGCGGGATTTCCAACATGCAAGCAAGACTTTTAGAACCAATGGATACGAACTATCCCCAAGGTTCAAGTATCTTTTCCACGTCAGTTTCACAATCAACACCACAAACATTCCACAGATGGGCGGAAGTACTGGTGCATTTTCCAACACTGATGTTTCAAACATGGGATTGGTTGTTAAGAATGTGCAACTGCCTAGCTATGAGATGGATGTCAAAGAATTAAATCAGTATAACCGCAAGCGGCTTGTACAAACAAAAATAAATTATCAACCAGTACAGATTAATTTTCATGACGACGGTAGCGATTTAATTCGTAACATGTGGTACAATTACTTCAGTTACTATTACAAAGATCCAAGTCAAAGTTACTCTGGTGGTGGATCTACACAAGGCACCAACGGCAATGCAGTGAACATGCAGGCCGGCTTCAGTTATAACAATCGTGATATCTATTCGCAAAATCGCAACGGCAATGACTGGGGATATATTGGAGAAAGCTTCAATGACACTTCAGGTTATGCTGCTGCCAATGGTACCGATACCAGCGGTAAGCCTCCGTTCTTTCGTGATATTCGTATCTATGGATTAAACCAGCACAAGTTTGTGAGTTATGTTCTGATCAACCCCATGATCACCGGATGGCAGCATGATCAATTTGATTATGCACAAAGCAACGGAACCATGGAACACAAGATGACCATCAAGTACGAAACTGTAAAATACTACAGTGGTGCAATTGGATCTGGCGCATCTAACCCATTCGGGCAGCGAGTTGACAGTGATACCAATGTTAAGAATTTTGCAGATCCATCACGCTATGACACAGTGCGTAGCCCAATTGCTCGTCCAGGATCAACTGCGTCGGTACTGGGTCAAGGCGGATTGTTGGATACTGGTATTGGTATTATCAATGATCTGCAGCGTGGCGACATGGCTGGCATTTTGGGTGGTGTACAAAAAGCCGCAGCATCGTATCAGACGTTCAAAGGCAAAAACTTCCGAGCCATTGTCAATGAAGAAGCCAGGACCGCAGCCACAGGTGTACTCAAACAAGAATTACCCGGTGCCACTCGAGCAGTGATAAACAAAAGTAACAGCACATTTTTCCCAACTCCTCCAAAAGGCCCACCTAATGTCCTCGGTTAATCTACCCAATTATAATATAGATCAAACAGTAAGAATATTTGATGAATTTTATGTGTTTGATCAAGTTGTGCCTGTGGCCGAGTATGATGCAGTGTACAGTTATATGAGATCTCAATTTGATGGTGATGAGGCCGCTGGAAACTTCACAGTGACCTTGTTCCGTGTGGCACAGGAAAGCGGTGTTGGTGTGTTAAATTTACTGCAAGAGATTCAACGCTATGACCAACCAGAACTCACCGCAGTGCTGGCTTATTATCTCAATGGTCTTCGCAGTTCCTCCACATTGTATGGTGTACAGAGCGTGATACTGCCCAACTATTACGCAGCTCGTAACGTATTGCCATGAGTCGCTGGGCGCAAGGCAACTTCCAACCCAAGAATACTGCCAAGTATGTTGGTAAGTCAACTCCTCGTTATCGTTCAGGCTGGGAGTTTGCCTTTATGCAGTTTTGTGACAATAACGATTCAATACTGCAGTGGGCCAGTGAAAGCATCCACATTCCCTATCGCAATCCCTTGACTGGCAAGAACACTATCTACGTGCCTGACTTTTTTATCACTTACCGCACCAAGAACAACAAGGTCTGTGCTGAAGTCATTGAGATCAAACCCAAAAAGCAAAGTGTGGTTGAAAGCAAACAAAGTCAGCACGATCGTGCTGCAGTGGTTGTGAACTATGCCAAGTGGGATGCGGCGACAAAATGGTGCAAACATCAAGGCCTGGTGTTTCGAGTAATCACCGAAGATCAAATGTTTAAGAACGGTTCCAAATAACCCACCCCCGTCTGTATGCGGTAAATATGGCATGACCCGCAAACTTGAAGACCTTTTTGATTTACCACCCTCCGGATCACCCGAGCCAGATGACCCCTTGACTCCCCCATCACACGACATGGCCATTGTGCCTGAAACACTGGATCAAATTGACAAGATTGAAGCAGCCTTGCCGGCTGTGCGTGGACTCGAAGCCACTGATTTTGAAATGGATGACCTTGCTCAAAAAGCCACGGACAGTTACAAAGATCTCATGGATCTAGGGATGCAAGTAGATTCACGTTTTGCATCAGAAATCTTTTCAGTGGCCAGTCAAATGTTGGGGCATGCCATCACAGCAAAAAATGCCAAGGTCATGAAGAAGCTCAAAATCATAGATTTACAACTGAAAAAATTAAAAATGGACAGAGATGGTGCAGGTGCGGCACCGCTGCCCACGGCCACTGGCCAGGTCTTAGACCGTAATGATTTGCTGCAGCGTGTGTTGGGCAAGAATCAAAACACACGAAAAGAATAAATATCATATAGGACACTAACATGAAACAACTACGCGAATATCTAGCTGAAAGCACACGAACATACGACTATCGTATCAAAGTTTGTGGCGATGTACCACCAGGGTTCTTTAGAGAACTTCGGGATAAACTGGCTCAATTTGATGTGGAAAAAATGAGCGATGCCAAGACTACTCCAGTTTTGCCATTGCCCACTGACTTTCCCAATTACAAAAACGAGCGTGTGAACTTTGTTGATGTGAGCTTTCGCTATCCAGCCATTGAGCCACAGATCAAACAACTGGCACAATTGCTGTTGATGGATCCAAATCGCGTTGTCATGCATACTCAAAAGTACACAGACAGCATGGGCAAAGAGTACGAAGACATTGACGCTGAAAATAAAGATCTTTTAGCTGACACAGATTTCCCTGCGCCTGACAAAGAACAAAAAGCCTTGAGCAAGGATTACTCCAGTAATCCTTACCAACACGATGTGTTGAAAAACACTTATCGTAGTGACTTCAGTGTGGCTGGTGGCAAGACTGACCCAGCCAAATATTCTGATCAATTGCCCATGGGCGATGACAGCCCAATTGGTGGCAAAAACAAATTGCCTACTGTAAAATCCTTTGCGAGATAATATTATGAACGATAACGACAACGCCAACATGTATGAAATTTTTGAACGCTTGAATCGTGTTCAAGCAATGCCTTCAAAAATTGATGAAGCTGCTGCCCGGGCTGCAGAAAAAACTCGCCTTGATGAAAGTGCATTTCAAGCAGCTATTGGTAAAAAGAAATATGGCGAAGAAGGCATGAAAGCCTTGCAAAAAGCTGGCCGTGATCATGCCAGCGACAAAACCATGAAGAACATTCGCAACAAGTACGACAAGTATGACGAGGCTCAAGTTAATGAGCTAAGTCCAGATACCCTTAACAGTTATGCGGACAAGGCAAAAGGTCAGCGTAACTGGGCTCATGGTAGAGCAATAGCAGGACAGCAAGGTAATCAAGCGGCTGATCCAACAGGTAAGTTTGATAAACTTGCGGATAAGAGAGCCGCAGGATATAACAAGGCAGTGGCCAAAGGTGCTAGAGATCTTGACAAGTCTGGTACACGGTCGTCGTGGAATTATGATCAAGGAACACCAGCAGCATTGAATAGACCAATGGAAGATGGTGGCACTCCAATGACACCCAAGCAAAAATCATTTGCCAAATTAGCACCACCTGCAGACAAGATTACTTTTGCCGACAAGATTGCTGGTGCCAAACAAGAAGTTGATGAAATGCTGGGCGATGTGGCTGCTGATGCAATTAAAAAAGCAATCAGCACTCACAAAGGTGGGCAAGTGTCCAAAGGCAAAGGCGTTACCAAACACCGTGCAGGTGCAGACGTGTACGGTGGATCAGCACCAGACAAAGGTCAT
>Ga0247723_1000846_pt1 | contig 19285 bp, 27 predicted proteins | sample MSEWelMarce5H_FC_FD_189079 | JGI IMG/M metagenome (GOLD analysis project Ga0247723, IMG submission 189079) | Subsurface sediment microbial communities from gas well in West Virginia, United States - MSEEL Well Study Marcellus 5H_FC | ecosystem: Environmental > Terrestrial > Deep subsurface >... | reverse complement strand
TTGCTATAAAACGGTGTGTCTGAACCTTCTGGTTTGTAATCACCCACACCTAAAAAACTAAGACTTCCAAAAGTAGTGGATTTTGTAGCAGCAGTTAGTGCTTTATCAACTTCTTCATCAAGACGTTTAAATTCTGCAACAGTTCGAGGATCATTTTGAACCTTATCAAGACTTTTGTTAACAGTACTCCAGATTTGCACAAGTTTTTCATCACCTAAAGTTTTTGCTCTTTCATTAGCAGCTAACCTAAGTCGTGTTTTTTCTACATCAGCAGTAGCACGTATCTGTGCCATTTGAATGCCAGCTAATATCTTTTGTTCTTGTAGTTTTGAGTTAGCAGTTTCAAAGAGATTCTGAACAACAGCTTTCTTTTCTTTAGGAGAGAAGTTATTCCAGTTTGCTGGTCCTACTCTATTAATCACAAGATTTCTAGTTGCTTCTGGAAGACTGTTAAATCTTTCGTTAACCTGAGCTTCAGGAATAGTCTCTAGAACACTAGAAGCATCAGCTATTGACTGACGTTCAATGTCTGCTTTTTTAGATTGATTGAGAAGATCCCTGGCAGTAATCTTTTCAGAGACTTCTATTAGTTTAGCCATGTCTTCTGGCTTACCTGCTTCACCTACTAATGAAGCCATCTTAAGAACTCGTTCAGAAGGACTAGCATTAGTGTAGTCATCTCCTTTTACAAGGGTTTCCATTTTGCTTCTAATGTCAGCATCAGTTTTGATACCCGTACTAGAAACAATATTAGATAACCTAGTCTTTTCTAAGTTTTGTTCTTGCTGTTGCAAGGTATTAGCTTGCTCTTGCATGACATTAGTTTGCGTCTGTTGCACATCAGGTGCAGCAGCCATGTTTCGTTGTAGTTGTAAAGCGGCATTACTACCAGCAGCTACATCACTCATCAAGAATGCCATATTTAATCCCCAATACCAGAAGTACCAGACAAGAGACTACCAACACCATAGCCATATTGAGAAGTAGGACTAGCGAAAGAACTATAGATAGAACTTGGGTTGTATGGAACGTTGCCCATAGTGTTAGTACTAGAGCCTGGATATAAACCAGCTATACCTTGACCTAAACCACCAAGACCTTGAGAAAAGGCTTGTTGATTAGCAGCATTTTGAGTTATTCCTAGACCACCAGCTTGGGCAGGATTAGAAACAGCACCAGAACCTTGAGCAAGACGATTTAGATAGTCAGTCATAAAGCCGTAGTAGCCTCTTTGACCAATGTCTTGTAGAGCAGCAGACTCTCTTCCAGAATACAGTAGACCAGAAGCAGCAGCACTACGCTTAGAAGCTTCCATAGCAGGGTTTAACACACCTGTTGTGTACTGTTCATACCCAGGCATCCTAGTTACATCTATCCCTGTTCCAGGCTGTAGAGCACCGCTATACATCTGTGCTAAGTTAGCTCTGTATGGTGCAAAAGGATCAGCCATTTGCTGAGCTTCAGTACCAGATATAGACCCTGGACCACCTAGAAGATTAGATACACCCCCTCCAGTGAGAGAGTTAACACTTGAAGCTATGTTCAAAGCAGAACTAAAATCCGATAAATTCATATTACCCCCAGCACTATTTAAAACATTACCTGCACCACCAGAAGCAGTGTTAGCAGCAGCAACAGAACTAGCAGCAGCACTAGCACCAGCGGCTCCACCAATACCTCCAGAGGTAATACCACCTCCTGCTCCTGTAGCAGCCATATCTCCTAATGCTGTAGCACCTGCATCTACAACAGCAGACGCTGGCACAGTACTACCAGACGCATTTATATATGCCCCTATTTCAGGAGCATAGTAATAGCCAGCAGCAAGTAAACCAACGGTAGTCCAACCACCTGGTACAACTTCATTAACAGTGTCATCAATACCTGCACCAATGTCACTAACAGTGTCAATGGCTCCTTGGCCTATATCGCCAACACTACTAACTACATCACTTACAACACCACCCATATCATTCCTTTATGTACTATGCTTTTGAAACATAGATGAAAGCCTTTGAACCGTCTAATAGAACTATCTGACATTTCTCTAGCCAACCAAATGATCTGGCAAATCTTGCAAGTTTAATGTCATCCTCTCTAACTAAAGCAGCTATAGGCTTGCCAATTAAACTCTGTATAAGAACAAAGTCCTTTTGACAATCCTTCTTGACTCCAGCTGACCATCTTTTGATGTCAACATGAATCCACAAGAGATTGTCAAAAAGCTCTAAGTACACTGTGTAATCCTTTCGGATACACACAGGTACTTTTCCTTTTATTTTATCGTCTATAGCGTCCACCACCAACTGATTGTTCTTGATCTAGTTCACCTATCCTAAAGTCTATCTCAGCTGTGTCTAGACGCAAAGGGACATTGCTAGTACACAAGAACTCCCAAGCTCTACGTCTATCAGAGCCACTTAAGTAAACTTGGGATCTAGAAGTATTGAGATCTATAGGTCTAAAACTAGACCAGTTTTGGTAGTCATCACCACTGTGGCGCACCATCATTGTCCCAGGAACCTTGTCTCCAACAATCTCTAGTCTTCCATAGAACTTACGTTTAGTAACACCGTTGTCTATGATGTCTGTTACTGTTCTACAGTAGATAGGTTGACCATTATCTTGATAGGCAGTAGCACTCAAATAGTAAATAGTAGCTGTGTCATCATCTAAGACATAAGCAACATCATTTAACTCAGCAAAGAAGATTGCTCTAAAGTAAGACTCTTGATAAGTGCCTGGGTTAGGTTGGTCACTAGATTGAATAGAAAACTGAGTCCATGTGTACCACATCTTCTCGTTTATATCGTAAATTAAAGTTTTACTAGTATTGTGTAAAAATAAAACATATAGCGTATGTCCTGAGACTGTATAGCAATAAGCTGTGACTATGCTCAAACTATCAGCTTCTAAATGCTTGTCTATGCTATTAGTAGAAACCTTAATAGCAGACACACCATCCATTAGGTAGACAGCACGACCATTGGTCTTACTAGTTCCAATCCACAACACAGTGTTATTAGTAGCAACGATGCTATCACCAGTAGCACAGCCAATCTCAGACGTATAGCTCTGAGCTACAGCTAAGGGAGAACCCGTAGCATTAGCAGCATCATAGAAAAACTGAATGCTAGTAGAACCAAAAGCTACTAGGTAGTTCAAATGCTTAGCAATACCAACAAGTACGTCAGCAGTCTGCTCAAAACTAACGTAGTCAAGAGCAGTCCAAGTAGTTGGATCACCGATGTTGCAGTTATAGATACGATTATTAGTAGTACCAATAAATATATAGTTGTTCAAGAATACAGTGCCAGACACGTACGGACTTGATGGCAATGTGGTCATCGTTACAAATGAACCAGCTTGGTTTAGTAGATAACCAGTAGTCTTATTATGAAAGAATAGGTATGTATCTACAAACGTCTTAACAAAATAACTCTGGTTAGTTGTACTAGACGTACTACCAAGATTAGTCACAGCAAAGCTAGATGCTGGATTAATGCTATAGACAACGTTATTAATAACAGCAATTAGTTTGTTATTAAAAGCAGCTAGTCCTTGACTAGGTGTGTGAGCAGGAGGAGTTATAGCAACAACCTGTTTAGCTAAAACTAAACCTGGTCTTTTAATAAACTCTCTCTTCTGATCTCTAGTCTCAAAGAAACAGTTAGAAGAATATGAGTCTTTAGCAAAAGTCCCGTCCCTACTTTCTATAGGTTGCGTAAGTGGTATACGTTCTGTAGCCATGCTTATCGCCCATAGGAGTTAACAGATGTAGATCTAAAGTCAGGACTAAAGAATGTGCTAGAAGCTTCTACATCCCAATCAACCATCTTGTCTTTGTAGGCTGTAGCACGTATAGCAATCTCTTGTCTAGTGTTCATAGGAACACCATACTCAAGAGACAGTTGGTCTGCTAAGTTCCACACCAAACAATTCATCCACTCATTAGGAAAGTCTGGTAATTCATTAGCTGTAGAAACATCATTGATAGGCATCTGCGCTATTAAACGTAGTTGTAGATTAGTCTGTGTAGTAGCGTCAGGGGTTAGGTACACATAGAGAATACCGTTGAGTCTACGAGCATCGTAGAAAATACTGTTAGGTGTACCAGTAGAGAACTTAGACCCTAGAACAGTGTACTCTTGTCTAGATATAACTATCACTGGTGTATCTATGTCTGGAGTAGATACTGTATTACGATAGAACCCTTGGATAACCTTTAGAGGTTTGTCTGTGATAGCTACAGTAGGAGCTAAGGAGTCATACATCAAAGTTGATGTAGCACCACCTAAGACATAAGTAGTCTGTCCAGAAGTAACAGGAATGATAAGTTCCGATACTTTCCATAGCTTCAAACCATCTGCATTAAACTGTTTAATTAACAAGTTTAAAGACATAGCAGCATTAGAAACGCTATTAGCATCTGGAGTATCCCCGATCTCAAGCACTCCTAACTTTCTAAGAGCTAGAGATATGATTTGATCACGAGTAATACTGTAGTTAGAAGACATTAATTAGCCTTTAATTTTTGCTTATTCGTCTGCTGGCAATGGCGTATTGCCTTCAGCAAGCCATTTTAGGTAGGCTTGGTAGTCGGTGTTAGCGGGGTCAAAGGGGATGAATGCGTTGTCTGATAGACGTTGCACTATATTAGTTTGCCCAGTAATTGGGTTTTTTATTAGTTTATACATTTATAACTCCGCACTTGCTGAATAACCAGATGCCGCATTGTTGTACCAATACAATCTCCCTGCCGCCGCTGGATTGGCATAAATACAGGCAGTTATTGGCGTTATTCCTAACGTACCAACACTACCAGCAACATTACTTGTTGTAAATGAACCATACAATGCAATAGTTGGGGCGGCTCTTTTTTGTTGCCTATAAAACCAATTAAATTGCGAAGTAGAACTACCAGCAGAATAACTGTCTACAAACAAAGCCTGTGCAATAATGCCCCCTACAACATCTCCAATTTGCTCAAAATAACGTTGGCAAAGCCCTAACTCAGTACCAATAGGTCTGTAATCAAAACTTGTTGCTACTGCGCCTACTTCAAGTTGTACGCCTGTGATGTAGAAGGTTGCGGATGCTGTGTTGGAAATTCCTGTTGACCCTGTTGCGTTGTAAACATTTGCGGATTGCCAAGAGCCAAGAGTAGATGTTGTACCGCCTGTTCCGCCTAACGACCATGCTACTTGTAACGAACAATTATTTGTTGTTAACCATGTTCCAGCAGTTGGGCCAGTCACAGTAATTGTTTTATATTCAAATGTATTTGCCGTATTTATTGTGTATGTTGTTACATAAGAATATGTTGATGCGCTATTTTGAAGATAAAACCCAAACGTGCCTGTAACGCTAGAACGAACCCAAAAAGATACAGTAAATGTGCTTGCCGATGCTGTACCCAACCCAAAATCGTTTGTATTATTTGCTTCAATTCTTTGCCATACAGCATTGAATCCAGAAGCATTTGCTGACGATGTGGTAATTAAAAGGCTGTTATAGAAACCAGTTGGCGCAGTAGTACTTTGTTGCGCTGTAAATTGAGTGCTAGTAGAAGACTGAACAATAAATCTATCAATGGGGAATTGCTGATTGTTGTTAACAGTAACACTAGCCCCCGCATTGCGCTGGTCAATCACCATTGCACCATTGATGATGCGGTTTTTAAAGCCGTAGTAGCTATTGTATTGTTTGCTACTATCTGGAAAGGTAATGCCACTTGTGCCATCAAGAATCATTGTCATACAGTCTCCAAAGCCACTATACGGGCGGTTAGTGCGGTGATTGTTGCGGCTTGTGTGTCGTTTATTGCTTTTAGTTCTTGGATTGCTTTAATTAATCTAGCATCATTTTTGTTCATGTCGGTCAAAGTTAACATTCCATCAGAACTTTCACCAACTAAATCAGGATATATGGCTCGAACATCTTGAGCAATAAAACCGATTTGATGCCCACCCCCCATAGATTCGACGTAGTCAAATTCAACAGGGCGTAGCGCCATTATATTGGCAAGTTGTGAAGGTAAATCAGTTATGTTTTCCTTTAAGCGACTATCTGACCACGCAGTAAATGCCGCTGCTGCCGCACCATTTGCAGTAATACTTCCTGTTCCAGTTGAACCAGCAGTAAATCTTGCATAAACTTGTGCCGTACTTGTTGTTGCTGAATTTTTTACATAGTCAATACATGGCGAAGAATCTGTTGACCCTCCATTAATTGATGTCCTTGCGTCAGCATTTCCTGAAGTTTGACCAATTCTCAAGTTGCCGCTAGAGTCGATACGCATACTCTCCGCACCACCTTCTGCAAAGGCAATCGTATCTGCCGCAGGAAACCAAATACCTGTGTTGGTGTCACCTGTCGTAGTAATGGCTGGAAGTGCCGCTGTACCCGCTACAAATGCCACCCTTTGACTAGTATCAATAGTCATGGCAGTAGTAGTGCCATTAGTCGCTAGTTGCAACACACCAGAGGTGTCACCACTCATGTTGAGTGCTGTACCGCTTGTAGTTCCTGCACTTATGATTGAAGCCATTATGAAATCTCCGCTAGTTGTGCGTCTGTAGGTCTAGCAAGGGTTGGGTGTTCCCATTTCGCTATGTAATCGCCATTACCATCGTTTTGAAGTGTGATTACAGTCAAAAAATCCTGTTGAGTAAGGCTAGGATATAAAGCCATGATTTTGTCGTATAACATTAAGCACTCCGAACCATTGCGGCTTGAAAATAAGTTGTAGTAGATGCGGCTACCAATGCTTGCCCAGTTGCAATAAGACCATAAATTTCAATATAGTCTGTTGAACCATTGCAATAAACAAGTGCAGAACCATTTAATCCTGTTATAGAGGCTGGATTTGCATTTGTTAATTTTTTATAGTTAGACCCATTTTTAAATACATACAATATCATCCCAGTAGAGGAACTAGAAACTTCCATCCCAGCATTAACTTGATAATACCCAGCAACAGTTGGTGTAAAAGTGGATGATGCAAAATTATTGTTTGTGTCAAATTCTTCAGTTGTAAATGTTAATTTTGTTACTGTATTTGAAGAAAGAGTTTGTGCGGAACTTTGGTAAGCACTAAAAGTTGGGCCATTACCCGCTACGTTTGTACTTAACATTGCCTGTGTAACTACGGCAGTAGAGGCCGTAGTCAATACCGTACCGCTAGTAGCAGGTAGGGTTAGCGTAGTAGTTCCTGCTACCGCTGGTGCAGATAGAGTTACAGCTCCTGATGTATCGCCTGATATTACTATTGATGACATATTTATTCCTTACAAAACAACCCAGCGTTGTCCACTAGGAATAGTAACAGCTACTCCACTAGCTACAGTAATAGGACCTACAGAATGAGCGTTTTTACTAGTGCTTATTGTGTAGTTATAGTTAACAGTCAAACTGTTTTCATAAAACACATCATCACTACCACCACCTGTAGCACCACCACTAGAAATCCAACCAGTACCATTCCAAGTTTCAAACTTACTTAATGTGGAGTTAAAACCTGATTGACCTGTTGAAGGACTACCTGGTCTTGTTCCTGTAGTCCAGGGACCACCAACAGAACCAACACTCATTGTTTGTAACAATGTAAAAGTGTTAACCTCATCTAGTTTGGGGAAGTCATTAAGACTAGCAGCAACTAAACGTAATTCAACTTTATCACCAGTAAGCCAAGAAGCAGCAGTAGTGTTATCTTGAGCACGGACAATAGTAAATGTATCAGTAGACCTAGCAGTTACCTTAACAATCTCAACAGTACCTGCTGTATTAGAAAGAGTACAGTAAAAGTAATCACTAGCTAGAGTAGGAAACAATGCTCCATTGCCAGAAGCAACAGTCAGACTAGTAACTGAAGCATTGATTCCAGATGCTAGAGTAGATGTTGCATTGTTTGTAAACTTCATAACCATATTAGGCTCCTATTAACCAACAGTGATGGTCCAAGTAAGTCGTAGTGTATCTATACTTTGTTTAGTAATTGTACTAAATACTATACGTGACAACATAGTGCCTCCAGATGTGGCATTGTTAAAGATACCTGCTTCAGAAATAGATCCAGTAGCTACACCAGGCAACATAGTCAAAGTCAATGTAATTACACTATTGAGTGTACTAGAAGTTGTATACGCACTTCTATAAAGTTCAGATTGAAGTGTTGTGTCTCCTGAACCAGCAGCAGTTGTTCCAGAACCTACAGCTATAGCAACAAATGGAGAAGCACTACTATTAAGAACAGCATTTGCTAAAAAGTTTTTACCTGCTTGAACAATTAAGTTTTTCTTTTGAACAACAATAGTATTGTTCAGCAGTATTTCTACTTCACCTACTAAACTAATTGTTTCGTTCATGAGTTTAATCCTAGAGAGTTAAGAGCACTACCATTTATAGAGCTAGGAGATAGTATTCTAGTAGAAAGGTTTTCTACTAAAGTGATGGACTCTACTTGATCTACCTCTTGAAATATAAAGTGATCAGACTGCTCTGCTCTAACCCATACAGGGGCTTGAATGTCTGCAACACCATGTACAAAATCTTGTGGTTGTCTAACTTCCCAGTCAGAACTACAGACCATCAACCCATCCCAACGAAGTTGTAGATCGCTGTCTTTAAATTTGCGACCACAAGCGTCACAAATTACATTCCAACCACCATTGTCCCAGTTAGGTTTATAAGACATTTCTACTGCACTTCGTCTGGACTATACACTGGGAGATCACCAATAGCAACTACAGTATTACCAACACTAGTTGTAACAGTAGCTACAAGCCTGTACGTTACACCAGCAACTCCATCTTGAACTTGTTGATAAATCTTAGAGCCAATGATAGAGGCAGCACCATCAAGTATGTTGGAAGGATTTGCATCTACACCATCCATGACTAATACAGAACAACTGGCTGTAGACAACGTTTCTCCTGTGACTAACACTTGGCTAAAGTCAAAAGATAGGGGTTTGTTTTCAGTTATAAATTTGTAAGAAAAACTTTCAGCCATATAAATCATCCTGTTTTGAAGCAACTATGTTAGTCTTTTTTGGTCTAACTAGTACATTGACAAATTTAACTGCTTTGACTAAAACTTTCTTTGTAGGAACAAAGATCGTGTTTACAACATTAGGTAAGAGAATGTGGATGTTGTTTACGACAATAGTATAAACTGTTGTTACTAGTAACACAAATCTTGCTGTAGCGGTTGATACTGTACTACTAACTGTACTTAAAGCAACTAGTGGTTTAGAAACCTGTTTAATCAGGCTTACAGTAGATGACACTACGTCAGCTACCAACATTAAAAACAATACCTTTGTTTTGGCTAAATCAACAGCAACACTAGATGTAACAGATAACACCTTGTAGTAAGCAGAGTTAATAAGTAATACTATAGTACTGCTTACAGTAGCTGTTATGTTTTTGTACACAGATCTAACAATAACCACAGTGTTAGACAAAGAAGTTGTTAGAGTTTTACCTGCCTCTTTAAGTAGCAGTGAAGTAGATATAGAGGTGTAAGTTAAAACAATTGAACGAAAAGTTGTTTTTAAAATTGCAACAGAAACAACTGTAGTTCCAGAATTAACTATTTTTCCAATAGATCTAGAAAGTGTTGTAACACTAGTGATAACTACAGACCTTGTTAGCTGTGCTCTTTTAATGAGAGTTGTTGTAACTGTAGCCGCAATAGTTAAAGTTCTAGATAAAGAAGTTGCTGCTAATAAAGACACAGAACTAGCAACTGTTTTTGCTATAGCTTTGCTTATAAATTTAATAGCAGTAACAATACTTGTACTAGTTATAGAAATATTTTTTAATGTGCTACGAACTAACGTATTTGTAGCTGTACTTGTAAAACTAAGGATCTTAGAACTTGTTTTTAAAATAGTACTAGTTGTTGTAGAAACAGCAGACAACAGTTGTAGTTTAATTTTACTTGTTAGTAAAGAGGAAGTGCTAGTAACTGTTCTTGATATTGTTTTAGCAATAGATCTAACAATAGTAGATACAGAAACACTAGTTACAGATATGTTCTTTAGTGCTTTACGTATTAATGTGTTTGCACTGCTACTAGTAACAGATAAAGATTGAAACCTACCCTTTACAAGTGCAACTACTACTGTAGATGTAACAGAGATGCGTTTTCCAACAGATTTGACTATGGTGGAAATAGATGTAGATGTAACAGACAAAGTTACAGTACGAGCTATAGTTTGTAGTAGAGTAGCAACTGACGTACTTGTTATAGATAAAGTCTTAGCTGTTTTGCGTACTATGGTATTTGTAGTTGCAGATGTAACAGCAAGTGCTTTAGCAACAAACTTAACAAGAGTTGATGTTGTTGCAGAAGTAACACTAAGAGTCTTTGATGTTCTTTTTAATAATGTACTAGTAGCTGTAGAGGCAATAGATAGGATTTTCCTAGCAGACTTAACTAGACTAGATACGGCTGTACTGGTAACACTAAGAGTAAGAACTTTTTGTGTTACAGAAACAAGGGTAGCAACAGAAGCACTAGTAACAGATACAAATTTTCTAGCAGATTTAATAAGACTGACTGTAGAAGTAGACGTTACAGATAAAGCTTTTAGAGCTAATTTAACTTTAGTAAGAACAACAGTAGATGTACTAGTTAGTGTTAAAGATTTACTAGTCTTTCTAACTAGAGTAGATACAGAACTACTTGTTACAGAAAGTACTTTGCCAACTTTCTTGACAATAGATACAGCAGAAGTAGATGTTCTCGATAGTATTTTTCTAGCAGACTTTATTAAAGTCGAAGTACTAGAAGACAGGTAAGAAATTATCTTACCTGCCTTTATTAGTCTAACAACTGTGCTTGTACTTGAAACAGATTTAATAACAGCAGTTTTTTTAACTATAGCAAAAGTGCTAGAGCTAGAAGCTGTTATTGACTGGGCGAACTGGTTGCCACCAGCACTGCCGTTCAGTACTGTTTTGTTAATTGCAGAGGCGTTAAGAGACATATAGCACTGTCTCCAGCCTTAGATTAACTAAATGTAGTTTTGAATGTAAACTGTATCGAATCAGCAGTTACTAAGTTAATTGTTGTGAAATCACCTTTAACAAACAAGTTGCCTGAACTTGCAGTGATTACATCAAACAAACCAGCATTAGTAATAGCAAGAGTACCAGTAGCAGTTATGGTAGCAACTACTTGGTATGTATCATTAGTTACAGTTGTAGTTACTTGTGTGCTCGTACCAGCAGCACGAGGAGTAGCTTCTGTAAATAAAGTTGTATCAGCTATTGCTGCCGTACCAGCACCTGTACCCCAAGCAGCATTTAATGGTTCAGTGCCTGAACCTTTAATGCGGTTAGTTACGATTGCTTTACCAGCGTTTGTTAGGACTGTAGCCATTTTTTAATACTCCAAAAAATACGTTTGAGGGGATTCTTATGCCAATAACTTACTACACCCAAGTCTTCTTTAGTTCCATCAGCACGAATGATAACAGCACTAATCTGGGCTTCTTTAGCATTTAAAGGGACGATCATGTTTGACATAGTTACACCTTATCAGTTTTATTATCTAGCTTATCAAAGATCTTTTCAACCATCTTTTTAAGTTCTCGAATATCTTCCCGATAGTCATTTTTAACAACGTACTCTTTGGGAAGATCTTCTCTCAACTTAGCAAGATCATTTTTAAGTTCTTTGACAGCAGACCACAATTCTCTAGCAAACCAACCTGTAACACTAGATGCTAAACCTAAACCTATATTAAGCAAAGTTTGTAAATCCATTATAGATTTGCACCTTGTTTAACAAGTCTTAAGATAACAAGAAATGTTTGTGTACCAGATGTATAACCTGTAGTCAGAATGTTAATAGTCCCTGTTTTACCAGTTCCTGCATTGTTAGTTAGTCCACCTAACTCTCTTAGAAAAGAGAGTCCAGATCCAACTAGAGGAACAGCTACAACATCAGTAGTAGCATCCCACAATAGTTGTACTCCTAGTTGAGAACCAATAACATATTCAATGTGATCTATTTTTACTTGCTCTGGAGTTGGACCAATACCACCTTGGTTGATACTGGACATTGCTAGAGCAGTAGTAGAAGCTAGATTACCAGTATCTAGTACTCCCACTAGTTTTATAGATACATTGCGTGGTCCTTCTTCAAGGATTTGAGTTGTAAATACGTTAGCCATGTGACTCTCCTAATTAATAGGTGCGAGTTTGGGCAGCTAGCATAAAGTCAACAACCATATCCGCAGTAGTAGGAGCAGTAGAAGCAGCCTTACAACCAAAGCCCATACCTAAGTTTGTAGCATTCGGGAAGGTAGCAACCATAGTACCTGTAGACACACCTACGTCAACAGAACAAACTTTTGCATCATTAACGAATACGTCAATGTTACCTTTGCCGTCATAGTACCAACCAAGTTTAACAAAGGTATTGTTAGCAAGAGTAGCAACAGTTGTAGAACCAGTTGAGTAAGCAGTAGCAGCTAATGAAGCACTACTTTTACGAACAACAAAAGTAATAGCTGTAGAACCAGCAGCTTTGTTAAAGTAGATACCATCAGTAGGAGTTAAAGCAGCAATAGAACTAGCTAAACCAACTTGTAGTTGGTCGTTAATAGCAGTAGTAGTTTTAAATGCAGTGTAGAACCAAGCTTGTTGTGTAGGAGGAGCAGCAGCAACAATCGTATTGGTAGCAATGTTGAAGTTTAATGGGTTAGTTTGAACAGCACCAATGTCGCTAGTGACGCTAGATGCACCACCAACAGTAGATATTAAACCACCAGCACCAGCAACTAAACCAATTGTTTGGTGAGTAGTCGTATTGGTAACAGTCCAGTCACCAGCAACATACTCATTAAATTCATGAAAATCAACACAGATATCTGTGGGATCTGGAAGGGGAAATTGGCCTAGTGTAGAACCAACTGCTTGTGTTGATACACCAGCGGGGAAACGGGTAGGAGAAGCCATAATAAATATTCCTTTGACGTTGTTTAAAACAACGCCCTATTTCTAGAGCGTCATTGGAGATCACATTCTATATTACATTTTCTTTTTAGACATAGAAGCTTTTGGAGCCATCTTCTTAGCAGCCATCATCTTCGATCCCATCATCTTCTTAGCAGGAGCCATTTTCTTAGGGGCTGCTGATGCTGGCATCATTCTCTTTTTCTGTAAACCGTAAGCCATGATAAGTTTCCTTTATAAAAAGAACCCCCTCTTTATGGGAGGGGGGTGTTACTAGTAACAATTAAGGACCATTAGATCCATATACAGCACGAGGATCAGACCATCCGAAGCTATAACGCTCGTAGCCTTTGGCTTTAACGTTCATAGTGTCGAAGTCATTGTCTTGATCAAACGAGACAGCCATGCGCTCATAGTACTTCATACCAGTACCACCAGGGATGGTGTTACGGATAAACCAAGCGTGTGGGCTTGTGAAGTAATGGTTCACTTTGAAACCACCAGGGATGTAGTTGCCAGATTTAATGACGTTGATGTCGTTATTGGCGTTACCTGTTTGGTACTCAGTTTGCAAAATGCGTTGAGCATTAAACACTTCTTGACGAGCAATGTGCAAGCTATTTGGTTGAATAGCGACTAACAAACCACGGTCATTTGTAAGACCCATGATTGAAATCACTGCATCTTCCAAAGAAGCCTCAGACAAATCAACATCAACTGCTGGCTTGTTAGAGAATGTACCACCTGAAGTATTTGGGTGGGCAGTAGAGCACAAAGCTACACCATCACCACCTAAATATGTGCCGTTGAAAGCACGGTTGTACACGTTAGCAGCAATGTTTTCTTTCGTTTGACGGAAAGATAAAGCCAATGCAGCAGCACGTTTCTTGGATACTTGCTCATACAAGTTGTCATCCATTTCTTCCTTAGTCACGATATAACCCATTGCGTATGCAACGTGTGTATAGCGAGTTGTGAAGCCTTGGATCTCAGAGTCATAGGCAGTGCCTTGACCTTCAGACTTAACTGGCACCAGACCGAAGCCAGACAATTGAACGTCTTCTTCGTAGTTCATGTTAGATGTGTCCTTATCGAACAAATCTACATACTCTTCTGGGTGCTCGTTATAAGTTTGTCCCCACCAAGCCTTGATACCAGGCCATAGTGCTTTGGGATGCGATGCGGTTGTAATTACTCCAGCCATGATTTATCTCCTTAATTAGACTGCAAGGTAGTTAACGACAGTGCCAGAAGCAGAGCCGATAGTACCGTATTCGTGGTAGTTAAATTTGCACAACACACGGACATAAGGGCTAGCTGCGCTAGTTACTTCATTGTCACCACGTTGTACAGCACCTAACATGCGGATTGGCAGAGTAGCCGTAACTGCTGGTCCAGTAAGAACCATGTCAGAGAAAGGCGAACTGTTACCCAAAGATGTTTGATTAGCAGCAGAGATAGTCACGGCAGCATTCAAAGACAATTGAGCTTGAGTAGCACCAGTGCTATCAAACTGAGCTTCAAACAAGACGAAAGGATCATCCACAACATAGACATAACGCACACTAGTACGAGTACCAGCAGCAATGTATGCCTTCTCTAAAGACAAAGAGTTACCAACCAAGCTTACACCTGGATCAGCAACACGAATGCCCACAATAATACCCAGAGGCAAAGCAGAAGTAGTAGTTGCACCACCCCACTTTTGGATGTATCGGATACCAGTGGTATCTGAACCAGCTCTAGACATCACGCAATCACCGATTGCATAGCTATTGGTAGTGTCAGCAGTAGGGATAGCGTATAAACGACCCTGCTCATTCCACTTGCCACCTAGCAAGTTACCAACAGGACTAAACCCGTTGGCTTTGTTTACATTAGCCATTTAAGACTCCTTTAAAACGTTAGTTAAGTTTGATACCGTCCCTAGGGGTATAGAACGATGGATTTTCTCCAGTGATCTTACCCTTACGAATAGCAGCGTCAATAAGATTGTTTTTAGCCTGAAGCTCGGCTTGATCTTCCTCATGCCATTCTTGCCGAATCTTCATTAGATAACCGTATTGCTCCGTACCTTCAGCACGGGGATTTACAAGATACCTAATTCTTTCTCCGAGGTCACCATTACGGCTAACCACATTCTCACTCACGCCTCCAACTTCATCTGGTCTTACAAACTCATAGCCGTTATCAAGGGCTGCTTGTATGCGTCCACCTTTGTCTGTAAAGACATGTAGGTGGTAACCATCTATCTGTTGTTGGACACTTATCTTAGCTTCCGTGCCATTAAACACGTTACGTTTTTTACGAGTTGTACCGTTTAGTGCTGGTGTAGGAGCAGCCTCTGCTGTCTTACGTTCTTCCATCTTAGCTACTAGGCGGTCACGTTTTTCAAACTCATTTAGTGCGCGGGGCATATCAATTTCCTTTCAAGTTATTAAATTAATTCCAGTCAAAATCAGCTACATACTGTTCACGAGTCATAAGCTTTTGCTTAACAAACCGATCACATGCAGCTTTGGCTTCTGCTGGGAGATTGTCATAGGATGGAGCATTGCTGCTGTTACCACGACTCGCTCTTCCTGAGCCAGATTCCACTCGACTAGACGGGGTTTTCTTTTCCCCAAACTTATTTGGAAACTCTTCTGCTAACACTTCGTCAAGCTTATTTAAAAATGCCTGTCCTTTAAGCAAAGGGAACTCTAATCGAAGGCTTTCACCAATACCGTTAACTATGCCAGTCATCCGTTTATCCTGACCAAACCAAGAGTTTTTATCCAACCACTGTTGTAGTCCTGGATCAATCTCTTCGTTTACTGGTGCAGCACTAATCGGTGCTTTGTCAGCATCCTTAACTGCTTGCTTAGCATCCTTGAGTTCATCTTTAGCTTGATCTAAAGCATCGTCTAAAGCATTGACTTTCTGTCCGTCCCCATCGCTAATAGCTTGAGCACGGCTTTCTTTTATTGCTTGGATACGTAACTCATAGTCTTGAGCTTTACGTTCATAAGCTTCTTTCTGGAATTTCTTAAATTCTTCTGCTGCTTCACGAAACTCTTTGAGCTGTTCTTTTGTAGAGTTTAAGTCTTTAATGAGGTTCTCATTATTCTTACGCAGAATAGGGAGGATCTCTCGACCACGCTTTACAAAAATATCAGCATCAACCCAATCAGATTCGTTTCCACGAAACCTTTCTTTGGGAACCCACCCTTGAGATTCAGCCTCTTGGCGTACCTCTGGTGCTATTTCGTTACTAGTAACATTTTCTTCACTCATATCTTACTCCTATATTTTAAAGAATGTCAACTTATGTTTTAGCTAGGTAAGGATCAACCAGACTTACGTCAGCATCTAACGTACCTGTGATGTCCTTATCGTTAACCATTCGATATGCTTCTCCATCTTTACCCAAGTACAACAAACCTGCGTACTTAGCAAAGATTACTTTATCCCCAACCCCACACCAAGGTGCAGGTTCATCGGCATAACATTGATCGCCCATTGCAATAACAATCCCAGTGGTGTTACCCATCTGCTCTCGTTCTTTGGACTTCTCTGTTGTTAGGATAATCCCTCCTTTGGAGACTTCCTTTACTTCTTGGGGCTTGATAAGCACCCGCCAACCTACAGGGTTAATACCACTTTCATTGCTCATTTGTTTCTCTCTTTACTTCAAACAGGTCTTCATACTCTAAGTTAAGGATGATTGCGATTGCTCGGCATCTACCTTTAACCTCTTGCTCATCGTCAAACGCATTGTTGACAATACCTTCTTTCATAGTCTCACGATCATTACTAAGCATCTTCATCAGACGTTTAGTTACTGGGTGATGTTTCCACTCATCAAAGTTATCGGAACTTACTATTTCCATTCTCTCTCCTTAAAAAATCCTTACTGAGGTAGTTCTGGCATCTCCACATTAAACTGACCTAAGTCCTCTTGACTACCTGCTACCATCTTGTCGAAGGCAACATTCATAGTCTTGATGGCATTCATAACACCTTCTCTACGTTCTCTCTGTAGACCGATTTGCATATTGATTTCTTGAATACGCATTCTCTCGCCTTCGGTAACAATACCAATCTTGATTTCTTCTACTTCTGCTTCTAACTTTTGTATCTGTGCTTGGTTTAGTTCTGCCTCACCCATTAGTTTAAGCAGAGCAATCTTCATAGTCAGTTGATCAGAGGCTTGTTTAGCCTGTATCTTCATCTGTTCTATCTGGACTTTTGGATTAGGTGGTGCCTGTATAGCGTTAGGACCACTTGGATCAGGTAATAACTTGTCAATGTTAGTGACTCTCATTGCTTTGAGGAATGTGTACTCAGCTTCGTATCTGTTGTACAAACCTGGGGTAGCAGCAACACGAGCAGCAATAGCAGACGCTTGGTTTATACGTTGTGCATCAGATGTGACACTTGGATCAGAAGTAGGCATGACATCAGTTACTGGACCCTCGTAATCAGAGGCCAAGACCATACCAGTACCATTTGCACCAGATACATATGGTGTGTTTTCATTAACAAATATCTGATTTAGACGATACAGTTTACGGAACTCTTGTTTCAAACTACGGTGAGTACGTTTGAAAATACCATTAAATACCTTCATTCCTTGCTCAGCCATAGTACGAGTAGTCTCAGCAGGAGTATTCTGTCCAGGATTCTGTCCTGAAAGAATATCTACAGAACCACCGATACGTTCACCATAGTTGATGAGTAGGTTGAGTAGGGTGAACATTACTTGAGAAGGCTCACGTACTGGCAAAGGAACAATGCCTTTACGCAGATCATCTCCAGTAGTATCTACATGCTTCCACTCCATTGGATTGAAGGTGTAGTTACCACCACGTAGCTTAATGCCACGACTGAGGAAACCACCAGCAGTGTTCGCCATCGTCCCAGCATCAACAAGCTGATTGATAATTGTATTGATAGACTCATTAAGAGGCCCAAGCAAAACTCCAAACCCAAGGTCATAGAAACCTCCATCTGGTGAAGGAATAAATGGATACTTAGTAAAGTATTGTTCTGCTTTGATACTGAGAATAACTCCACTCTCATTAACTTCTATGTCTTTTTGTGTGTATCTAGCAACGATACGAGCAACTTTCTTATTGTCTCTACGTACATACACGATGTAGGGTTCAGCGTAACCATCACCATCAAAGTCAATGTGGCAATGTTGTTCTAGCATTTCAATAGGAGTACTAGAGTCATTTGGCTCAGGTGGTTGTAAACCTTGAGCTTTATCTTGTAGTGTTTGTAATCCGTTGCCCATAGCAACAGACGAGTACTGTTGGTTACGACCTTCACTCACACCTTCTAACCACAACCCACGAGCAGTACGCTCATAGATTTCATTCTTACTCATCTGTAAAACATGAGTAATACGACTAGCTGTCTCTAAGCTTTTAGTCCAGTAGTTAACTACCAAGTCCTTAGCTAATACATTCTCAGAAATGTTGTGTTTGCGTATTGGATCAAAGTAAGTTTTCTTAAAAGCACAACCAATGATAGGCTGTGTAATAAGAACTTTATCCATCTCTGATTCCCAATCTTCATCTTCTTCAAGAAGTTGGTAAGACATGTGTTGTTCTACACGACTAGCACGTAGAGTACGTAATCCGTCTTTGTCTTCTCCTACTACTCTGCATTTAACAGGTAGATCGTTATCTATGAGTACGGGATAACTACGAGCATGGTATTGCAAAGCAGCAATAGTGATGAGAGGAAACTTGACGTTACTAGCGTTAGCCCAAGGAAAGTTTTTGTTTTCAGTTACTTGTAGTGCAAGTTTTAAAGAAGCTTCAGTTCGTTTTTCCCAAGAACTTCTAGACATCAAATCATTATCAAAATCTCTAACAACTTGTACTCCAATTGTTTCGAGATCATCTTTGGATAAAAGATTAGCTATGTTTGGCTCGTATACAAGCTCATTAATATCAAACGTATTTTTTAAATTCATGTCAGTACCCACAGACTGTAGAACGCCCAGAGTCTACTACATTACTATCTCGAACAAAAGCCTCGTACTCTTCTTCCTCAAGCTCTTTCTCAGTTGGAGCTTCCCACATTTTATCGAGCATTAACCCCAGGTATGCCCAAGCGTCAACCTGATCGTCATGCTTATCTCTAGGAAATCTAAGAAGCTGATCTTCAAAAGCTTGATACCACTCAGCATCCTTATCGAATCTGCAAGCACCACTTCTCATACGAGCTTGGATACTTCTAGCACGGGTAAGTTTGTCACCACTAGGCTTGAGTAGAACAGTGTTGATGAACTCGCCCCGCTTAAGCATCTCCTCATTAAAG
>Ga0247723_1000845_pt1 | contig 19304 bp, 28 predicted proteins | sample MSEWelMarce5H_FC_FD_189079 | JGI IMG/M metagenome (GOLD analysis project Ga0247723, IMG submission 189079) | Subsurface sediment microbial communities from gas well in West Virginia, United States - MSEEL Well Study Marcellus 5H_FC | ecosystem: Environmental > Terrestrial > Deep subsurface >... | reverse complement strand
TTGCGGTTGAGGCTCGCACCATGCCAGTTGATTTAAAGCTACAAACAGGCACGCGCATTGGATTTAAGAAACGCATTGTTGAGGTAAACGCACTTGTTGTAGATACGCAACACATGAAGATTAATGGCACTCAGATCCCGTTCCGCGCTTTTGGCGACATCTTAGACCAGCCAGTCGCAGAGTTTACGGGAACTAAAACATTGCATGGAATCTTAGGTTACTCGCAAGAGGCTAAGATTACCGTATCTCAGGACATACCTTTAAAGATGACTTTACTGGGTATGGAGTACAAAGTAGCTACACATCAGGGGACATAGCATGGCAGCAGTTGCGATAGCGTTAGCTGTAGTATCGGCCTACGGCTCTATTAAAGAAGGCCAGGATAAGAAAAAATACTATAACCAACAGGCGGCTATGACTCGTATTGAGACTGAGCGCGCAGCAATTAAGTATGAGTTTCAAGCTAATCAAATATTGCAGCGTACCAATGCAGCTAACGCAGCTGTAATCGCCCGTGGTTTTGCTGGTGGTGTAAATGCTTTTGATGGATCTGCTAGATTAATTCAAACAGTAAACAGCACACGCGGCGGTAAAGAGTTTGCGTTTGCCTTATCTGGTGCAGACAGTCAGCGCCGTAATGGCTTGATCCAAGCTAGTCTGTATGAGGATGCCGGAGCTACAGCGGAGCGCACAGGCTACTTTAATGCGTTTGCTAAACTTGGTGGAGCCGCTGCAAGCGCAAGCTCATTAGGTGGCCCGCCTGGTGCAGAGCGAGCTGGTGGCGCTGCGCCGATTATAGATAAGAGTAGCGACTACATTCCAAGCAGAGGTTAAATATGGCTACTCTCCCACTCTACCAACCAACAGGTTATTTGCCTGCTGATATCCCACGTTTAGATCGTGCCGACTTTAAGGAGTCGCAAGCTCAATTAACTACTATTACATCTGCGTTAGATCGCGTATCCCAGTTTGCATTTAAGAAAGCTGAGGAGCAGGCAGAGCGTGAAGGCCTGCAATATGGCGCAGAGAATCAACCAACGTTAGAACAGATTGCCATTGCTCAACAACAAGGCAAAAGTATTCAAGAGTTATTTGCTGAGCCTGGCACTACCTTTGGTAACGCCGCTCGCAAAATACAGGCCGGGCAACTGCGTTCAGAGCTAGAGGTTGTTGGTCGCAAAAAGCTAACTGATTTAAGCGTGTTAATAGATGCTGGTTCATTTAACCTAGCAGACGTACAAAAAGAAATTACTGCTTTAACTAATGGTTATGCTAAGTCAATCTCTAGTGTATCGCCAGAAGAGGGGCTGCGCTTTAGGGCGTCAATGGGATCTGCTGGTAACGCGGTATATAACAAAGCAGCAGAGAAGGCTGGAGCAATCTATACGGAAGGCGTAAAGGCCTTAGCTCAAGACTCCTTAAATGCAACTACACAAATTCTTACAGACATATACGCGTCAGAACAAGACCCAGCAATGATATTGCAAAGAAGTAACAATGAGCGATCAAGAATTTATGACATTGCATCCAAAACTGGAGATGTTAAGTTTTTGCAAGACTCAATGAAAGATTTTAGATCTAGGCAAGTCAACTCTATGATTGAGTATCTTAGCAAGCCAGAGGTATCTAAAAATCAAACTGAAGTTTTTTCAAGACTGCAAACTGGTAAAGTTGGAAAGTTATCTGAGCTGTATAAAACTTTAGACAAAAATGAAGTTATTACGGCGTATGGCAAAAAGATGTCTGAGCAAAATCAGATTATCAGCGCTACCCGCTCTATGGAAAAAATGCAAAACGAAGGTTTTGCTAATAACCTGCTTATTGAGTATTTTTCTCCAAACACCAATCAGTTGCGTAAGCGTGATATTGGAATACAGCTAGCAAGGACTAATGTTTTATCTGTTGACCAAATGGAGCGTTTTTTAAATCCAGAAGTTAAAGATGGCGACCCTTACGCATTTTCTAATTTAAAGTATCAGGTCGTTACTGGCATGATTACAGACCCAGAGGAATTGCGTTCGATTGCAACTCGGTCTGGATTTAGCGGCAAGCAATACAGCTCGTTAGCCAATGACCTTATATCTCGCACAAAACAGGACGAAACAAAAGCCTACAAAATGGGTTCGCAAAGCGCTGGCTTTGGAGATATACGCCCAGGCAAAAATAAAAATAACGAGCACATCTTTAATAAAGAAAGAAAAATATTTGAGTATTACGATGAAGCAAAAGCGGCCGCTATTAACGATAGGGGCTCGTTCAATCCTCAAGACACTATGTTGGTTGCAATAGAACGATACAACAATAATGACAAAAAAAATATTCAAAAAGTATCAGCTCAAACAAAGATTGAAGCAATTTCAAACGATATTAAAAAGCGCAAAAAACAAGGCGCAGAGTTTGTTATTACGGCTGACACAAGCCTAGATGATTTGCTTACCAAGAAAATTATTAATAATGATGAATTTGTTGAGCTAAACAAATTACAAACAATTTTGCGGCGAGAGGCTCAGTAATGGCAATAAATTTTGATGAGGCATTTACCAAGAATTATCTTGACACAATGTACCCAGAGGCGCCTCCAGAGCCGGAGCAGCCAGCTACATTACTAGCCTCTGGTGGCCCAGTCAGATCTGATGTAGGCCAAGTAACTGTGCAGGGATATAACCCAGGACAAGATACCGCTGGCGGTGCGTTTGTCGGTACACGCCTTAATACTCCTAAAGCTGGTCAGGCTCAGCCCACTCAGCAAGATAGAGAGAAGATGGCTATTGGCCTACTAGATACTTTGGCTGGCGCATTGCGCGGAGCAGCTGCTCAGACTATTGGTCTGCCCGGTGACATTCGCTCAATCTTGGATTTGATTAATAAAGAGGGCGCAGAAAAATACTTAGGTCAGGCTGTGCTGCCGACAACTGAGGAAATGCTGGCTGGCACATTCCTGCCGCCAGTATTAAAAGAAGGCGTGCCCAATCGCGAGGAGCGCCAAAAAGCAGTAGAGACCGCCCAGCAAGTTGGTACATTCCTACCAGCTCCTGGCGTGCCAGAGGCGGCTATACAAGGTACAAGAGCAGTTGTAAAGGGAGCTAAAGCGTTAGGCCCAAAAGCGGCCCAGATGGCTGAGGATTTTATGCGCAAGCAAGGCGGTATTGCTGACATTGTGCCGCCCAGCCCAAGAGCTAATTCTGACTCTGCGCAAGCGGCAACAGCGTGGGCCAATCCAAAAGAATATTTTGCTCAAATTGACGATGCTGCACAAAAGCAAAACATGGAGCTAATTGATAGGAATATGCGCCAGTATGTTGAGCAAGGCATGACCTTTGGTAAGGTAAGGAAAGAGCTTGAAAGAGACATTGGTTTAAAGTTATCAAAGGATCAACTTGATTATGTCAACGGATTTGTAAAATCACAAACAAACAATCCTTTTACTAAGGCCCCAAAAATAGATACTCCAGCGTTTAAAAACTGGTTTGGTGAGTCAAAGGTAATTGATGAGTCTGGAGCCCCTATTGCTGTGTTTCACGGCACCAGTAGACCAGACCGAGTGGGTGAGCAATTTCGTAAGAGCAGGGCAACATCTGGCCCAATGGCGTTTTTTACCAATGATCCAGAAATTGCAAGCAGTTACGCAAAAGGAAAAACCGATACCAGCTTGGCTTATGAAGATAACGCATATGACTACTCTAACTGGTTTAAGAAAAAGGATGGCAGATCAACTCTTAACTTAGATCAAGCTGGAGCCCGCATGGGCGCAGATGAGCGCAAATCTATTATTGATAAACTGAGAGACATTCGCCTAGATGATGACAATAATGTTATTTATGAAAAAGGCGGCGGCTCAATAATGAGTGATAGCTCATTTGACTTCTATTTAAAAAATGAAGCAAAAGGCAACCCATTAACTTTGGCTAAACAATTATTTTTAGAATCCGGCACCTTGTATAACCAAGAGGAAAAGTTTGCAAAAGTTCTCAATTTGGCTGGCGTAAAAGGTTTTGAATACTCTTCTCCGCAAGACGCTTTCCCATCTGTATATAAAGTTTATTTGTCAATAAAAAATCCGTTAGATACAGATGCAATCGCAAGTGACTTAATTGACAAGCTAGATGCGGCGGCAAGCAGAGTTCGCAAACCAACTCAAAGGGGCGGCGCTGACAACTGGGATAAAAATACAGTTGATCCGCAAGTGTGGATGGAAAGACTTAAGAGCGACCAGAAAGAAGGCACTACTCATGCGTGGACTAGCGTACCTGACTGGGTAACTAAGACGCTAAAAGAAAGCGGGTATGATGGCATTAAAGATACTGGCGGCAAAGGTGGCGGCGTTAAGCACTCTGTTTGGATTCCGTTTGAAGAAAATCAGGTCAAGTCTGCTACTGGCAATAGAGGTACCTTTGATCCTAGCAGTAAAAACATTTTAAAAAGCGTTGCTATTGGCGCCGGGGGTACTGGAGCTGCAATGCAACAAGAGGAAAATAAATGAGTATCCCATCTATAAATGAGCGCGTTAATGAATTGGTTAGTTCTGAGCAAACTTTAGCTCAAGACAAAATACCAGAGCTTACTAAGGCTAACGTTAGTAATACAGAGCCTCTAAGCTACGAGGTTGCTGACATTGACAACTCTCAAGACGTGCTGGTTGCTGGCCTTCCGTCTGTGGCCAAGGAGATTGTTTCCGGTGTATCTAAGATGTTTACCAAGGAAACTAAAGCTAAGGTAACAAAAGGTATTGATAATGTTGATGAGGTGCCACCAGCGCCGCCAATAACCCCAGTTAATCCAGACGTTCCTATGGTTGTGCCAAAGGCTAAGGGTATACCCCAACCTAAGACCATTGAGGAGTTTCAAGCTGCGCTCCCACTTGCTAAAGCTGAAGGCGCTCCACCTGATGTGCTTGTTAATTTAGACAAGATTGATGGCCCAGAGGATTTTAAGAAAGCCATTGACGCGCTAAACATTGTATCTGGCGTTAAGGTTGAGTCCATGTCGTTTGAGCAGCTACAGAAGATGGCTGTTGAGCGCGGCTACGGCTCATCGTTTTTGCAGGAGATGGGCGATATAAAAAGTATGTACGGAGATGTTGCCGTTGATTTGTTGCGCTTACGGTTCGCGTCTGTAAACAACGCTAGTATATTTAACGACCTGCTTAAAAAATCCATAGCTGATCCCAGCGACATGGACACAAAGGCTAGCTTAATATTTCACCTTAACTTACAGCCTCAGATTATTGATTCTTATGTTGCCGTACGTAGCGGAGCAGCTAGGGCTACCGCCGCTGGAAACATTGTTATCCCGTCAAAAACATCTGATGAGATGAAGTTAATCTTATCTGACCCCAAAGTAGATGCTGAGCTTAAAAAGCTAGGCGAGGCTATGGATACCCTGTTAGAGAGCTCACAAAAAGAAGGCTTAATTAATACGGTAAGCAAAGTTGGCTTGGTATCCGATCTATGGGATAGGACTTGGAAAAATGGCCTGCTGTCTGGGCTTGGCACCCACATTATTAACTTATCCTCAAGCACCACATTCTTGGCTAGCTCTATAGCTACCCGCCAAATGGCTGGGTTTATTGGGGCTGGCAAAAGAGCGATGGGTATGCAGGGCGAGGTGGAGCTAGGCGAGGCCGCGTCAATGGTTGCTGGCATGGTTCACAGCTACAGGGACGCGCTTAGACTTGGTTGGGTTGCGCTAAAAACTGGCACGACTCGCGAGATGCGTGAAGGCGTTGACCTCGTAAGCGATGCTGGTTCTAGGCTAGAAGGTCAATACAACATCTTTAATGCAAAAGACTATGGCTTTGAAAATGAAACCTTTGTAAAGGGTGTTAATGGGTACGCCAACTTTGTCAGCCTGTTAGGCGGCAGACCTATTATGGCTATGGATGAAACCTTTAAGTTTCTTGCTTATCGTGCCGAGCTATATGCAAACAGCTATAGAACTATGATTAAGTCTAAGCGCCAAGCAATTATGGATGGCAAGACCCCAGATGAGGCTGAGAAGATTGGCTTAGACGCAATGGGCAATATGCTGGGCAACCCACCAAAAGAGATTGACGCGGTAGCTAAAGACTTTAGCCACATGATTACATTTAGCAGGGAGCTGACTGGCCACGCTAAGGCTATACAGCAACTTGCTCAAGATAACCTATTGGGCAGAATAGTAATGCCATTCGTTAAGACCCCTATTTGGGTTACTAGCGAATCATTGCAACACAGCATGGTTGCCCCGCTATCTAAGCAATGGCGAGCAGACATGGCTGCTGGCGGCTCTAAGGCTGAGCTAGCTATGGCTAAATGGGGTATGGGCTCTGGCCTTATGATTGGGGTTGGCTCCATGGTTGCGGATGGCAGGGTTACTGGTAGCGGCCCTGGCAATACAAACCTTAAAAGACAATACACGGACTCTGGATGGAGACCTTATTCGTTTGTATTTCAAAAAGGCGAGTGGGACAGCGAGTTTACTGATTGGTTAAAGTCTATGAAAATAGATGTATCGGTTGGCTCGGATGACAAGCTATATGTACCATTTAGGGGTATTGACCCCATAGCTGGGCCATTAGCTATGGTGGCTGACGCCGTTGAGTACGCAAGGTATGAGGATGACGAGGATAAGGTTGGGCAAATTATCTTAGGCGGCGTATGGGGCTTATACAACTATGTTGGCCAGTCTCCGTTTATGACCAGTATTAGCTCAATCACAAGCGCATTTAGCCAAAACATTGAAAATCCAAAGGCATCCTTTAGGGCGGCTATTGATGCGGTAGTTAAAAACGCCACCACCTATGCCGTTGAAGGTTCCCCATTGGGGGTATTTAACTCTGCAAGAGGCATGATTGCTAGAGGTGAGGATCCAGCTAGGCGCGACATTACAGCTGACCCGAACCTAGACACCGGGGTTAAGGGTTTCTACGAGGCATTGAATTACTACAAGTCGCGCACTCCAGGAATGTCTGATGAGCTGCCAGAGACCTATGATGTATTTGGTGAAGTGCAGTATCGCGGAGATCCATCAGCCCCATATCTATCCTCTATGTCTGGGGTACGTTACCAGACCTCTAAGCAGCGCGAGGCAGACAAGATAGCTATTGCTTTGGGTATGCCCTTTAATAAGCCAAAGAGAACGATATCGGTAAGCGTAGGTGACGAGTCAGTCAACGTCAAGCTAGCCCCAGAGGACTACCAGCTCTTGCTTAAAAACATAGGTATGGCAAAGATTGGTGGCAAAGGCATACAAGAGTCTATTGTTGAGTTAGCTAAAACCGATGGATTCAAAGACTTATCAAAGAAAGACCAGCAAGAGGTATTGGCAGGCATCTATGCTGAGTATGTTGATGAGGCAAAAACAGCCCTTATTGAAAGCAGGCCAGGAATCCAACTAAGAGCGGATCAGGCGGCTGACAAGATGGATATTAAAGGTAAATATAAACGCTAGATTTTTTTAGCAAAATCAGATAGATTCAGACTAAGTTAAGGAAAGATTATGGCAGATTACGCGATATCCAATGTACCCCGCAGAGTGGTCTATGCCGCATCAGGCACAGGCCCTTATGCGTTTACGTTTGAGATTCTAAACCAAACCGATATCGCAGTATACAAGGCTAGCACATTGCTGACCTTGACGACTGACTATACCGTAACGATTAACGCTAACGGCACAGGCTCCGTTACCCTGGTGACTTCAGCTGGCACAAGCAATATTACGATTGTCGGCTCTAAGAATATCCAGCGCACCACAGACTTTACTACAGGCGGCGACCTATTCGCAAACACATTAAACGATGAGCTAGATAACCAGACCATCTTTATTCAGCAGGTAGCCGAGACAGCAGAGCGCGGCCTCAAGGCGCCAGTAACAGATCCTACTGATATCGCTATGACTCTGCCTGCTAAAGCAAGTCGCGCTGGCAAGACCTTAGCGTTTGATTCTAATGGCAATCCAGTAGTCGGTGAGGACATTGGCAACTGGCGAGGCAACTGGGCAAGCGGCACAACATACACGGTACGCGACTTAGTCAAAGACGCTACAAACTACAATGTGTATCGCTGCAAAACCGCTCACACATCTACTGGATCAGCTCCAATTAGCACCAACGTTGACTCTGCTAAATGGGATTTAGTAATCGATGCTGAGTACGCAGCTGACCAAGCTGAAGCTGCTGCTGCTAGCGCTGCAGAGGCTCAAACCGCTGAGACTAATGCTGAGACTGCTGAGACCAATGCTGAGACTGCGGCTACTGCGGCAGCCTCTAGCGCATCTGCTGCCAGCACCTCAGCTAGCAATGCGTCTACATCTGCAACCAATGCAGCTAGCTCTGCATCATCTGCTAGCTCGTCAGCGTCAACCGCAACGACACAAGCATCTAATGCGTCAACCTCTGCTACAAATGCAGCGACAAGCGCAACATCAGCTAGCAATAGTGCATCAACTGCAACAACGCAGGCTACGAATGCCAGCAACTCAGCAAGCGCTGCATCAACAAGCGCAACAAACGCAAGTAACTCTGCAAGCGCAGCATCGACCTCTGCCACGAATGCGTCTAACTCTGCTACGTCAGCAAGCACATCGGCATCTACTGCGACAACACAAGCAACGAACGCCTCCAGCTCTGCGACTGCATCAGCTGCCTCGGCCGTCTCTGCTGCGTCAAGCGCTGCTAGTGCTGCTGCCTTGTTAGATAACTTTGATGATAGATATCTGGGATCAAAGACGTCTGATCCATCCGTTGATAATGATGGTAACGCGCTATTAGTTGGCGCTTTATATTTCAATTCAACTGACGGCGTGATGAAGGTTTACACGGCATCCGGCTGGATTGCCGCATCATCCGCGTCGGTGGCAACTCTCGCGACATTCGAATTTGTAGCAACATCCGGGCAAACCGTTTTCTCCGGTAACGATGCAAACGGGGCCAGCTTATCGTACGTCGCGCCAGCGCTGATCGTGACATTGAACGGTGTTCGCTTGCGTCCTGGCGACGATTACACGGCCACGAATGGAACATCGATTACCCTGGTAAGCGCCGCGGCATTGAACGATGAGCTAGTCGTTGATGCGTTTGGATCTTTCCTGGTGGCGAATACTTATACGATTGCACAAACCGATGCTGGCTTTGTTGCCGTAACTGGAAATCAATCCATTGCCGGCAATAAAAACTTTGCCAGCGATACTTTATACGTTGACGACACTAATGACAGAGTGGGAATTGGTACAAATAGCCCCGCTTTTAAAACTGAAATAGTTGGTGGCGCAACTACTGTTGAAACTACTTTGTTTCAGGTTAAGTCAAATGGTGGTGGAATAGGAACAGGAACTACCATTGCGCTTGCCAATTCTACAAACTCAACGGCGGGATCAGGTCGTGTAGAGTTAGCCGCCATTAGAGATACTTCAAGTGGAAGCTCATTTGTAATTAGAACTGCCGATAGCGGTGGAACGATTCAAAACCGTATTAGGGTTAATGAGGCCGGTCTTTTCCAATTCAACTCCGGCTACGGCTCAGTCGCTACTGCATACGGATGTCGTGCATGGGCAAACTTTAATGGTACTGGTACTCCAGCAATTAGCGCTAGTGGCAATGTATCTAGCATTACTGATGATGGGCAAGGTAGATGTACGTTAAATTTAACAAACGCACTCCCAGATATAAACTTTGCTCTTGCGGGCAATGCATCATTAAGGGATGCGATTGATGATGGGAATAGTGGGGTTGTTGCAATAAGAAGGCTATCCAGCGCTTCAATAACAACTTCAGCCATACCAATCCAAACTACTTATTACGGAAGCGCAGGAACATTCGCTGATTTCCCGCTTAATAATGTAATGGTTATACGATAATCAAAGGTACTAATTATGAATCAAAGAATAATTTACCCAAGTGATGACGGCGGCGTAGCCATCATTATTCCATCGCCTGAATACCTGGCAGATCACACGATTGAAGAGCTGGCCGCAAAAGACGTACCGGCTGGCAAACCTTTTAAGATTGTGGACGTCGCTGACATTCCATCGGATCGCACATTCAGAAACGCCTGGGAGTATCAAGCATGATTACGATTAACTTAAACAAGGCAAAAGTAATTACCAAGGAGCGCTTACGTACTGAACGCGCCCCACTATTACAGGCCCAGGACGTGGCATTCCAGCGCGCCCTGGAATCGGGCCAAGATACTGCGTCGATCGTGGCCGAGAAGCAACGCTTACGCGACATCACTAAACTGGCTGACCAGGCGCAATCCCTGGATGAGCTAAAAGCAATTACGGTACAAGGAGCATAACCATGGGAATCGCCCGCAACATAGCCAGGCTGGTACCGAACGGAAGCGGCCTACTGCCCAACGCAAACATTGAGGCGGTGGCGGCGAGCAAGCTGACTGGCCAGGTGCCTGATGCTAATGCTCCGAGTGGGAGTATTTTGCAAGTAATTACAAGTCAATATACGACGCCATTAAGCGTAGGAAGTACGTCTTTTGTGGATTCAGGTGTTAGTGCATCTATTACGCCAAGCTCAAGCTCCAGCAGAATAATAATTCTATTTCAAGGGCAAGCGTCAACGGCAAGCACTGGAACAATATTGTTGAATCTTGTAAGAGGCTCAACAACAATTGCGCAACCCTCAAGCGGGGGTTCCCCATCATCATTTAACGTATATACCCAAAGTAATAACTTTAATTGGCCCACTAATTTTAATTGGGTTGACTCTCCAAGCACCACTTCATCAACAACATATAAACTTCAATGGCGTTTAGATTATTCCGGCACAGGTTATTTGGGCCGTCACGTTACTAATGTTGAATATAACACGCCATATTCTTTAACTCTTATGGAGATTTCAGGATGATCGAGGCAATCTATAATCTATACCCACAAGTGGTTAGAACCGTGGGTGACATCGCATATGATGTAGAAGGCAATGAAGTTACATACGACAAAGCGGCAGTTAAGGCCCATGCTGATGCTCATGTTTATATTACTAAACGCGCCGCTGAGTACCCATCATTTGCAGAACAATTCGATACGCTTTATCACGGCGGCTATGACGCCTGGAAGGCGCAGATAGATGCAATCAAATTAAAATACCCAAAGGCTTAATATGTTTGTAATCGATTGGATCCTAGCTAAGTTTAACTACCATAAATTTTATAAGGTAGATGTTGATGCGTTCTGGGCAGAACTCGATAAGCAAGAGGCCAAGCCAGCTGCACCAAAAAAACAACCAGCCCGTAAGGTAGCGGCCAAGAAACCAGCGGCTAAGAAAGTAGCCACAGCGAGAAAGAAAGTCTAATCATGTCTAACCTTACCGAGCAAGAGCTGGAGGATATCGTGGAGAAAGTAACCGAGAGGGTGATCGAAAAAGTCTACACCTCGGTAGGCAAATCCATTGTTACCAAATTCTTTTGGGTGGTAGGTGTGGCCGCGATAAGCCTGGTAACTTACCTAGCTGGCATCGGTCAAATTAAGATCGGCTAAGAATGATTGAGACTCTACTCGGCTCCTTGCTCGGCGGTGTATTCCGCATAGTCCCAGAGGTAATGAAGTTGTGGGACGCAAAGAATGAGCGCGAGCATGAGCTCAAGATGCTAGGCAAAGAGATGGAGTTTGCCCAGATCAAGGGTGAGATCTCGATGCGCGAGCAAGAGACTGTGCTCATGGGCAAAGAGCTGGACGCAATGACTGAGGCGCTTAGAGAGCAAGGCGAAACAGCTCGGGCATCTGGCTGGTTCATCTCTGCCATCTCCGCAGCTGTAAGGCCTCTCATTACATACTGGTTTGTAACCCTGTATTCGATTGTCAAGCTAGCCTCAATCCTGATGGCCATTGACGCTGGCGCAGAATGGAAAGAAGTACTGGTCAGCTCATGGACTGAGGACGATATGGCCTTGCTGATGATGATTCTCACGTTCTGGTTTGTCGGACGCGTGTGGGACAGAACCAAGCACTAACCCTAGCCGCGGATCTGTGCAGATTTTTTGAGGGTTTTTCTAGCAAACCTTACATCTGCCCAGCTGGCTATCCCACGATTGGATACGGCACCGTATACAAGCCTGATGGCACCAAGGTAACGATGCAAGACGCGCCAATATCTCGGGAGCTGGCAAACGAATGGCTTATGCGTGAGCTGCAACATAATTACATGGCTGGCGTACTCAAGGCATCGCCCATTCTAATAACGAATCAGAGGATATTAGCGGCCATTACAGACTTTGCTTACAACTTAGGGGTAGGTAGGTATCGGGCAAGCACTCTCAAGCGCAGGGTGGACTCTAATGACTTGCTAGGAGTAGAGACAGAGCTCAAGAAGTGGAATAAAGGTGGCGGCAAGATCCTGCCCGGCTTGGTTAAGCGCAGGCAGGCTGAGATCGATTTAATCCGCAGCGGTACCTTCAATCGCTAGCTTGCGCTTTTGCTTGTGGGCTGTCATTCCAGCCTGCTGCACCGCGGTTAGCATCTTCAAGACATCCGCATTTAACGTATTGAACTCGCCAATCTTTTGGATCTTGAGCTCTTTGGCTAGGCGCGAACGGGCTACTTTATCTGCCATCTCGTTATAGCGATCCATCCATGCCGTCATGCCTTCATGCAGCTCGGATGGTTTGCCGGGGATGTTTAGCTTGAAGGTGCCAGGTGGCTGTATCTGATCGGATACAGTCTCGACTACCTCAACTGTTGTATTTTCGCTACACTCAGCAGCTGGTGTTTCCAAAACTTCTACCTCTGAAACTGACACAGATGGGATAGCATCAAGCGGGTTAGCGTGCTTGATCTGAGGCGCCTGTGGCGCTGCCGTATCTTCTGGGTAATCCTGAGCCTCCTCGACCGTGATTAAACCCTTCAGAACGTCTGGAAACGCGTCCCGTAGGGCAAAGCCACGGGCTCGCATCTGTAGCATCCGCTTTGGATACTGCGTCCAAGGCCCTTGTTTATTCCACAGGCCAGCTCGTTTGGCATCCTCCACGCTGTACTTGCTGATTACCTCGGTACGATTCTTACGCTTGGCCACGCATACCGCGATTGGATTGCTCGTACCCTCGCCCTCAAAGTACTCCTTTACATCCTCGCATACGGGTGAGTTTTGGACTAAGGCCATCGCTGCGTCACCGTATACGCTGGGCTTACCGTTGATAGTCGCGATATTCTGCAAAGCCTGTAGTGGTGCTAGGCCAAGCTCGTATCCCCATTGCACAGCGACCAGTACATCCTCTGGTTTATTTTGGTAGGCCTTGGGAACCATCGTGCTTTTACTTAGCATATTGCTGAAGTCGATAGCCTCTGTCATTGTCTGTGGGGCAAAGCCCTGGTGCTTAACTAAGTTGCTCATTTATTACCTTTCAATAATTTTCTAGCTGCGATCTCGCGCTGGAGTATGTGCCAAAACGGCGATTTAATAATCTTCATAATTGCTTAATGGTTAAAGTGGACTGACGTATGGTGTACGCCTCTTTTGCTGGTGTTATCGTTGCTGGCTTGGCCTTGTAGCTACGGACTGGCCAGCTGATCTGATACTGCCCTGCTATCCCGTGAGTATGGTTCTGCATAATCCCCATAATCTCGGTCTGTATCTTGCTATTTTCCTCTTCTGCTTTTGTAATTTTTGCCTTGTTTTCCAAAAGTAATTTGGTCAACTCCTCAACATAATTATCTAAGACTACTGGCTCATCATCTGAGCCTGAGCTAAAAGTACGAGCTGCATCCTTTGGATTGATAGGCGGGTAGTAATCAATCTCGCCTGTGTTTTTCCAGCGATCTAGCTTATCTTGAAACTCTTTGCAGGTCTTTTCGATCAGCTCTAGGGTGGCTGGATGCTGTTTAAACAAGAATATACGCAGCTCTGTACCCTGATATAGCGTAGCAATCGCGCCCCATGTGGCTTTGTAGATCGCCATCTGTGCTTGCAGCTGTATAGGGCCTCTATACAGGGGCAGCACATCCTCGGCTGGCATCGAGGTTAGCTTAGCCTCGATGATGCCTGTACCACTTAGTACGATACTTTCGCTGCCGACCACGTAGATACCCTTCTCAGGATCTGTAAAGACCTCAGTCATATTGCCTGTAGCTGTGCCGTCAAGAGAGCAGCACAGAGGCCATTTATCGTGGAAGTAAGGCGTAGGGTGCTCAATCTCCAGCTGGCTGCATCCGAGCCTGTTAGCGGCCTCCATGAGAATGGTTGGCTCTAGCCTGTTGCCCCATGCCATCGCCTCGTTGCCGATGTCTGGCGGGGTAATGCCTTTTAGAAAATCAATGGATGACAGCAGCTCATCATTGGGCGATCTGTACTTGCTCATGCCGCAGACCGCAGGGATCCGGCTGGCTGAGAGCATATCGTTCGGGGTGACTTTACCTACCATTTTTTATACCTCTGTTTCTGTTTTAGACTCTAAGACTGCTGACAGGCTAATCGCGCACCGGGCTACCTCAGCTGCAAGATTGCTGGCTGACTCAAAGTTGTTGGCCTGCGCGGCCTTGTGTACCTCTTGCATCAGGCGATTAATCATTAATAAGTATTGGGAATAGTCAATCATTTTTTAGACTCCTTCATGGCCGCGACTTTGGGTGAGCTCTTGTAAATGTACCGTTTCCACTTATGCGTTACGTCATCTGGATCGCACTCGTAAAAGTCGGTGATACGCCAGCCGCTGCTGCGTAGCTTGTGGATGTAATGCGCCAGGCGCGTGATGCCATACTTCTCGATCACGTCCCAGCTCGTAATGCCCTTGGCCCGGCTGCGCTTGAGCTCGGATTGAACAATCTCAAATTGTGTGCTCATTTTGACTTCCTTTCGTTGCGAATAGATATGGTGCGATAAAACTCCCACTTCTTAATTACCTCTTTATCTTCCGAGGGAGGCGTCCAGCCATACCGTTTAAGGGTACGGGTAACATCTGTCTTGGCTGCTGGCACGTATGCCACGTCTGGGTTAAGAATATTCATATCAGCACCCGATAGGACGGAATGGGCCAGACTGCTGTACATCCCAGCAACACATACCGCCGCGCCCATCTGGTACGCATTTAACTTGAGCTGAGACTGATCCGATTGATGCAACTGCGAATAGTGCGATTAATAGTGCTTTCATTTTGATTCCTTTAGGCTAGTACTACGATGATTACAAAAGCTAGAAAGGCCACGGTACCGATAACCTTATCCAGCAGGGAGTCCTCCGACTTGTACAAGTCTTTGGGGGATTTGTTGTGATGGTTCATTGATGTCATTTGTTTAGATCCTTTAAAAATTCGTCAACCAAGCGCTCGCGGCGCTCCCGCATATACTTCTTATACAAATTGGTATTGCCTACCAGCAGGCAAATACAGCCGATTACGACTAGGGAAAACACAAACAGAGCTGCGGCATACATCAGCACTAAGCTCATAATCAAAAACTCATACATGGGCTACTCTCCTCATTAATTTAGCTACTTGAGCTGGGTGCCAAACCTCATTACCTTTGGCAGTCTTGATACCGCGAGCGCGTAACCCTTGGGCTACATCTCGCAAGTTGGTGCCTACCTGCTTAATCACATCCTGGAGGCTTGGCGCTACTAAAGTAGCAAAGGCATCAGCCTTGGCCACAATCGCGTCAGAACCAGCCTTAGAGCCCTTCTCTGGGCATGGGCTACCTAAGACTGTACCGCGCGCTTTGGCGGCCTGTAGGGCTGATTTGGTGCGCTCTGATATCTTCTTGGCCTCCCACTCAGCAAAGACAGCAGCCATCTGTAGGAATGTGCGATCTGCCTCGGGCATATCAGCGGCCACGAACTGCACGCCAGACTCAAGCAGGCCTGAGATGAAATGAACATTACGAGCTAGGCGGTCTAGTTTGGCGATGACTAGGGTAGCCTTCTGCTTTTTAGCAAGGGCCAGAGCAGCTGCGAGCTGCACGCGATCTGACTTACGGCCAGACTCTACCTCTGTGAACTCGGCAATAATCTCTTTGCCCGCTAGGAAGGTTTGAACAGCTGCGCGCTGTGCCTCAAGGCCAAGGCCTGACTGGCCCTGGCGCTGTGTAGATACACGGTAGTAGGTGACGTACATTACAGAGCCTCCTCTAATGCGTAGAGGCAATCTGCTTTAGTTGCGAATGTGTTGCACCATGTGTAATCAACGTACTCAGAGCCGTCGATGATGCTAGTCTTTGGCACTTCTAAAAGAATCTGCCAACCTCTATTACCGTTAAACCAGTCATAGCTTTGAATTCTGTATGTCTCGCCTTTGATTGTTAATTCATAACATCCTTGGGCTACTTTTCTTGTTTTCATTTCCAACTCCTGTATCTCGGTGGTTGAGCGATATCGCTTAGATGTGACTTTACCACAGCTGTGATACCCGTCAAGAACTATATGTAGTTAAAACAACACTAAATCGTAGGTGTTTACCCTATGAGTTAGGCTACGGGTAGTTTTCCTGTATGCTCACAGATATCGGGTAGCTTGACACTATTCAGCTCAGTCCTATCTCGTCAGGCACGACTAAAAAGACCTGCTACCCGGCCAACTAAAAGGATCAATATGTCAGAACTAAAGCCCTTCCTGGTGCGTCTGCGGCCAGATGTGCGCGAGCTGCTAGTGCAGGCAGCACAAGAGCGCAAGAAACCCATAGCCAGCGTTATTAATGATGAGCTGCGCTCTGCCCTCAGCAAGACTGGAAACCTTAACCAGCGCCTTACGCAGCTGATCGGATGATTATTCTTACGCTGCCGTTCCCGCCATCGGTCAATACGTACTACAGGCGCGGAGCCCATGCAACCTACATGAGTAAGCAGGGGCGCGAATACAAATGTAAGGTATCGGATTACATCGCGGAGTCAGGCACGCCAAAGCTCGGAGCTGCTAGGCTGCGGCTGGAGATCGTGCTGTGGCCAAAGGATAAGCGCAAGTACGATATCGATAATCGTTTAAAGGCATTGCTTGACTCACTCCAGAACGCCGGGGTATTTGAGGACGATGAGCAGATCGACCAGATTAATGTTTATAGGGGCTCTGGCACCGTATCAGGCGGCCAGGCAAGAGTAATGATTGAGGTAATAGAGGATGCAGAATGAGAGTGTTAATTGCTTGTGAATACTCCGGCGTTGTAAGAGATGCCTTCATCGGGGGGGGCATGACGCCATGAGCTGCGATTTACTGCCCACAGAGAGCCCAGGGCCACATTATCAGGGCAATGTTTTTGATGTATTAGATGCACAATGGGATTTAATGATTGCTCACCCACCATGTACTGATTTGGCCGTATCTGGAGCTGCTTGGTTTAAAGATAAGCGCATGGATGGCAGGCAGGCCGCGAGTATTGCCTTCTTTATGCGCTTGCTTAAAGCTGACATACCAAAAATAGCTGTAGAAAATCCTGTTTGCATTATGTCTAGCCTGTATAGAAAGCCTGACCAGATTGTGCAGCCCTATATGTTTGGCCACAAAGAAACTAAAGCTACTTGCTTATGGCTTAAAGGATTGCCGAATCTACTACCAACAAACGATGTGAGAGAAGAAACAATGGCCTTGCCAGAAAAGGAGCGTATGCGCCTTCATTACCTACCGCCATCTGAGGATAGATGGAAGATCCGCAGCCAGACATTCCAAGGCATAGCTGACGCAATGGCAAGCCAATGGGGCGCGGAATGAGCCATGAGAATGATGTGTATACAAAAGCCGTACAGGCCGACAGCTCGATTACAGGCAAGCGCTGGTGCTCTAACTGCCAGTTCGGCAAAGACTACAGGAATGGCTCATGGATCGTAAGCGCAAACAAAAGACAAAAGAGGTGGGTTTGCAAGGATTGCTGGGAGAGGAAACAGGCGAGGGAGGCGGCCAAGTAGATGACCGATTACGATGTCTCGCTTGTAATCAAGTTCACAGCTCATCCAGGCTACTTCATCTGCCGGATGGGAGGACAGTCGGAAACTACTCGGAAGAGTACCGCCTGTATGCTGAGGCTGCCGGAGTACTCAAGAGATTTAGAACTCGAAAGACCAGACAGCTGCACCTCTCGCGAGTGGCAGAAGTGCGTGGCCATGCTAGCTATGAGCAGCTGCGAAATGCCATGCTAGAGATATACGAAAGAGAAAAGAATGATTTGCCCAAATGAGCATTGCGATAGCGAGGACATCAAGGTAGCAGAGACACGTAAGCATGACCAGCGCAACTGGGTTTGCAGGCGCAGAGTGTGCAGAGAATGCGGCTACAGCTGGTGGAGCAATGAGATACCGTTATTTGAATTACCTATTAGTTTTCAATAATCAATCAATAAAATTAATACACAAGTGATGATTATTCTGCTAGAAACTAACTACGGGGCCATAACCCAGCCCTTGAGAATGGAGTATCGCCAGACTCAGATAAACGCAGTCGAATCAGGGGGGATGACCAGCGAAGAGCTCGGGCCTAGCACTCTGAAGGAGAAGATCCTAGACACAGCGATAAACGATAGATACCTTGCGAAAGCAAAAAACGCTACAAGCATAGCGGGTGAGATTCTATGAAGTTTTTAAACGAGGAAGAGAAACCTAACTTCCAAATACCCAAACCCCCAAAAGTAAAGCTAAAGCCTGCACCACCAGATCAGCGGCAGATAGCCGTGATGCCAATCAAAGCCCTTACAGATCGCAGACTCTCCGGCGGCTGCGTCAGAGTCCTGGCATTGATATGCAGTTATTGCAACCGAGCTGGCATTACATGGGTTGGACAGCAGCGCCTGGCCACAGACTTGCAGACTACGAAACAGTACATCTGCCAGCAGATGACAAGGCTACGCAAGGCGGGCTACATCGAGACGCTGACCAAGGGCTGCAAAGCTAGCCATACCGCTACAACAAGAGTGATATATAACAAGACTATCAATGCAGAGGATGCGATAGGTTTAGTTAATGAGGAAACGAGAAGTCCTAGGATGATTACACAAGAGGAGAAGTTCATGGCAGAGATGCTCAGCAAGGGGGTTAAACGAGCCCGTAAGACGATTAAATTACCAGTTAAGGGTGAGGCCTTGGATGTGATAGAAAAGGCCAAGATGAGCCTTATAGTTAATCATAACAACGTAGAGGGCATAGTCCAAGAGGTATATAGGAATGTGTTTTTAAAAGAAAAAGTAATAAATGATTTAGATTTAAAAGGATTTGAAATGATTGGAATGTGTGGAATGACAGAGCAAATGCTCAGGCGCGACCTTGAGATCTGGCTGAAAGCGCGCACATCACCGCCTGACAGCATCCTAGACCTAGCCAGGGCGCTGCTCGATGAGCAATGCAAGGGAACATAAGGGCTGTATGCGATCCAAACGGTGGTATGCAGGGGCAACAGAGGGGTGTATGCCTATTAGCAAAGG
>Ga0247723_1000844_pt1 | contig 19308 bp, 11 predicted proteins | sample MSEWelMarce5H_FC_FD_189079 | JGI IMG/M metagenome (GOLD analysis project Ga0247723, IMG submission 189079) | Subsurface sediment microbial communities from gas well in West Virginia, United States - MSEEL Well Study Marcellus 5H_FC | ecosystem: Environmental > Terrestrial > Deep subsurface >... | reverse complement strand
TATATATACTTAAAGGAATTATCAGTATATAAAGCAAAGATGGAACTCCAAATCAACGAAATCGTGCCGGTGAAACGCAAGGTGAGCGAAGCGGCGAAGAAGGCACAAATGAAATGGCGTGTGGCACATGCTGATAAATATCGTGAGAAATGCCGACAGCATTCAGCGTCGTATTATGAGCGTCATCACGACGAAGTGTTGGAGCGAATGAAGCGCCGACACGCAAATAAGAAAGTCGCAACTGCGAGCGGAAGCGAGATGAGCGAATAATAGGTTTAGCGAATAATATATTTTTCTTTGTATAGATTATATTATTCACAATGAGCGAAAGTGTCGTTTATCCTGGTTGGATACAAACTAAACAACGAAACGCAAAAATAGAAGACCCTGTTAAAGAAAAGGAACTATATGCGGACCGCGAAGAAGAAGAAAAGTTTATTGCTTTTTGGGACGATCCAGCCCGAAGGAAGTTTGTAAAGTCGGGAAGTGATGAGGTTTTTGTAAAATCCCTGCCATTACTTAAACAGAAGTTGATTGACAATAAGAAAAAACCGGGCTATTTGCGAAGCAGTTATAATGAGATACTAAAAGAACTTGACCCTCTTCCAAAGGGGGCGGCGGCAGCAGCAGCAACAAAAGCGAAAAAAACAAAAGAACCAAATGTGAGAACTAATGTGCCAATGGAAGAAATGATTAAATTACGAGACGACGCAATAGTTGCTAAAAGAGCACGACTGGCAGGTGAAACTAAAGCTGAAGCGAGAAAGGCACTCGGTGTATCTAAACCATCAGCAGCCGAACCGAAGAAGAAAGATTATGGTTTTAAAATGACAGACGAAGAGTTCTATAGGTTGGAGAAATTACCAACTCGGGAAAGAGGACCTAAATGGTGGGACGAGAAAGGACGGCGTCAATCAGCATACGCAGATGAAGGAGGTAAATATGGAGAATACGCCCCCGATCCAAATGCTGAAGCGAGGGCGGCACTCGGTGTATCTAAACCATCCGCTGCCGAAATTAGAGCAGAAATAGATGAGGAGTTTCCTGATTTAGAAGAGATGGACGATTTGGAACAATATGCTCCACAAGCACAATCGGGTAAATGCCCGAAGCATCCACGCAAACATGCTTCCAGCGTCCGCCAAACAAAGATGGCGATGCGTGGCCCTAACCCTAATCGTGAAGGATGGAAATTGCCCCGCAAACCTTACGGACACGCAAACGAAGTGGTTGAATTGGAAGACGATCTAACCGACGCAGAGATGAAGAAGATGACGAGTGAATTACCCCGTCGTTGTCTCGTTGAAGCGGTTGCCGATTGGGCGAAGGAAAATAACAAGATTGTCCTTCCATCCATCACCCGCGCCGATAAAGCGGAAATTGTAGCGACGATTAAAGAACACAGAATACCGGTTCCAAAAATGAGTGGTGGTGGTTATTATGGTGATGATATGGATAATATTTTAACTGGCGGACAGATACACAATGAAGTTCATCTATGTCCCGAATGTCGTATGGGTGATGATGAATGGGATTGGATTGAGAATGAAAGACGCACAACGCAACCTTACGAAATTGCGGGCGGTGCCGACCCTGCCCCGCGTGATGACCCGATGGGTGAAGAAAGCGAAGAAGAAAGCGAAGAAGAGGAAGAAGAAGAGGAAGAAGAAGATAGTATGGAAGACGCAAGTGAGGAAAGTGAAGATGATTTTGCTCGCGATATTGCTTTTGTTTGTGCCGAGTGCGGACAAGATGTTATGTGGGGAAGTCCTGAATATGCTGGACGAAGAGATACAGAACAAGGACCAGTATGTGCCGATTGTGCCGCACTATTGGGTGCTGAAGACGAAGAGGAAGAGGAAGAAGATGATGATGATATGATCGCACCGCCACCGCCACCACCACCAGCACCTGAAGGTTATTATCAAGGAGGTTCAAAGCAGAAGATTAAAGGCAGTAAGAACCCTTTTTTTCACATGCGAGGTGCTGCGAGTGAATATGATTGGGGTGGCGATGAGGATGTCTATTATGACGAAGATGGCAAAGAAACAACCAAAGAGAAATACGATGAATTAGAAGAAATCCTGCCCGAACAACCGCAGTTTATCGGCGATCCATCACAATTTAAAGTGATGCCGTTTGACCCGAATAACCCGATGATGTATAGGGGGTCAGGATTATTTGACTATAGTTATTCAGGAGCAAAAGAAAGCATGGACCGGATGATTGCGGATATGGATGAGGCAAAGTCCAAAAAGGAGGAAAAGGAGAGAAGGAGAAAGAAGAAACAGGAGAAGACGGGTTGGATGCCGATTGACTTTGACGCGCCAATAGAGTTTGACAGCGACGGCGATTATGAAGGAAGGGATATGTTTATGGAGGGAACGGGAAACAATGATGATTATTTGAAGAAGGCAAAAGCATTCGCAAAGAAGGCGGGCTATGCTGACTGGAAAAATCTAAAATATGCGACCGATGGCGTCCATAAATTAGAACTCAATGGTGTCAAGTTCGGGCGTAAAGGTTATGGCGATTTTATTGATTACGGGATGAAGGAAGGAAACAAAGAGGCCCAAAAACACCGCTCCGCATATCTCGCAAGAGCTACAAAAATTAAGGGGTCGTGGAAGGATGACCCGATGTCAAAAAATAATCTCGCAATCAAAGTTCTCTGGGGCGGTTCTCCGTTCCATCATTTAAGGGGTGGAGCAAAACAGCCGGCACTTCCACCGAATATTGATTTAGTAAGCAAAAAGGAAAGTCCAATCGTGGAAGAGATTATAGAAGAACCGATGGATGATACGGACATTCGCGCCTATTACCCGAATGCGAAGATTATGCGATACAGCGACCTTAAGAATTACAAGACCATTACACAATTGCTCCCGAAGGATAAGTCCTATGCTTTTTTATTATATCAGCAAGAGACGAATAGCGGTCATTGGGTTCTTATTATGCGATATGGAAGCACGATTGAGTTCTTCTGTTCTTATGGTTCGGCAATAGATGCCCCGCTTAAATGGACGAACCCGCGTGATAGGCAGATGCTCGGTGAAGCAGTCCCGTATCTATCCAACCTTCTAAAGTCGCAGAAGGAGTTTAATGTTATTCACAATCCCGTTCAATATCAAAGCAAAGGCAGTGATAAAGCAACATGTGGGGCGCACGATGTTATGCGTTTGTCGCAGATGCTTAATCACGGACAAGACCTGACCGATTACTATGACTTTATGTCAAGGGTTAAGAAGGAAAGCGGTTTGTCTTACGACGAGATTGTTGCGAACTTTGTATCACAACGCTAATGATTTATCAGTATATATGCGTGCGTTTATTTTCTCACGGATATATAAATGCGTTTTCCAAACATATTTAAGAAGATCGCGTCGTGTTGGAACTCGTTTTGGAGTATGGAGGGCGCTGGTTAGTCCAAAATAGTTTAGCTTCTTTAGCGGTTGCTTTTTCCCACACCTTCACGATGAAAGGATATGTGAATAGTTGTCGTGCGATATGTGTTATAACGGGCATCCTTATAACATATATTTAGATTATTTATGTGAAAGCCAAACCCGGCGCCGCTGCTCCCGAACATATCCATTTTGTCCCATTAACCCCTGCGATAAAATATTGCGATGTATTTGCGTTCATAGTTGCGGTGGTGGTGGCAACATTAGAATTAAATAAAAACCCATTGGCTAAAGTAAATGATGCTGTAGGAGTAGCGGTTAGTTGATTATATTCATATTGTATGGCGTCTGCTTGACAGAATAACACGGGTGATGGTGCGGCAGTCCCGTCATAATACATACAAACAGGGTTATTGGTGGCGAGAGCATTAAGCACATCACTTCCAGCGAGTTCCCACGAACCTATTGCCGCAGAAAAAATATACACGAAGATAGGGTCGCCTATAACACCTGCGATTGCTATTATATCATAAGTATCTGTGGCGGCAGCAGGTGGATTTACGATTAAAACTCCTGATGTAATGGCCTTACTGGCTTTATTCAAAGGGAAGTTTGCCACTGCTGCTGTCGGTGGAAGACCTGATGCGGAAATTGCGAGTGTTCCAGTATCAATAAAAACAGCACGCGAACCTGTGGCGCCAGTGCCGTTTGGATTGCCATAAACGATTAATCGGGTTGCCGATATGGCTGATATTTCCATATTAAGAACAAATCCCACAAGAGCTGTTGGAAGCGGAGTAGGAACAGAAGTAGCTAATTCGTATCTATATAAATAAGGGGAACCCGCTGTAGCAGGTGGCGCCCCGTAGTTTTGAAAATCTCCGCCGATGTAGAGATTTGGATTATCATATACTAAAGAATATACCGGTCCATCAGTCCCAAAACCGACTGGAACGGCCCATTGTGCTATATTTGGCACGATTGGATAAAAGAATATATATACTATATTATGCGGAGTTAATGGAACGCCTTCAAGTTCGTTAAACGAACCACCAAATATCCATGCTGGCTCACCAAACGCAACACTTCCTTCTGCGGCGCATATTACAGGACCCCCAATAATTCCTTTTGAAGTTGCTGAAGAAAAACGATTTTGATTGTCATATATTACACCACCAAGTCCGTCAGCATCAAAACAGGCGACATTATAAGGACGATATGCTTCAGGAATAGTAGGACCTGTTGCTGCGGCAACATAAGTTCCAATCTCATCAAAATCACCATACAGAACCATATTTTGTGGATTACCGCTATTAAAAAAACCATTGATCGCTGGAGATGCCGGGACTGACCCACCCCAAACCGACCATATAGGAGTTCCACTATCAAGCAGAACGATTGCTGGAGTGCTTACTGCGCCAACAAGAATATTTTCGGCGCGAGTTGTGAATACTTTGCCGACGAATAATGGTGAAGTAAAAGGCGGCAAAATACCGGCAGCAGCAGCCGTGCCTGATGCCGACCAGAACTCAAATATCGGTTCTTCAGCGACTAAAACCATCTCGGCATTAACGGATGTTGGTGCGGCGATTGGAGTAGGACCAAGATGCGCCGCAGCCCTATTGACAATTGTGCCTGCTGTTGTCGGCACCGGCGCCCACACAACTCCACCTGCGGCTGCGGCTGCGCTGGATGCTGTAAGAACATAATTATCCTGTGCTGCTGTCAGTGCGGGAGTTAGTGTTCCCACTTTTCCAGCAGGGGCGCTTATCCCGACGGGGATTTGCCCTATACCAGCAGCGCCAACACCAAAATCAATACTGATTGTATTATTCGGGGCGGCGAATGTATCAACGAGTGGAGCATTGGTGCCGATTGCCCCACCCGGTCCTGTGAGTTGCTTCCATATCACTCCACCTGCGGCAGCATTAGCACTGGACGCCGTAAGAACATAATTATCTTCGGCTGCTGTTAGTGCGGGTGTTAAAGTTCCTAATTTGCCAGCAGGGTCGCTTATCCCGACGGGGATTTGCCCTATACCATTCGCGCCAACACCAAAATTAATACCGACTTTGGATAATGTTCCATCAACAAACTCCACTAAAGGTGCTTCACCAGAAATCGCTGCTCCTGCGGCTGCTTTCCAAGAGAACCCAACTCCCGCCATATTATCGGCAGTAAGAACATAATTCTGCTGCGATCCATCCCCAAGTGGTCCGGGATTAAAACTACCCTGATTTATCGTTCCATTCCCGCCGGGTATGGCACCTTTATCACCAGCAGGAAAGGCGATCGCAACCGCTGGTGTGTTGATATTGGTATTATTCACAAAACAAGCGCCGTTTGGATTTGCCGAGACGCTGAGAACTCCAGTTGCGGAGATTGGATGCCACTCTAAAGCGGGCGTGATTGCGTTATTGATACGGAGAAAGTCGCCTGGTGCGCCTGGTCCTAATAGTGTTCCAGCATTAAGACCTGTTCCATATAGCAACTGATTAAGTCCTGTAAATCCTAAATTAACAACAGGATTGGTTGTTGGCCCACCAGTTATTGTAAGACCGGGTCCAGCACCGACACTGACGACACCGCCACCGCCACCACCACCCGCAATACAAAGTGAAGTTGGTTGCCCGTCATAATCGGTAAGTATTTGTGATACTGACATTATTCCTATATGATGATATTATATAATTTATAATAACATGATATTAAATTGTGCTAAAGTTGCCGTATAAATTACCAAGTAGCAGCAGACATCGGGATATAATAAGCCGTTGCTCCAATAGTGATAGGGAGATAATGTGTGGCAAGAGCGCCAGCAGTTCCAGCAGCGGCAAAAGCAGCAGCAGAAGCAGCAGCAGTAGCGGGAAGACCAGCACCAGTAAGGACGAGACCACCGGGCGCAGCAGCACCAGCGGTCAAAGTGAGTGCGCCACCTGCCGTAACGGCACAACCACTGACACCGCCAGAGACAAGAGAAGCGCCGACAGCACCTTCAACTTTAACACCCTGACCGGCGCCAGAGTTTATTTCTAAAAGGGCGGCAGTAGTGCCAGTTAAGTCAAGAAGATCAAGAAGGGACTTTGCGTTCATATCAATATCATCAACGCCGGCGGAATTACCAACGGCGAGAACGGCGGCGAGGTTGGGGGTTGCGCCGGCGCCACCAGCACCAGCAACAACGAGAACAGCAGGATTGGCGCCGTCATATGCGGACAAAAGGGAAGCAGCAGACATGTTTGAGCGGTTTATATTATATCCTAACAAAATAATTCGGCGGAAATGTCGCTAAATAAACTAATGCTAAATATTCAAAAGCGCAATCTTATAAACAACGCTGTTGATTGTTAGACAAAGATACTGACCCGCACTTCCACCAGCACTAACATCAGTAAGTGTATTTCCTTTAAGATTTAATCCAGCGCCACTTCCAGCAGTTCCAGTTTTGGTATTTAGAACAATAGCACCCGCCCCAGCACTATTCGTAGTGTCTAAATTAAGATTGACGCTTCCAGCACCACTCACTTTAATAGTGGAGTTTGCGTCGCTTCCGCCGATAAAGTCCAGCGGGCGAGTAAAATTAACTTCACCGATCGGGGTGTCATTGGCGTTGAGTTGAATAAAGTTTGCGAACCCACCATTCACAAAGCAACCAAGTTCCATACTGCCGTCTTCTGCTCCTGCTGTCGCATCTCTTATCGTGTGAGTTATACGAGTATATTCTTGCTTCGCATTTGTGCTGTCCTTGCCATATACGGATTGATTAAAAAGCACATCTCCATTACTTCCAGCAGTAGATTTATTCTTATACACTTCCAACGCTACACTTCCAGTCGCATTTGTGTTTTCCATTCGCACAATAGGGAATGACTGACCGCCCACCCCACTCGCTAAAAATTGAGTTGAGTTTGAATTACCTGCTGTCGTCCCTGCGTTTGCGATTATACCACCACCTATTAAACTCAATACTCCTGTTGGTTGTATAGTTGCGTTTCCGTCGCTTGTTATAGCGAGATTTCTTGCTGTTCCTGATGTTGTTTGATGTTCTATTAATGCGTCTCCGCCTAACGAAGTTTCCACTCTTACATAATGAGTATTTGGGGTTGCGAGGTTTCCAGCACCAACGAACATCTGTGCGTTTCCTGAACCTGCTATTAATTCTGCCTTTGCGAGTGATACACCAGTAATAGTTTCTGTGATTGATACTCCGTCCTGTCTATATTCACTTATGTAGTTTCCACCTGTGAGTGAGATGGTGTTGCCGTTTATGATATTGATTTGTTGCCCTACTGGTGTTTCCAGATTGATTGGAAAAGCACCTGTAGTTTGAAGAAGGAGCGTTTTATTGGTTGTGATTGTGAAGTCGTCGTCAGGTGAAGCAGAACCTGTCCCCTGATTGTGTGTAAGGTTGTTTAAATCTAAAGTCATGGTGGTCGTATTCGCAAAGGGGGCGGATTGCGATAATGAAAGAGAAGCGGCATTTGTAGCTACAGATAGGGTTGCGTTCGCATCTATGTTAGGGAATGGAGAAGTGGTTGGAGTTGTTGCCGCCATTGAAATAACTGCGGTTGGTGCGCCCGGTGTTGCGGTTGAAAGTCCCATAGTATAACTTGCTCCTGCGGGATTAGGTGTAGCAGTTAAATCCTGAATGATGATTTGTTGCGATGCGAGATTGGCTGCTATGACTTGAGCGAATGAAGATGTCGCAGTTCCAACATCATTATAATTTAATGTAGTTCCTGAACCGCCTGCTGATACAAAAGAATTAGCATCAGCAGTTATAGTAGTATTACTATTGTATGCTGTTGTGATTGTGTTTGATGCGAGTGTTGTTTGCTGTAGTTCGTTAGTTATACCATTTTGGATTTGGATTGTAGTTAAGAGCGGTTCTATTTGTGTGAAAGACGGCGTTGAATTGCTTGGACCTTGAACTTTAACTCGTGTTGGTTCTATTAACACATCACCGGTGTTTGTAGCGGGTGTGGTTAGAGCCACTGAATTAGGTCCGTAAATTGCTTCCACAGAACCACCGCCCGGACCACCAACAAAAAAGTTTAGACCTTGATAGTTCCACGATGAATTAGGTGTTGCGAGACCTAAACCACCAGTTATATTTTGACTGCCGAGATTGAGTGTAGCATTCAGCGGGTTTCTAACTGCGACGATCGGGTTCGCAGCATCAGGGTTGCCTATTATATCAATATTGTTGCCTGGTGTGATTGAATTGATGTCGCCACTTTCTCCACCCCATTTCATACCGAGAGGTTCGTTGCTGTCTAAAATGAGAACAGACCCGTTAGGAAGTGCGGGGGCGACAGGAACAATGAGTTCTTTTGTGCTTGTTCCATCACCAACCAACATGCTTCCTTTTGTTTGCGCGCCTTTGATTGATATGTTTCCCGTAGGAAGTAGTGATAAGTTCCCCGCAGGAAGTATCCCGAGATTTGCCGTCACGCCATTTTGAATTAGGTCGCTATTGAGTGCTAATATTGAACCGAATGGTGCTTGAATGTTTGCTGCCGAAAGAGTGCCGACATCAGTAATGGATTGCGGAACTGGCGGACCAGTTGGCGTGAGTGCCGAGTTATTTACTGCGAGAACTGCGCCGAGACCTGATGCTGATGCGGGGAATGGATATGGATTAGGTAGAACACCTGGAATGATTTTTCCATCAAAACCGAGAATATTACTGATTGACATTTTATAGTATTAGGTTATATTATTTTATTTTAATTCTCGCCGTATTATATACAGCATTTAGCGATATGCCCCGAAGACGAGTAAAAAAGCAACAACGATTACAAGGAGACGGATTTTGGGATACTTTAACATCGTGGGGGCGGACCATTCGCGATTACCCTAAATTGATTACAGACGGCCCCGTCGCCAATCCGCAGGGTTCCGTCTCATCAACAGGTCTGCCCGATAAGTCCATCTTAAAAGATATTGCCGACAATTCTTACAAAAGCACAAGCGATGAGATGAAGGATATACCCGGCTTCACTCTAAAGTTCAAATCACCGACACTCGTCATCTATCAAAAGGACGGCGAGAATGTGATGGTTATTGGAGTGCGTGGCACGGCGGACTTTCGTGATTTTCGGGCGTGGTTCAGCACGGCATTTAATGTCATACCTGATAGTCAGCGGTTCAAAGAAGATATTGCGGAAGTCAGTAAGTTCCAACAACAATATCCACTCGCGTCTTTTACTTATTACGCGACGGGTCATTCACTCGGCGGGACGCTCATTGACGAACTTATTAAAAAGGGAATGGTGAAGGAAGCACGAACATACAATCCTGCCATTGAGACCGATGATATTCCAAATGTAGCACTATCGCAGAAGAACCATCGCATCTATGCCGACGGCGATCCACTATACTTACTTCAGGGTCGCTATGACAATCCAACCGAAGTTCGCAAATCGTATAAGTATTATCCATCAAGTATGTATGATTTTGTGCCTGGTTATGATAAGTATAAGCAACATGTTCTCGCCAATCCTGTATTCGTCGGTGGGAAGTCAAATCCATTCTATCATCTTCAAGGCGCAGGAATGATGGCGAACTCGCAGTTTTACAGGACCGACCCGAAACGCAATCCCCTATTGAGAGGTGATGGTATATGGGATGACATCAAGAGTGGGATTGAAAAGGTCGTAGGCAAACCACCAATCAGCGCTCATCATGTTTGGACGCCTGCCGAACAGGCAGACATCAATAGGCGACAGCGTATTATAGATATAGACAAGCAAAGAGCAAAGATGGTGTCTTCAAGAGTGGATTATGCTCTTAAGAATATAACGGAGAACGCACAGCGTCCTAATGTTCTTCAGGGATATTTCAAATCTTTAGGCACGGATAATATGAGGGATTATTTCGCAAGGGTCAGGGAATTAGCAAAAAAGGCGGCGGAAGAGTTCTATCCTTACTAATTTTGCTGTGGTGAGGTGGTGAGGTGGTAATGCTTTCAAAGTTAATTTGAAAATCAAAAACTCCTAACAAACTAACAAAACCAACACATCCACCCGTAATGTCGCACCTTGTTAGGAGTGTTAGGAGTGTTAGGTCTTTTCTGTTTTTAAATGAAATGAAAAACCATTGCCACATCGCCACCTTGCCACAGAAAAATTGCGATATTATTATCTTTGGGTAGTATGAGACGCGTCCAAACCCTTTAGACAATTCAAACAAAACTCGTCTCCAAACAAACACAACCGGCATGGCGCAGAGGAAGCGCGCGGGGCTCATAACCCCGAGGTCGTTAGATCAAAACTAACTGCCGGTATATTTAGCATTTGATTTTATTTAGCAATAAAATTAAATACATATGAAAAAGATATTAAAGGATTTATCAGTATATATTCATATCAGTATATATAATATAACGATAATGACGATGATGAGTTCTTGGGAGAATTGCGAGGCGTGGATTAAGATGATTAACGATACAATCCTGCCCTATAGCCGTAAGGGTAAGAAGATAGTTCTTACACACGATGGTTTATACTATGAAGACGCAGAGGAAGCACAGAAGGAGAGCAATCGTATCACGGAGGCGAACTTTGATAAGATAAGAAGGTGTGCGGAGGATGTGATGTTAGGTTATGAGAAGTGTCCGCCCTATAGTAAGAAGGCGACGAACTCGTATGGAGGGAAGCATGTTATAGAGCGGTTCTATGACTATTACACGACCAATGGTGAGTTCATTTTGGCGGTCTTTTGTTCTGGTGTAGTATCTAACACTCCGCAGGATTGGTTGAACTTGTCTAAAGGTGCGACTGGCAATATGAAGAAGATGAACCCTAATATCGTCTTCCCGATGCGACTAAAGAAAGTCAGCCACTAATGGAACAGGTAAGACCTTGCGATGTTTTTTAGAACATATATGCTGTTTTAATTTTAGGTATTGAACTGACTTGGGGTCGCCACACGGGCAGTTGATGTAGCACTTTGCTAATGGGATGAGAGGGCGTATCGCTTGGTAAATTGCTTCCAAAGCGTCGGCGTGTAGGAAATAGTATTCGCGTGGGGTCATGTGGCATAGTATATAGTAAAAGGATATAAAAACCGACGCGATCTATCGCAAAATGTCGCATTATTACACGCATATTCACATTATTACACTAATAATGTAAATAATTGTCTATAGGATGGATTATTACGAGAATAATTTTAAAATTATTCACGACATAATGTAGATATATTAGATTATTACACCTATATACTACATTATTACAGGAATAATACAAATATTGGCGGAAAAACGCTTAAAATCGTCGCATCTATTAGATTATTTAGCAATAATTTAATCTTAAGATACATTATATAGCACAATGTCATTATCAGCTCCTACGCAGGTCTATTACAATCTTGATGTCGCCAACGAACAGATTGGCGGTCTCGGGGTTCCACCCGCTAAACTGGCATTTACAGAAGTTCGTTCATCCAATCTGCTTGACACGCCGAGTGATTACTTTATGAGTATCGTCAGGTTCTCTCTTGATACTGCGGGTTCTCTGCCGATCTTCCTCCCGAGTATAGACACACAACAGCCGAACGATGCGAACTATCCTAATAAGACAAACTACATGATTACTCTCGCACTTCAGGACGCCGCCGTTGATGCTGGTGTTCCTGTGATTGCCAACGCTTCTGTGTATTATATTCCACACAGGTCAAATCTTGGGGTCATACAGAACCAGCGTCTTCGCCCCCCTACTTTCACCGGACAGATGACTTTAGAACAGGCGACCGGCGAATACTATTGGGTTCAATCGTGGGGTCAATGGATTTCTATGTTGAACGCGGCTTTAGCAGAATGCTATAAGGATTTGAAAGATGCTGTCGCGACCTCTGTTGGTGGTCCAGCATTCATCACAGCCAATCCCGAGTTTGACACGGATAATCCACCATTCTTTAGATGGGACGACGCAACATGTAAGATGTCATTTGTATCACCCTATAAACTCTTCAATCAGGGTGGAACCGCCGCTGGAACATTTGTAGCAGGACCTCCCTATAACTTCCCCGATGCTTATGATGCTTCCACAACCGCATACAACGCACAAACGCCACAGCTTCTATCCAACGCCAAAATCAATCTGTTCTTCAACGCACCCCTCCACATACTCTTTAGCAGTTTTGAATGGATTTTCAATTCATACATTTCGCCATTCGGCGAAAGCTTTATGATGCGAGTGTATAACAAAATGGGTGCCAACTTTGAAAGGGCGCTGGGTGTATATGTGCCTCCGGCATATCCACCCGCACCTGTCGCCGCTTCAACAGGCATACCCGGTCCAACGCAGATATGGGACGCTTTAGTAATGGAGCAAGAATACGGCACAGGCCCGACTATGTGTCCTATCGCAAGGGTTGTCTTTTTAGCATCGCTCATCCCCGTCCTTCCTTCTAACATCGGTGTCCCCCGAATATTTAGCGGAAGTGTGTCAATTCAGGCACAACAGAACAACAACATTAGCAACGAGATTACCGACCTCGTGGTTAATTTAGTTCGTGGTGATGAATACCTGCCGAATATCATTTATGAACCAACCGCCGAATATCGTTTGTTGGATCTTCAGGGAAATACACCCGCTCAAGCAATTCAAATCAGCGTCCAATGGGTAGATGTCTATGGGTTCTATCACGACTTCTATTTACAGAACGGATGCGGGGCTCATCTTAAAATTATGTTTAGGAAAAAGGCATTCAACAATATTTCATCATAAGCAAATTATTTAGCGACAATATTATAATATTTTCTTCTCCGTCAATATTATAAAACGCCACAATATGTCTTCCAGCGATTTCAGCAAGGTTAAGGTCCTTTACGATGTTCTCAACACCACCGACAGCGTCCGCTACGCAGTGGTCGCGGGGGCGCAGAATATTACCCCCTCCAAATACAACGCTATTTCCAAAAGCACTTCCAGTATTACTTTCAATATCCAGACGCCGAGTGAAAGCACCCTCCTCGCGAGACGCATCATGATAAGGAATGTTATGGAGATTACCATTAATGCGACATTCATTAATGGAACTACACCTGATGGCACCCTCGCCGTCAATTATGGGTTTAGTGAAAGTTTAGCACCTTTCCCCTTTCAAACCGCTCTTAACACCTGCCAGCTCACCATCAACAACAATACTATTAGTCAAAATGAAAAGGATGTGTTGTTCCAGTTGCTCCGCTTCAATGACAGACGCGACCTCGCCCGTTATAACAACACATGCCCGACTATGTATGACAGCTATTACAACTATCAGGATGCTATTGGCGCCAATAACAACCCTCTTGGTGCTTGGAATGATGTCGCTCACGATCAGGACTTCCAGCCACGCGGGTCTTTCCGTCTGCTTTCCATCACTGGCAACACTCCTTATGACACCTCAAACCCCACTCAAGTAGCCCGAACTATCGTCATTAAGTTTGAGACGATTGAACCCTTTATGTTGTCGCCTTTGATTTGGTGCGACCCGAAGAGCAACAATCAGGGCTTCTACGGCATTCAGGTTTTGAACTGCGTTTTTAACTTGGCGAGTGATACTTCGCGTATCCTCCGCTCCGCTCAATCTGCTCTTCTCGCAAATGTTTATTTGCCTGCTGTTCCTGTCAATAACCCCGCATACGCCGACCTTGCTTGTTCTCTTACGGCGATTGATGAAGCCGAGTTGTATATCCAGTATTACACTCGTCAGCCCAGCGACCTTGTCAGTGCGCGCAATTGTGTCCCGTTTGCTGAATATCCGCGCTACTTGTCTCCTATTGGAACTCAAATGGCAGCAGCACAAAAGAGCGCCACAACCGGTGTCATCTCTCCTTCCAAACTCACTTCCATCAATTCTCAATCCATCTCCCTCAACAGCATCCCCGATAAACTGATTATCTGTGTTCGCAAACAGGTAAGCAAACAAACCCTATATGACAGCGACCACTTCTTGCCTATCTCAAAGATAGTCATCAACTTCAACAACAAAGCAGGTCTCTTGTCTTCTGCGACGCAGTGGGACTTGTGGCGTATGTCTGTTGAAAGCGGTTCCAATCAAACTTGGGCGGAGTTCAGCGGACATGTTGCCACTGGTGGTGCCGTTGGAAAGTATCCACAGGGATACAACGAGATCGCTACTTGCGGTTCCGTCTTGTGTCTTGAGATGGGAAACCACATAGAGTTAGACGATGTTTTTAGTGCCGGAAGTATCGGTCAATTTCAGCTCCAGTTCCAGTTGGATTTTGAGAACTATTCCAACGAAGCATTCGCTGTGAATGACCTTGAGATTTGCTTGATTACTATGAACTCGGGTGTCTTCGTGCTGGAGCGTGGAACTTCGCAGACATACACGGCAATTCTGTCGCGAAGTGATGTGCTGTCTGCTAAATCTCAACCTGGTATGTCAGGCAGTGATGTCAAACGCCTTGTTGGTGGTGGATGGGATGACATTATGAAGACCATTAAGAATGTCGCAGGTGTTGTCGGTCAGGTTGCTCCTATGGCTCAACAGGCACTCGGCGCATTCGGTTATGGTGCCAGTGGTGGCGGCACTTCAGGTGGCGGCACTTCAGGCGGTGGCACTTCGGGTGGTGGAACTTCAGGCGGTGGAACTTCGGGTGGGCGTGTGAAGAGACATTTGACCTGTATGTAAAAAAAACAATATGTTTATTTAGCGACAATTTTATAATATTTAAATCTCCCCGAATATTATAAAGCAATATAGATGACTTCTTACGATACTACTTATAATCGTGATTTGGCGAGGTCGCAACGCTTATACGATTATGCCAATATTAAGAATGATACACTCCAGTATAACGCTGGCCCTACGCATCAGGGAGGCGGTATGTCGGGTGGCAACTCCTGTGGTATGGGTCGCCCGTTTAGCGATGTCGCGAAAGGTATGGGGTATTCTGGCGGTGTTAGGCGTGGTGCTGAATTGGCGGATGTGGCTTCTGCGTCGGGTCAGTTTTCCGTTGTGCCTGGCCGTTCTAAAGCTACTGGAAGCGGACTATCAGGAGGCGGGGCATCAGGCGGAAAGCGTCCGCATCTCGTAAAGGGTTCTGCTGAAGCAAAAGCATACATGGCGAGTATTCGCAAAAAGAAAGGCAATGGCGCCGGTGTTTATGGAATGCCCGAACTTCTCGGTCGCACTACACAGGTTTTAGAAGGTCAGGGTGGAACTGATGGGTTTCCTTCGGGATTTAAGGATAATAATCCAAATGCTATGGCAGGAGGACGAAGGCGTGGTCGTGGAATGAGTGGCGGTGCTGTGCCTTTGAAGCAACAACTCGTCGGCATTCTTGATGACCGCACTCTTAATGGAAGCGGAATGAGTGGAGGCGATTTTTGGAGCGATTTTGGTGATGGTTTTATGTCCGTAATTAAACCTGTATCACAGGTTGTCGGTGCTATAGCGCCTTTTTTGGGAGCAGGTCAGTCGGGCGGAAACGAAGGAGTTAGTAGCGAACTTGCTCTTATGTCAGGAAGCGCCCCCCTTGCTGAAGCATTTTTAGGAGGACGCAGACCCGCCGATGTTCCCCGTGATGAAAAGGTTATGCTTATGAAGAAAGCACTCGCAGATTATGCCATGATGAAGCAATTCAAAAATCACCTTAAGGCACGACAGGGTGGCGGGATGAGTGGGGGTGATTATGGATTAGCGAACTCTTCTATGCCTATGGGTATGGGTATGTCAGGCGGGGCGTTGTCTCACGATGGAAATATGGCGATGGCTGATGCTATGGGCGATATATTCGCAGGTATGGGAACGAGTGGCGGTCGTGCTGTTGGTGGTTCTCATAAACTCAAATTGAAACCCGAATTGTATGGAACATCTATGACTGGATCGGGTATTATGGAACCTGCCGTCAGTGCTGAAGTGGGACAACCCCGCTATTCATACGGCAATATGGCGGATACTGCCGGTAAATCAAATGTCGGCAGTGGTGGCCGCAGAGGAAAAGGCAAACTAACCATCACACACGGGGCAGGCATGTCAGGTGGGGATTTTTGGAGTGATTTGGGTGGTGTCGCAAGTAATCTCGCCCCCCTTCTCGCATTTTTGTAAATCTTTAGCGACAATTTTATAATATTTTAATCTATTGAATTATTATAAAGCATAACTACAATGGTGAAAAAAGGCAAAGGTTTTTGGGACAACCTTGTTAGTGGCGACTGGGACGGACAAAAGGCAGCACAGAAGAAAGCGGATGAGGCAGCAGCAGAAGCACACCGATTGGCAAATAGAAGCAGTTATGAGAAAGGGACTGATTTATTTACACAGGGAGTAAGCAGTATCGGTTCATCGTTATTTGATGCTTTAGGACATATTGCGAAACAACATTTAGCAGGCAACGGCGCATCAGGCGGGGCAAAGGGCGACCAACGACGCTTTATGTCAAACCGAGCAGTTCCTAATCGTGTTCCTAATGCTGTTAGGGTTCGTGAAATGAATGATGTTAAGAACTACAATCGCCAACAACAGCAACGCGTATTTGATATGGAGAAGCGTCAGGTTCAGGGCGAAAGCGAAAGCATTAAACCGATTGATGCGAAGGACGCAGGAGCCGCATTCAAATTACAATCTTACATATCAAAATTACAGCAGATACTCGGGCAGAAAGCAGACCTGTTTTCGCAACTTCAAGCATCGCCATTTACGGATCTAAATCAACTGAAAGGCACAACGAAGCAATCCAGTTTGCTTACGATGATTGCTTCCAAAGCAGAGTTTCTTCAAGCGTATAACGAAATGGTGTCGTATGTATTCCTTTTTTTCAAGGACGTCCAGTTGGATAATCGGGTCAGGGATAGAATGTATGCTTCTTACTTCTCACCATTAATGGACCAGATGCGTCAATTGGGACAATCTTATCCTGAATTGTTTAAAGACATCCCTGCGCCAGTTCGCGCCGAGTTTGAGGGACAACCTGAAACGCGTCAGGGCAAAGTATATGAACTCGTGCGTAGAGAATTACGCGACATGTATTCACTCCTGAATGTCGCCGCCGATAATATCCAAGACGGCATTTTCCGCACGATTGGGGCGAAGGATGTTGCCGAGTATTCACGCGATAATGATATAAATCGCACATTCGCAAAGAACCCGCCACCACCATCAGCACCCGTTCCATCTATGGCATCAAAACAAGCAGCACAACAAATCAGGATGGCAGACCAAGTCATCGCAGGAAACGCAAGAGCAGCGGCCGCACAAGCAGCAGAAATCGCAGAACGCAATCCTTACGACCCGAGAGGTGATATAGGATTAGACCCGCAAACACAAGCAAGATACGCCAACATTCAACGGCAATTAGCTCAAACAGGACAAGCACCGCAAACAACATTCCCGTTAAGGACGATTGCTGACTTAGAAAATGAGTTTAGGGCTGGACGGATGAGGCAAGAGGAAGCATCAACATATATAGTGGGTGTGCTTCAAATTGGAGTAGAATTAGGTGCCTTTTCACAAGCACAATATACGGCTGCCGTTCAAGGCGCAGACCAAAATCAAGCTCCAGTTGAGGCGTTAATGGATTTGGCATTGCCAGCAGTTCAAATCTATAACGATTGGATTATATCTCGTGGAGTTCTCGCACCCGGCGAGGAAGAACAAGAACGCGGTTCAAGAAGTCCGTCTCCAGAAGCGCGTCCCCGTTCGCCACCAGCGCAGCCAGGACAACGCGACCAATCCGTTCCACCACAAAACGCATCTCCCGACCAAATTGACGCTGCTGTAGAGGACTTTGTTCGCAGAAGCAGATTTCCAACGGATAGAGTATTGCCAACACAAGACAGCGGTCCTGGCGATTTTGGTGGCGAAAGATGGCGACCATTGGCAGCAATAGAAGCCCGACTGCGTGATAATGGTTTTAAGGCACGAGTTGTTGCCGATATTAAAGCAGCCATTCGCAGATATAATGCGACGAAACCGAAACAAAAGCCGGGCAGGAAAAAACCACAACAACAACCAGGCCAACAGGGCGGACCCGCCCGTTCAAGAAGTCCATCCCCGCAAGGTCAGCAGGGCGGACCCGCACAACCCGGTTCAAGAAGTCCGTCTCCAGCACAACAAGACCCTTTTGCTGATTTACCCGGCGATCTCGGTGGAAATGGTATGTCGGGCGGTCGCTTCCGTTCTCATCAAAATCTTCGCGGTCGTTCTGGTCGTGAATTGGACTTTGTCCCCGCAAAAGCACTCAACTCCGCAGCGCCCCCTGTATCAATGGGTTATGGTTCGCATCATCGTCCAAAGTTTGCGTGGGAACAAGAACAGGAGGCGGCAGGTCCGCGTTATGTTCGCCAAGACCGCCAAATATACAATAGAGACGGCGGTCTCGGTATGGTTAATCCTAATAATGAAATCAGCACTTATCATGTTCTTCGCACGGCAGGTGAAGTCGGTCGTGGTATGTCGGGTGGTGTCTATCTTCCTAAAGAGTATGTCGTCCAACCCGCAGGTGAAAAGGAGTTCTTTGGATATGGTGTGGATGGTGATAATGATGTCTTTGGAATGGAGGGCGGATATGGTTCTCTCAAGCGTCGTCTCGCAATGACGAACCCTTTTGCCGTATCAAAAGATTATCACTACAAACCAAAGGAAACCGGATACGACGACGCGATGGACTTCGCTTACGGCAATCACGAGCAACCGAACGAGGACGCACAACAGGCACACGAAGAGGAGGAAGAGAAACCCGTTGATTTGGATGAGAACCCGAACCCCTTCCGTGTTCGCCAAGAAAATTACAAGGTAAATACTGGAAAGATGAAGAAGGTGTCATACAAGATGCCGAATATGTAAAAGGCACAATATTTTAATATTCATAGGTATTATATAGCTATGGATATTACAGAAAAGAAGAAGTTAGGAACTGAACTTCGCATTTTTACAAATGCTTTGATAC
>Ga0247723_1000843_pt1 | contig 19312 bp, 18 predicted proteins | sample MSEWelMarce5H_FC_FD_189079 | JGI IMG/M metagenome (GOLD analysis project Ga0247723, IMG submission 189079) | Subsurface sediment microbial communities from gas well in West Virginia, United States - MSEEL Well Study Marcellus 5H_FC | ecosystem: Environmental > Terrestrial > Deep subsurface >... | reverse complement strand
GTGGCCGGGAGTAAAGACTCAGGTTATTAAGGGATCTGCAGTTCAACGCAAGAAACAATTTGCCAACGAAGAGGCACAAGTATTTATTATCAACTGGGAATCACTTCGCTCACACTCACGGCTTTCGGGCTACGGCTCTATTGCTTTAGTGAAGTGCGTCGAGATGGGTGGACAAGATCCAAGCGTTACAGAGACTCGATGTGAAGTTCACCCTCGTGAACTTAATATGATTGACTTTAAAGCAGTCGTTGCTGATGAGATTCACCGCTCTAAAGAACCAAAGTCTAAGCAAACTCGTGCTCTGTGGGCTGCAACTGGTGATGCTCCTATTCGCTTTGCACTTACTGGTACTCCGATTGCTAAAGATGTTGTCGACCTATGGTCAATCCTTCATTGGCTGTCTCCTATTGATTGGCCATCAAAAACAAAGTGGATTGATCGAATGATTGACATCATGCTAAACGCATTTGGTGGAATGATGGTTATTGGTGTTAAGCCACATATGGAAGATGAGTTTCATAAGAGCGTAAACCCTGTAATGCGTCGTATGCTCAAAAAGGTTGTGCTTCCTTGGCTACCACCTGTTATGAACGAGCGTCGTGATGTTGAGATGTCAACTAAGCAGAAGAAGGCTTATGATCAAATGCGTGACACAATGATTGCTGAGCTTGAGAATGGGGATGCAGTTACTGCTCCAAGTATCTTGACTCAGACAACTCGTTTGCTCCAGTTTGCTAGTTCTTATGCAACTATGGAAGTTGATGAGTCAACTGGAGAGATGAAGACAGTTCTTGCTGGCCCATCTTGTAAGGTGGACTCACTTATGGATGATATTAAGAATGGCGACTTTGGAGATGACTCCGTTGCCGTCTGTGCAGTCTCACGTCAGCTCATTGATCTTCTTAGCGCAGAACTTACAAAGGCTGGAATTAAGCACGGACTGATTACTGGTGCTCAGAATGAAGATGAGCGTCAAAGAGCCGTGGATGACTTTCAAGCAGGAAACATTAAATGGGTCCTTTTCACTGCTCAGGCGGGTGGTGTAGGTATCACGTTGACCGCTGCTCGTCGTCTTGTTATGCTACAGCGACCTTGGTCACTAGTTGATCATCGTCAGGCTTTAGATCGTGTGCATCGTATTGGTAGCGAAATCCACGACTCTATCTTGATTATGGATTATGTAACAGAGGGAACAATTGAAGAAAGAGTTTTGCAAGTGTTAGAAACAAAGTCAGACAACTTCGAACAGATTGTTCGAGATAAAGATCAACTGATGAAGTTGCTCAAAGATGATAAGGCAGGTGTTCTATGAGTGGTGTAGTAAGACTATCTAACTCAGAGTTACAAACATTTAAGGATTGCCGTCGTAAGTGGTGGCTTGCTTACTATCGCCGTTTACAACCAAAGTTTCGTGATAAGACTGGTGCTTTAGCTTTTGGTAGCCGTATCCACGCAGCACTAGACGATCACTATGCAAATGGAACTCCATTGCTTGAAGCGCACTCCAAGCTTGTGCAGGTAGATAAAGAGATTCTTCTTGCAGACTTTTTAGATGTATCAAGTCTTGAAGCAGAAGCAGAGATGGGTCGCATCATGCTTGAAGGCTACGAAGAGTGGGTTGCAGAAGAAGGAATTGACGCAGAGCTTGAGATGATTTCAACTGAAGAAACAATTATTGCTCCGCTATTTAATGGCGAGGTTGAATTACAGGGAAAGCTGGATATGCGTGTTCGTCGTAAAGTTGACGGAGTTCGTATGTTTCGTGACTTTAAAACTGTAGGTGGTTCTTTAGGAGACTTTGGGAACCTTGCTCATATGAACGAGCAGGTTATGACCTACATGCTTCTTGAGGCTACAAAGGCTGATGAAGAGCATCGCTCGGATGGCGGTATCTTTACCCTTCTTAAAAAAGTAAAGCGCACAGCAACTGCTCGTCCACCTTTTTACGATCAGGTAGAAGTTCATCACAATGTATTTACAATGCGTTCTTTCTGGAACAGAATCCACGGAACGATTACTGATCTTATGAATGTTCGTAGAGCTTTAGATACTGGCTCAGATCATTCATTTGTTGCATATCCGACACCAAGTCGTGACTGCAAATGGAAGTGCCAATTTTTCGCTATATGCCCTATGTTCGACGACGGAAGCGCTGCCGAACAAGCACTTAGCGATTCGTATGAGGAAGCAGATCCTTATGCGTATTATGAAACCGACAAAAAAGGAAGTGAGTGACGTATGAGCGATATTCAACGTTCTCTTACCGTTATGGTGTATGGGGAGAGTAAGGTTGGTAAATCCAGTCTTGCTGTTACAGCACCGTATCCACGCCTAATGCTCGATGTTGAGGGTGGACACCGCTTCCTCCCAATCATCGTAAAGTACTGGGATCCTCTTCGTGAGGAGCCACCAGTGGCTGATGGAACTTGGGATACATGCGTAGTCACAGTGCGTGACTATGACACTGTTCTCAAGACATACCAGTGGCTACAACTAGGTAAGCATCAATTCAAGAGTCTAATCATCGACTCTGTATCTGAACTTCAAGTTAAGTGCTTGGAGAACATTGCAGGTGTTAATCAGATGACACAGCAGCAGTGGGGAGAACTTCTTCGCCACATGGGTGGACTCTTGCGTGACCTGCGTGACCTAACAATGCACGCTACAAATCCATTAGAAGCAGTAGTTCTAACTGCAATGGCTCGTCTTGATAAGGATGGTCGTTATCGTCCATACCTACAAGGTCAGCTTGCAATTCAGGCTCCGTACTTCTACGACATTCTGGGTGCGATTACCGTTGAGGAACGTCACAATCCAGATCCAACACAACCACCATTCAAAGTTCGTCGTATGTACGTTGAACGCACAAATCAGCATGAAGCTGGAGAGCGTGTACAAGGACGTCTTGGCAAGGTAGTTGAGCAAGAAAATCTCTCTATCGAAAGAATGTTAGACATTGTTTTCGGCCAGAGACAAGCAGCAGCGGCGGCCGCAGCAGCTGAAACAACAACACAGAAAGAAGGATAAAGGTGAGTACCAAAAATTGGTCTGACTTAATCAAGGATGCTGGTGAAACTGGCAGTTACGAACCACTACCAGATGGTGATTACGATCTAGTAGTAGTAGAAGCGACTGCAACAACATCACAGTCTGGTAAGACAATGTTCAAGCTAAAGGCGCAGGTTGAGGGCGGAGCTCACAACAAGCGTCTTGTATGGGATAACTTGGTTGTAACACCAGAAAGCCCTGCAGCACTTGGTATGTTGTTCAAAAAGTTCCACGCAATGGGAATTGGTCGTGGATACTTTGACACAAACCCAACTAACGCACAGATTGAGGCAACACTCACTGGTCGTAGATTCCGTGCACAGATTGGTAGCCGTATGTATAACGGAGCCAAGAAGAACGAAATCCGTAATTACTTCCCAAGTGCAGCAACAATTGCTGCAATGCAAGGTGATACTCCAGCTCCTGCTCAGGCAGCAGCGCCAGCATCTCCACCACCAGCTCCAGCTCCTGCTCCAGCACCTGCTGCAGCAGCGCCAGCTCCAGCTCCAGCAGCACCGTCTGCACCGTTCTAATAAAGTTTGTTGGGGGGCTGCTCAAGACAGGGCAGCCTCCTAATAATCAACAAGGAGAAAAATGAAAGTATTGGTTACAGGATTTACAGCATCTCAGTGCTCTGAGAATGCTAATAATCGCCTGTCTACTTTTACTGGATTGTTTAAAAATGCTTTAGATGAACTTCAATGTAATGTAACTTGGGAAAAGCCACAGCTCAGTATGAGCAAAGAGTATTTAGATCAATATGACTTGATTGTTGTTGGTATTGCTTCCCCTCACAGCATGTCAGCTAATTATGTTTACGCTGGACTTTGGGTAGCCAGCCAAGCAAAAGAACTTGGGAAGCTTAGACTTCTTATTGATGCACCAGACCCATACTGGATTTGGTCTGGAATTAGAGATTGCAATGACAATCCACAAAAACTTTTTAAGTCTTTTTACGCTAGAAGATATAACTATTTTGAAGCACAAGAGCGTAAGTACGCTGAGCCAATCTATCGTTTTTTACAGCACCTCTACACAGAACAGTGGGCAAAGACCATAGTCCCAAGCATGCCTTGGTTTTCTAGAGAGGTTGTTTCTAGTAGGATCAAGAATCTTCAGACTGAAGATGTAATTGGTATTTGCTATGACAGAGACATTATTGACGCCTCTACGGACCGTATGGAGCCTTCTTATGGCAACTATTGGTGTGCTGATGCACCTAAAAGCGATTGGACCAAAAAGGTTATCAAGAGTTTGACTTCAGAGGTGATACCAGTGAGACTTCATAAATACGATAAAAGTGAAGAAATTCTAAGTCGCATAGAGAACTCTATGGGAACTTTGATTAGTACATATAAAAACAACGACCCTTGGTGGTCTATAGCGATATCTCAATCAATTGCGGTTGGTGTTCCTGTAGTTACTGATTGGCGTCATACATCTTGGGTAGGAGCAGAATGGGCGTTTTTACCTTCAACACTGGAAGAGATGAGCCCGAGTCAACGGCTTATCGTGGCACAAAGTCAGAAAGATTTTTACAGAGATGCCACTCCCTCACGGGAGGAATCTTTGCAAAAAACAGCAGAGGCGCTGGACAATCAGAGCTTGCTGTCAGTAATCTAGGCACATCTGTCAGAAAGGACATTAAGATGCCAGAAGTAGATATGAACTGGGTTAAAGTACAACTCACGGAAAACAAGACCAAAAGAGTAGTTGGCGATACCGTCATCAAACTCCTCAACACTTGGGCTGAAGTTAAAAGCACCGACCCAGATCCAGATAAAGATCAAGCTAACCTAAGTCAGGTAATTGAGCTATTTAGCAAGATTGCTTTAGGCCATGCAATTGTAAAAGAAAATAAGAACGAAAACTGGACTCCAGCACAGTCTGGACAACTAGTTGTTGCAGATGAAGTCCGTGTTAAGTGGAATGCTTTTGATGGTGAAAAAGGTAAAATCCATAACGGACGCCGTGGAAAGATTGTCAGCATCCGCTATGGCGACATTATTGTTAAAACAACAGATGGTAAAGAGCCAATGCTAGACGGTTTTCACTACACACCTCAGCAGCTTGAGAAACGAGTCCCCTAATGAACTCTGCTACTTTTAAATTTAAGGTAGAGGGAAGTGACTACCAAAACCTGCAAGACAAGGTTAAGACAGAGTTAGCTGGTTTTATTGAGGTTGATCTTGAAGACCTTAATAAGTATGTTAGCTACGAGCTAGACATAAGCCCTATTGAAAAAACAGCTACCACATACTCATACGCTGCTTCAGTGACTGCGAGGTTAAAGAATGTCTGAAGAATCAAGTAACTCTATCCCTTCTGGTAACGGATACTCTAAGCAGACATCCGACACTCCGCATCGTGTTGAAGCGCTGCGTGAAGCTGCTCGTATTACAACACAGGACAGAAATACCAACTATGGTGGTCCAGAGGAAAACTTCACACGAACTGCAAAGATCTGGTCTGTAATCCTTGGACAAGAAATTACCAACGAGCAAGTTGCAATGATGATGGTTGGTCTTAAGATGGCCCGCTTTGCTCATGGGTCAGGATTTCAACCTGATACATGGATTGATATTGCAGGGTATGCTGGATGCGGTTACGAAGTTGGAAAGATTGCATCGGAGCAATAAGAGTAGACTAGAGCCATATAAAACTACTTGAAGGTAGGAGAAGATGGCCGCAGAGCCCGTCATAAGCCCTATGCCAGTATGCGAAGCGTGCTGGCTAGAGAACCACACTAAGTGGGAGCCTGAAAGCGTGGACGAAAAAGGTAAGATTCTTATGCGTCTTAAAGGCGTAGATGTCCCAGAAAAAGTAAATAATGGGAATGTTGAAGTCTGCGTTATGTGTGGTGGAATAACTATTGCAGGAATCTTTGAGCTCAAGCTGACTAACGAGGTCTACTACCTAGATGGATCTTATGAAGAAAGCTTTGAAGTCCCGCTGGAAAGCACAGAAGAAGAGTAGGGGATAGACATTAAAGACGAAAGACACGGTCAGCATCTCTGGTCTGAGTGGGGTGGGAATGGCTACAACGAACAGCTTACAGCCTCTACTATTTACTATACCTTTGATCATATTGATCTAGAAAACGATTTAGTACGAAGAGCTCTTGCCTCAGCTCTACAAAGAGATGGTGTTGCTGTTTCTTTAGGTGATGGATTTAATATGATAGATAAGGCTATTCCAGTACATGGGTGGTCTGGACTTATTGAGGATGAGTTGGAATTTACTGTATGCGATGATTCTGGGGAAACTGAGTACGGAGATATTGTAGGGGCAGCACTTGCAACGACATGGGTGGAAATATAGTACATAGTTTATAGTCTATAGTCGAGCGGTTTTATAGTCTATAGTCTAAAATAGTCTATATGTGGAAACCAGCTGATGATCTAGAATGGCAACGAGACGCTTCATGCGCCGACCCTAAGAACAAGGAATCAGTTGATTGGTTCTTTTCCAAAGAACCTGCAGAAAAATACTCAGCTAAGAACATGTGCTTTGAGTGTCCTGTGCGCTCACAGTGCCTTCAATGGGCTCTAGAGCATCGACAGATTTGGGGCATATGGGGCGGAAAAGATGAAGTTGATATTCGTAGAGCTTTGTCTGTTTCTTATAATGGAGAAGAAACACGCAGAAGAAGATTTCCTAACTGCCCTTACTGCACAGCTCGACCATCAAAGTTAGAAACATCTATTGAGCAACTACCTAATGGTGGTCGCTGGACTACAGCAAAAGTAGTTACCTGTACTGAATGTAATTTCTCATGGAGAAGTCGTACTAGTGCAAATGCGGTAGAAGCTTATAAGTTGGAGAAAGAAGAAAAGTCTAAAAAAAGTTCAAAGAAAACTAAGTAAGCTTTTCTTTACAAAACTTTAGATTTGACTGAAGTCTTTCATCTGCTGGATCAATATCCACTGCAGCTTGTGCGTAGAAAACAGCATCTTCATACATACCTAAATTGTATGCAGCAATAGCAGCAAAGTCGTGTGGTGCTGCTCCCCAAGCTTCTGCTTCACAGAGATACTCAAGTGGCTTTTCTTTAATAGCAAGGGCTTCCTTAGCGCACTCAAGTGAATTAGCCCAGTCTTTGCGATCATAGTAAACCTTTGCAAGATCAACCCAAGGTTCTCTACGGCCGGGCGCTTGATCAATTGCTTTACGCAACCAGATTTCTGCTTCTGCTGGAAGTGACTTAGCAATAAACCGCATAGATGCGGCACGTTCTGGTGCCCAGTGTGCTGTAGGTAGAGATAGATGGCGCTTTAGCTCTGCTGCAGCTTCAATATAGTGTCCGTAAAAATAAAGTTCACGACCGTAGTAAAAAGCATTGCGGTCGTTATATGGATCTTCTTTTACAGAAAGTGCAAGAAGTGGTAAGTATTGAGAACGAGACTTAGATGGATCTGGGTGATGGTGTGTTTCTAGCCCATCGATCCATTCTTGTTTTTCTTCCATACCGTAAACATAAAGACACTCGTGAACTGGATGACGCCAACGGTAGCCCTTACGAGCATGAATGTGGTCATAACTAAACTCTAAGCCCGGAGTTCCATCTTCATTCCAAGACCAGATGTGTTTGTAACGAGGACGAGTAACACCACGCTCCCATGCGGCTTCTAGTAAAGGACGCCAGTTGGGTGTGATCACTTCATCCATATCAAGAGAGATACACATGTCAATATCAATAGGAAGTGCAGCTAATGCAGCATTGCGTGAGTCATCAAATCTCCAAGGAGCAACTCGCACATCTACAACATTGATCCCAAGCTCACGAGCACGTTCTACTGTTCCATCTGTTGATCCTGTATCAGCAATAAGGAGGTAGTCAGCATCTTTAGATGCCTCGAACCATTTATCAACAAACTGACGTTCGTTAAGCGCAATGGTGTAAATAGCTACTTTCATTTTTACCCTATCTTTCTATACCAGCACTGATAATCTTGCAGGACTAACTCTAACCTATCTCGATAAATACTGCCGAACGCATCAATAGCCATCTTTGGCTCTTTAAGGGGTCCAAGACCAGCGCTCCACTGGTAGTCATCAAAGGCAATGATCCCGCCTATATTGAGGCACTCGTAGGCCGCTACAGCATCTTTAATGACCCCGTATGCCGTGTGGTCACCATCAACATAGATAAAATCATATGTCTGCATATTATTCTTAAAGAAGCTATCACTAGTTCCTTTGTATTTAACAATTTTTCTTGATTCTTGACCAGCCTTAGTTTTAAAATCATAAAGACTCTCAACAGTGGACCAATTCATTCCATGATGTACTGGCTCATCTGAGCCCTCCCATGTATCAACATCGATCAGTACGGAGTCTTGGTGTGTTAGTAGATTGTCGTGAAGCCAAACAGAGGCATCCCCCGTATAAGCTCCTACTTGTAGACAACGAACAGGCTTACCTGCAAAATTACGAAGCAGGTGCATATAAAAGTTTTTCTGGCCATCATTTTGAAACCAGTTTACATACTGATCCATTTAAGTCCTTTTCGTCGTTTTGCTAATTTTATTAAGGCAAAAATACCTTACTATCTACTCTACTGTAAACTCCACCCAAGACAGGGTATCTTCATCCCATGCATAGCGCTTGTCATCTGTCGGATAAGCAACTGGTGCTTGCCACAAACAGGTATCTTCATCAAGCACCCATGAAGCAAAAGGTTTAGGGGCATAAAATGCATCACGCTCTAGGTCGTATGTATATCCTAATCCAGCATAGTTTTTTCTAAAAGGAGTTCCACCAAGAGAGTGTTCTCCTCCAATAGTGTTATATGATGTTTTTACCCAAGTACCGCCCAAACCAAGTGTATTAGCAAGGTAGTTATGGCCATCTGACTCGTAAAGATCATCTACAACCAGTACACGAACAACAATGTTATTTTCGTCTAGCTCTGCAAAATGTGCCATTATTTTTTCTCTCCATAAAGCGGCTCTGTGTGAAGTAGTTTTACTTCTCGTTTTGTGACTATTCCGCCTTTTTCATCAAGTTGAGTTTTTGCCAGTGTCTCGCTGTCAGCAATTATATGAACTAACATAGTTACCTCATAGCTAAAGCATTGTGTTAATTTATCCTTTGTCATATGAATTCTCCTTATTTAAGATATCTGATAATAACACAACCAGAGCCACCATTCGCACCTTGCGTTACTCGACCAGCTGTAAAGTCATACCCTGCACCGCCGCCACCACCACCTGTTGTCGGTATTCCAGCAGCTCCAATTGATTGACCTGAAAAAGACCAAGCGCCGCTTCCGCCGCCACCATTACCACCAGTTCTTGATCCTGGAATATTATTACTCCACTCTCCTCCTCCACCGCCACCAGCAAACCACCAAGTACTAGATATATTTTCACCGAAACCAGTAGCAGCTCCCCATGAAGAATAGGTACTTAAACCGTTACCGCCATTACCGCCAGAAGTAGGGGTAGCTGACGTACCTGCTGCTCCAGCGCCGCCTCCGCCACCACCCGGCGATAGTGTGCTGTTATTTCCTCCACCACCGACATTTCCTTGACCTGAAGTAATAACAGATCCACCTGATGTTGCAGCAGCTCCACCACCACCACCGCCAGAACCACCGTTACCACCGTTAGTTCCAGTACTGCCAGTAACTGATGATCCACCACCACCACCACCAACAACATTTGTTAAAGTATGAAATCTAGAATCGTTTCCATTGCTTGCGACAGTGCCAGTATAAGAAGCTGCACCGCCTGATCCTACCGTGACTGTATAACCAGTTGCAGTTAAAGCTTCTGTAAAATAACTTAGACCACCAGCTCCACCACCACCACCAGATCCACCACCTGCGTAAGCTCCACCGCCACCGCCTCCAGCGACTACAAGAATATCCGCAGTCAGCGACTGCGTCGGAGTAAATGTCCCTGATGTACTAAATGAGTGATACCAATAGGTAGCATCAGTTGTAACAAAACCACCAGTTGCCTTTAGTCCAGAAATAGGAAAACCAGTATAAAGATTACTAGTTCCATTAAATGTATGAATTGTGTTTCCACCTGATGAAGTAACTGTTCCACCAATTGCTTTTTGGGTCCCCGTATAAGAAAGAATTACAATCCCTGAACCGCCACTACCCGCTACGGGAGTTCCAGAACTGTGACTAGCTGCACCACCACCACCGCCACCAGTGTTATCAATTCCATTACCACCGCTACCAAGATAGGTAGCGCCAAACCCACCACCACCAGATCCACCAGGAGCATCATTGCCATCAGATCCATTATATGAAGCACCGCCGCCACCACCAGCATAAGTAACTGATGATCCTGAAATTGAGTTTGCTATACCGTCTCCGCCAGCGCCGCCTCTTGTATTTGATACTCCATTACCACCTGCAGAAAAAGCTCCACCGCCACCGCCACCAGCATCACCAACACCAGTTCCTCCATTATTACCTTCAGAAGGTGTGTAACCGCCAGCATTACCAGTTGCAAAAACACCAGAACTATTTAATGATCCACCACCAGAACCGCCATTGAATCCTTTACCAGGAGAATTATCAACTCGTGTGGTTTCATTACCAGCTCCACCGCCACCAGTGGCAGATATTGTACTAAATGAAGAGTTAAAACCACTGTTGCCATTAATAGTCATGTTTACTGTGTAGCCTGTGCTTGCACCACCAGCACCTACAATTACAGGGTAGTTTGTGAATGCACTAACACTTAGATTTGTCGCAGTTCTATAGCCGCCAGCACCGCCACCAGCACCACCAGCGTTAGGACCTGCTTGTGAACCAGCACCGCCACCAGCTACAACTAAAAGATTATTAATAGTTGTTAAACCAGTTACCAAATTTCCGCTTATACCAGACGCAGCAATCCCAATGATAGGCATTTAGGCTATATCTCCGCTTGCGTACCAAAGATCCGTTCCCGCTTTGATCAAAGTCATAGCAGAGTAGCGAACTCTTGTCTTAGGGGTAGCAGCTGTTGCACCTGTTGATAGAACAGTAACGCCAGAATCGCCTTGCACGGTTACTTGTCCTGTACCAATTTGAATAAGGTTAATTAAACTTCCAACGGGGTATGCAACATTCGAGTTCAAAGGAATTGTATATGTTTGAGCACTTGAGTTAGATGCGGTAACTAGATCATCACGATCACTTAAAACAAAAGTATATGTTGTTCCTGTTTGTGCATTGATTGCTTCAATGCCGCCAGCACCTGTTGGTCCAGTTGCACCCGTAGCACCTGTAGCACCAGTAATGCTTGCACCCGTTGCACCAGTTGCTCCTGTTGCACCCGCTGCACCCGTAGCACCATTTGTTCCATTATCTCCAGCAGGACCTGTTGGTCCTGTAGCTCCCGTTGCACCAGTAGGACCCGCAGGTCCTGTTACAGTACTTGCTGCGCCTGTTGCACCTGTTGCACCAGTAGCACCAGTTGCACCATAAGCACCAGTCGCACCTGTAGGCCCTGTCGGACCACCGCTAGGACCAGTAGGGCCTGTATCTCCCGTAGATCCAGTTGGTCCTGTTATAGAATCACCTTGCGGACCTGTAGGCCCTGTCGGACCTTCTGGTCCTACGAATGGTCCAGCGTTATACCATTCTGTATTTAAATCACTCCAAATATAAAGATCAGTATCAACAATATAAGCATCACCAATAGCCCCTGTTGGGTTATCCGCTTCAAGTAACTCGATAGTTGCATAAGACCCTAATACGGAAACTCCAGATCCAGTACTTCCAGTTGGACCCGTAGGGCCTGTTGGTCCAGACGGACCAGAAGGGCCTTGCGGACCTGTAGGTGCGACAGTGGCAACAGTATTAAATCCACTTCCAGTGTAGACATTTACATCTTCTGAAATACTATCAACCCAAATATCTCCAACTTGAGGAAATCCTGGCTGAGTAGCTTGATAAACAATATTAGATCTACCACTAGACTCATAAGCTGCTGTAGCAGAAAAAGATGCATTTGCAGTGCTTGCTGCAACATAAATTTTATCTCCAACAGCAAGTGCAAATCTAAATGTTTCAAACGACTGACCGACACCGACAACTAAACTATTTACAATATACACATAGCTAGACGGGTTTCCTGGAGCTTCTACAGGTTCAACATAAATTGTTGCATTAAGCTCTACAGCACCTTTATTTGCAACAATAACAGAAGCAACGCAAGCAACATCTGCGGTTGCAAGTAAATCAAATGAACTCACAAATGCAGCAGGTGATGCTACTCCTAAGCGTTTTACTGGCATGTTACACCGTCCCTATAGTTTGCCAGCCAGTAGAAGTTTTTACTTCTAAGGCATCTGTTTCTGTATTAAATCTTACATACCCTACCTCTGCAGATCCAGATCTTTCAGAAGTTAATCCTTTATCAAGATATAATGTATTATCAACACCACGGATAACTTTATTAGTAAAAGTTTGAGCAATGTTCTCTGGTTGAGCCGCATCTTCCTGAGGAACTCCGTTAATACTGAATGAAGTTAAAGGAATAGATGTTCTTACATAAACAGTGTCTCCATCATTTAATGCAAATCTAAATGTTTCAAACGACTGACCGACACCTATATTTAGATTAGATGCAATATAAGCATACTGAGCAGCAATGGTTGCGTTGGCAGGTACGATCCATATAGATACCTTATTTAGAGGAGTTGCGTTGATTGCTTTATTAGCAACAACTACTGACACTAAATAGTTATCTGTAGAGTTATATAAAACAGTATCTGTATTGGCTGCGGGATTAGAAAGCCCAAGTCGTAGAATTGGCACTTTTGCCTCCTATGCCTGAGCTTCAGACCATGATAGTTTAGCTGATGTGAGTGTTGCGTTACCTGTTAGACGTGCAACTGCTACAGTCATAATATCAGGTCCGTCAGGATAAATGCTATCTCCACCAAGAATAGAGTTAGACAACTCGAACAGTGTGCTTACATCTACTGTAGTTGTACCTTCTACACCACCAGTACCGCCAGCTCCACGGAAATTGTAAACCTGAACTCCACCAGAAACAGTATCAGCTGCAGTGTGCTCGACGATCTGAGTCAAAGAAGGAGCATCTACACCAACAAAGTTCAAGTTGTTGAGACGTGGGTTAAGTAGAAGCTTAACGTCAACAAGCTGCGTTGAAGAGATACCAATTTCCTTCAAACGAAGCTGCATGCGGTTAACAACATCTCGGTCGCCAAGCTTACCTGTCAAACCAGAAGACACTGATGGTGAAAGGCGTAGAGAGATAAGTGGCTGGTAGTTTGGACCAGAGGTGTTATTAAGTGATCCATCTGGATACAAGAAGTATGTGTACTGAGTGTTTCCTTGGTTTGTAAAGTTAATAACTTCACCAATTACGGCACCTGCTTCTGTAATTGCAGTCTGTGCGGTTCCAGCAGAGGTGTATGTAAATGTTGTTGAGTTAGTTACTGTTACTGTAAATGGTCCGTTTGCTGTAGTAGCAAAGTTTGCATTTGCAAGACCATAAATTCCAACATACATACCAGTGCTTAAACCATGGTTAGTCGCTGTAACAACAGTTACTGTAGATCCAGATCGAGCTACTGATGCTCCAGTTGTAATTGTTGCATTTGATGGAGCTAAGTGGATCAAGTTAGCTGAGTTAACAAAAGCTTTATATCTAGAGCCATTTGTTAGGTTCGCAGTTGTGTTAGATCCAACAATTTGAGTTGCAGGGTTAAGAGCGTTTGAGCCTCTTAAGCCGTTAGCACCGATTGATTCAAACTGAAGAACATCTCCAGTACGGAAACCGTGAGCCTGTACTGTAAATAGGTCTGTAGTTAAGTTGATGCCTGTTGATGCAAAGGACTTAGCAGTAGTTCCTCTAATATCCAATGTCTGGCTATTCTGTGTAAAGAGATATGCATTATCGTCATCATAACGACCATCCATCATTACCGAAGTACCCCAGTGGAATAGGAACGGAATATAGGTTGGATTTTCGTATGTAACTACTTCGTAGCGAGCTGGAAGGTTACCAGAGCGTAGGTATGACTCAAACAAGTTGTTATTGTGAACAAACTCGTGTACATACTGGACTTGACCATCAGTAGTCTTGAATCCAAAGCGAATCTTACCTGCACCGTACCAAGAATAGTCAATGTAAGCCATCTGAATACGGCTTAGGTCTAAGTTATACCCAGTTACACCAGTTCCATCGCAAGGGTCAATTGACCAATCTTCCTGAGGGACCTTAGTGTCAACAGTCTTTGTCACAATAATGCCTGACTTAGCAGGTGTAAATGAGTGAACTGTAGTTGTTCCTACGCTAGAAAGATTTACATTGCTCTCTGCTTCAGGAGATGCTAGAAGCTTAAAAGTATTACCAGTAAGTAGGTCAATGTAATAAGTTCTACCATTAATAAGACCACCAATTGGCTCGCCATCAATTGAGTTGTATGTTACTGGTAGTCCATCACTAAATCCGTGACCGACAATTGTAAATACGTCTGTTGATGTGTTTACAACTGTTGCTGGGTTAAATTCTTTTTCTGTACCAGATGAGCCCTTATATTCAGGACGAACTGACATACGAGTGTTGGAGTCAATCTGAGTTACACGATAGCTTTGACCACGCATAACAACAAAGTCGCCTACCTCCAGCTGAGCTTCAAAACTTGTTCCAGTTCCAAAGATAAGCTCTGAACCTTGCTGAGCAGCTACTGTTCCACCCATTTGCTGTGTTGAAGAGCGACGAACTGCATAGATCTTCTGTCCATCAAACTCAAAGAACATACCGTTCTGGAAGTCATACATACCAGTACGGACAGCTCCACCTTGCCACTCACGGACAAAGAATTGAGGGAAACCATACGCACGATCTTCTGGAATACCACCAGACTTAGAGATTCTAAATGTAGTTAGATTAACTACAGTGACTTGGAAATCACCGTTATAAACAGAACTTACATCTCCAAAAGAGTCTTTTGCTTCTGAAATACGAACGAATAGGTCATTAATAAGACCATGTGGGCGACGAGTCTTACATTCAATAACAGTCTCGCTAAACTTAACCATACTTTCAAGATCAATAGATGGCTTAAAGTTAATACCGCAAGAGGTCTGTAGACCCTTACCTGACTGGTATCGGAAGTACTTACGAGTCTGACGAACAATGGAACCATACGATGTACCGCTACCGACAGACATCTCGACTCCACCATCGAATGGACGGTGAAGACTGTAGCCTTCAGGACGTACATAGATAAATGTTGGGTATGAGTATGAAACAGCGCTATATGCAGATGCATAAGGACGATCCACAGAAATCTGTGTATCAGATCCAATAGCTGTAATTCTACGAATAATTGGACCAATAGGCACTGTTTTAGTAAGCATAAACAACGATCCAGTACCAGTGGTGCTTAAGTCTGCAGCACCTGTATTAGATACTGCATCTGCTGCAGATGAGTGAAGAGTGATTTCTGTAGCGCTGACTGCACGAACAAAGTAGTAGTAACCGTCAACAAGAGGGCTAGGAGCTACTCCGCCTCGTGTTTCAAACTTAACGGTGTCACCTGTCACAAAGTTGTGAGTGCGTGTGATGCGGTTAGTTGTTGTGTCAACGTTTACTGCAGAGAAGTCTGTCTGATCTGCAAATAATCTAAATGCAAGACCAACTCCAACATCTGTAATATCAATTACATTTGAGTTAGAGTTAGCGTCTGCTGCAGTTGGGTGAAGAGTTAGTGATGTAAATGATGTATTTCTTACAAAGTAAGAATCTCCATTTGTTAACCCTGCTGGAGTGGTTCCTCCACCGTTGTTAAAGATTACCTGTGTTCCAGTGACAAAGTTGTGCGCTTTAGTAATTGTATTTGCTGCAGCGCTAACATCTGATGCAGCAAAGGTAAGATCGAGATTGACAGCGCTTGCTGTCAATGTAAATGCAGAACCAGTTCCAGCAGCTGTAAAGTTTACTGTATTTGTTCCAGCTAGGGCGTCTGCTAGCGTTGTGTGTAAAGCAATAGTTGTGCTAGATGCAGCTCTTACAAAATAAGTTCCACCTTCAACAAGAGCACCTGCTGCAGTTGTTGGAGCTGTTCCCCCACCAGCAGAGAATACTACTGCTTGACCTGTAGGTAGAGTATGAGACTTAGCAATTAATTCTGTACCTGTATTAATATCTGAAGCACCAAAAGTAATAGCTCCGTGAGTCTTAGTTGTATTAGGTGGGAATAGGCGGAATCTATCTCCTACTTTAAGGATCTTAGAGAATTGAGTACCTGAACCAGTAACAAGAACAGACCCTGAGCTAATTGTTACGTTACCTGCTCCAGTTACGTTACCGTTAATTTGATCTGATACAAAGCTATGTGACACGCCTGTTCCAAAATCTGCAACTGTTAATACTACTCCAGATGCAGCTTCTTCGGCTGTTTCTGCAAGACGTAGATAGTCTCTATTGATAGCAACTACATAGTAATCTGTATCGTCTACTAGTCCAGCAATATCAGTTGCGGCTGGTCCTTGAGAGTATAAAACTTTTGTTCCAGTCAAGAAACCGTGAGATGGAATATAAAAAGCGTTTTCTTGAAGATTAATAGACGTTCTAGGGTTAAATGTTTTTGTAATTAATGGAACACTACCTTGAGCTTGTACAGTAAATGTATTTGGTGCAAGAGGGTTTAAAGATGTAATGTTGTAGATACCATCTGGAGTCTTTGAGAGAGACTGCAAAGTATGGCGACCAACACCCGCTGGTGTATCAGTAATATTTACTGCAATTCCAGCAACAGCATTTTCTGGAGTTGTTGCAAGCTTAATATTGTCTTGATCAATAAATATGATGTAGTAAGGAGTTGCAGTTGTTAAACCATTAACAACTGTCTGACCCTTTGCATCATAAAGAACCAACTCGCCTTGCAAAAATCCGTGACTTGGAAGAGTAATTGTATCTGATGTAAAGTTAAGAGAAGTGATAAGTAACTGTTGAGTGCCAGTTCCTGGACCAGTGATATTAGCAAATGTATTTAATGTATTTGTTAAAGCAAGTCTTACAATACTTGGATCGATTTTTTTAATAAAATATGTAGCATTATTAGTTAAACCAGGAATAGTAGTTCCACCATTGTTAGAGTACCTAACTGCTTGACCATCTGTCAGACCGTGGTTAGCAATGTATAAACTGTCTTCAGCAGCATTTACTGTTGAGAAAATAAAGCTATGAGAAGTTCCAGTTCCAGCTGAAGTAAGATTAATAAAATTAGTAGATGTAAGAGCTAGCTTAAGTCTAATTCTATTTGCATCAATTACTTCTTGAACATAGTAAGTAGATCCATTTACTAGAGGAGTAATAGCAGTTCCACCACCAGTACTGTAAATCAAAGGCTGATCTACTAAGAAACCATGGCTACTAATAGTTAGAGTATCTTCAACTACGTTAACAACTACACGACTAAGAGTTGAGCTAGTAGTTGTTTCTCTTGAAGAAGGAGTTGTTAAATTAATTGTTGTAAAACTTGGACTTGGAGTGCTACTTAAACGATATGTAAAATTATTTACTTTATTTACATAATAAGTAGTTCCATTAGATATACCAGCTGGTGCTGTACCATTAAAAGTAGCTACAACAGCTTCTCCACTAACTAAACCGTGAGCTGTTGCAGAATGAATTACATCGTTTTGAGAGTCAAAATTGATTGGAACAAATGCATGGTATGAACTACCAGCTGCAACAATATTAATTTTATTTGTTCCAGCTTCTGAGTCAGCAGCTGTTGGGTAGACTTCATTACCTGTTGTAAATGTTGACACAATAGTCATTACAACTGAGCCTTCACCAGTGTTGTATGCGGAAAGGTTTGTAATAGCATTGCCGTTAAATGTTCCAGCGCCGTCATATAAACCTGTGGATGTTGCTACATTAGTTGCTGTTGGTACGATAAATGATCCACCACCGCCACCTGCTTGTTGACCAACACCGCTTCGAGCTCCAGCACCTCCAGAGTAGCCACCGCCACCACCAGATTGACCTACGTTAGTTCCATCTGATTGTCCACCGCCACCAAAACCACCATAACCACCGACTCTTGCTGTTGTGCTCATAGTTAGACCATCTAAGAATGATCCTCCACCTAAATCAGCAGCATTCTGTCCACGAGAGTTAAAACCTCCACCTGCACCAGAAAAACCTCCAGTTGCAAGTCCACCAAAACCAGCTGCTCCACCTGCAAGAGCATTATTTGTAGATCTTCCACCTAGCTGTGTTAATACACCATCTCTACCAACAGTTGAAAATGCTTCGGCAGAACCGCCACCAGCAACAAATAAAGGCTCATTACCAGTCTTACGAACAACAAATGTTCCACCACCAGAACCGCCCCAAGGTGCGTTAGATGATGAGTTTCCTACTTGTCCTACAGCAATTGTTATAATTTCACCCTTAGTTAGGGTTACTCTACCTTTTACAATTGCACCTCTTCCTACACCACCAGATCCAGATCCATCAAAGCCTGAAGCACCTGATGCAGTAAATTCGTAAATACCAGAAACTGGAACTACCCAGTCTTGATAACCTTGGAACGCACCTTGTGTTAGGTAGGTCTCATCCCATGTTGTGCTGTATGCAGCACGCATTTGCGCTTGAGTAGGTCCTTGACGACCTGTCTGACCGCAAGTTGTAAATGTGTGTGTATTACTTGCTACACTGTAAAGAGCCTGTGATCCAGCAAAAGAAGATGCAGATACATTCTTTAAGAAATATGTATCTCCGCTGGTGAGTCCAGTTAACGGTGTCCCGTTGGTAAAATATTTTACAGCTTGATTTGTAGCTGTTGAAGAGTCGATGTTTAAGATATTAGTATATACAACTGGAGTATTAAAAACAATATTTCCTGGAGTAGATCCAGTAATATTAGTTGCAAGACCTCCAGATGAAGATGAAAAAGCTAATCTAGATGTATCTAATACTTTTGCAAATACTAAAGAAGCGGTTGTATAACCTGTAATAGATCCGATGCCAGAGGTATATATATAACCTCTTCCATCTTGTATAGATGCAGGTATGTTTTGTGCTTTAAAGTAGATAAAGTCTTCCTCTAAATTTACATTAACTTTTCTTGCTGTATGGAGACCAGCTCCACCCGCTGCAGTAATATCTAAAGGCATTTATTTATCTCCTAGTTCCAACTAATGTTTCCAGAGCCAGATGTGATTCTAGTAACTCTATCTGCTCCAACAGTAGTAGTTGTTGCAGTTAAACCTGAACCGATTATGATTGAGTTAGCACTTGAGTATCTAAGAATAATTTCT
>Ga0247723_1000842_pt1 | contig 19328 bp, 36 predicted proteins | sample MSEWelMarce5H_FC_FD_189079 | JGI IMG/M metagenome (GOLD analysis project Ga0247723, IMG submission 189079) | Subsurface sediment microbial communities from gas well in West Virginia, United States - MSEEL Well Study Marcellus 5H_FC | ecosystem: Environmental > Terrestrial > Deep subsurface >... | reverse complement strand
AGAGGCGTGATCAAGAACATGCGAGTGACCCTCACGAAGCAGTGCTTCGACTGCCTCAAACAGTGCAAGGACTGCGGAGGGCGTGGGATGACGCAGCACCAAGTCCAACTCGGACCATTCTCACAGATCATGAATCAACCATGTCATGCGTGTGGTGCAAGTGGCCAGGTGGCGAAAGGGTGTCAGGGGTGCAATTTCAAAAAGCACAAGCTTGAGAATCTTAATTTAGAAATAAAATTAAAACCAGGAACTGAAGACGGTCACAAGACGGTTGTACGGGGCATGGGCGCACAGCCGTCACGCAAGGGGGAAGAGCCTGGGGATCTGGTCATCATTGTCAGTGTTAATTCCCATCCAGAATTCATGAGACAAGGAAATGACCTGGTGTGGTTGCGTAAAATTTCATTTGAAAATTCAGTCACTGGACTCAGATTCCAGTGTCCCCACTTTGATGGCCCTCTAGAAATAGACACGCGGAAGTGGGGTATAATTGATCCACGTAAAGACTACATAGTGCCGAACAAGGGATTTCCTGGTGGTAATTTAAGAGTGGCTTTTGATGTTATATATCCAGACCCTACCGTTAAATACACTTTGTCACTACTGTGAGGATAGCCACAGCCGTATTAATAGTGCCTATGGCAACGCAGTCCTGGGTTGCGTGTATGATTTCCTGGACGTTTAGTTGAGCGTGGTGAAAGACCACGTCATTGATGGTGTCAGGTACGAGTGACAGGGTCGTGGCCCGGATAGCGTGCTTTTTTATTAGTCTGCCTGAGCTTATAGTACGCGAAATCACGGGATGACGCGAGACTCGGCGCACAGTAATGCAAGTGCTCTTAATAACGCGATTCATTTCTTACCACTACTCTGTCCCTTTGTTTTATTTTGTTCTAAAATTCGAATGGACTTGGCCGAGTAACACGAATAGGAATTGTGTTTCTTGGCGGACTCTCTCTTTCGGTCACGCGAAGACTCTTTTTCCATATGGATTCTAATTTACATTTAAAATTGGGGCCGGGAACAGAACCTAATTTTACATGCAAAATACACACGTGGCCTTGACCATTGTTGGGATCAGGGCCTTGAGTTCCTCACAAATTTCAGATTCAAATTCTTCATCACGAATTGCCTTGGCTAATTTCTTGAGATCCTTCCCAGTTATCTTTACCGTCTTATCTTTGCGGTGCAGGATGGAGTGGTTGAGGGCTGTAGGGTGGTCGCGCCACGTGTCGTACGCCTCGTTGAACTCGGCGCGCGTCTGGAATCTCTTGTCTTGATAAAGCTCATTTACCCAAGACAGCAGATCCTCACTGCTGTATATTTTTTGAACGACCGCAGGAGGGGCGAAACCCCACGAGTCGGCGATGGAAGTTGAGCTAATGTAGAAGCTGACCATTTTGGTTTAAAATTTGAATTATGGCCGAGCTAGGGTCTGCCCACAAGACCTAAATTTAGAACATGAGCATGCGCTTGACTGGCTGCTTCTTGACGCGCTTGCCGCCTGCGTTTGAGCGCGTCTTGCGGACTGGCTTGCCGCCGAACAGGGCGGCGATGCCGAAGTTGCCACCTGGGCTGACCAGGTGCTTGCGTGGGCGCCCACGGCCACGCTTGGGGGCGTAGCCCTCCATCATTGGGCCGATGTAGGCCATGCGCTTAATGTGATGCACGCGCACGCCTGGAACGCGTGCTGCGTACTTGCCACGGGCCGCACCAGCATTCTTGCGCTCCTTGCGCACCAGCTTTGGGCGGATTGGGCTGGGGATGACGTTCGCTGGTGCGTACTTGATGGCGACGGTTGAACCGGCTGGATTCTTGTAGTACTTGGCCTTGGGAGCGTACTTGACGCCCTTGTCCGTCATGACGATGTACTTCCCACGAGAAGTCTTGTGGATCACGCGACGCTTCACATTCATAAAATCAGTGGGTTTTGGCGAGGCTGGCATTTATATTTACATAGAAAATTACATCAGACCAGCGAAGGGGTTCTTCATCAGCAGCTTCTTGCCAGCGCGGGGGCCGCGCTTGGCACCGGCATTGGCGCGGGTCTTGCGCACAGCCTTGCCACCGAACAGGGCAGCGATGCCGAAGTTGCCACCTGGGCTCACCAGGTGCTTGCGGGGACGGCCCACAGCGCGCTTGGCCTTGGGGCTGAACAGAGCACCCAGAGCACCAGCCTTCACGCCGGCGTAGGCGCCACGGGCCTTGCCGCTGTTAGAGCGGGTCTTGCGCACCGCCTTGGGGCGGATGGCGGTTGGCACGCGGGTGTTGGAGTTGGACAGGGCGCGCTGAGTGCCTCCTGGGCTCTTCACGAAAGCAGCCTTGGGCTTGTACTGGACGGTACCCTTCTCGGTCTTCACCAGGTACTTGCCGTTAGACGTCATGTAAATAACGCGACGCTTCTTGTTCAGGAACTTAGTTGCAGCCTTGGGAGCGGCGGGACGACCACGGGGCATTTTGTACTATTATTAAATATTTTTTTTTTCAAACTTCGTTTTCAGGAGTCCCACCCCCTGAACCCTTGACGGAAATTCCAGCAAATTGTGAAAGCTTGGACCCGACCGAACCAAAATTAGTGCGATCATCATCAAGTGAAAATCGGTTAGGAGTTGCAAGTTTAGCCATCTTGATAAAGCGATCAGCCACGCGCTGAAGTGGGGTGCCTGGAGACTGCTTGATCTCTTTAATGAGAGCAAGGTGGTTGGGGATAGGCCTCTCCACAGGGTTACCCTGCTCAATAACTGTATTAAACTCTGCAAAACAATCCGCTAAAAATGCCTGCCCCTCCGTCGATCTGTCCTTGCGCGCAATCGTCAGCTCCTTGGAAATCTTGAGCGCAAGCTTCTTCAGGTTGATGGACGCCCTGAGCGAATTCGTCATCCGCTCGTTCAACTTCATGTACAACTGGATCGACCCTAGGACCCCCGTGCCTGCGGACAAAATGGCGTTCAAAATACTCACAAAGGTTTGGCTCAGAAATTCATTCAGTGAAATGGCACAAAGAGCATTAATCGAGGATATAATCAGAATAGGGATATTGAACTTGGCAGCCATACCGTGATAGTACTGATACTCCTGGATGTTATGGGCGTATAAATCATTACACTGTTTTTCAAGGTTTTCGAGAAAAGTCTCCTCCTCGGTGTGCCAGCGCTCTTCTTCTGTATGCGTCATATTATTACACAGTATTTAGTTGTCAGCCTTGGGTGGGGTGAAACTGTCGCGCGCCACCTTGAGCGCATGAGCCTTGGCCGCCTTCTCAGTCACCTTGTACTCGCTACCCAGAGTCGTCTCGAGTACCGCCTTGTAAATCTCAGAAGACTCGAGTGCATCCTTCAGGTCCTGACGCAGCTCCTTCAGGTGCTGCTTCGCCGCATCCTCCTTCTCAATAAGCTTCTGGATCTGAGAGCCCGCCATTTTTTCTACTACTCTAGGCGCGCACGTCTCTAAGCCGGTTGCGCCAAATATATTATCCATAAGCGATCACCCCCTTCTCCGTCTCCACACCCCCCGTGAGCCACCCGAAGCCGTCCTTTTCTAGACAGAAGACCCTGTAGCCCGCCTCCTCCAAGTCGATCTCGGCCGTGTAGTTGCGGTTGCCGTCTTCCTTTATTAGTAGAGCCTCAATAGCCCGCGCGGCATCTTGGATGAGCGGGTGCCGATCCTCCAAGTAGCCGTAGTTAAGACACTCGTCAGTGGCGTCGATATCATCGCACACCTCAATAGCCTTGAGCAAGTGGATGATCTGGGCAGCCATGTTTTTTGGTTGGAAATTTGTTGGTGGGCCAAAAGGGCCTGGCCACACTACTGGTTTTTGTACAGGGGGTTGTTCTGAATGACAACTTGTCCAGCTGAATTCCGTCTAAACTGCATACCTAGACCCACCATTGCAGCCACGAAAGACACTAGGCCCACTATAATCAGAACATTCATAGCCTGTTTCTCAGGGGTCTTATCCTGTAGTTTTCTACCCTGAAAAACTCCAATCATAATGAGAGAAAATCCGAGGACGCAAAAGAAGGTGATGAAAGGGTGCTGAATAACAGAGCCCATAACTTTGCGAATTGCTTCCATTTCTATTACACGAGAAATTAACCACACAACCCACGCATCTCCGCGTAACTCATCTTGCCCTCCGCGAACCTGGCGAGCGCCGCCGTCTGTACTGGATCATTGAGGTATTCAGCAGCTGCAGCCAGGTTGGGGTTGAACTTGGAAATGACCTCGATGTCGTCGTCCTTCTGCTCGGTGATCTCAGCCTCGGCGGGCCGACAGAACTCGATGCGATTACCTACGGCGTTATTCTTTTTGGCCACCATCTCAAGAGGCGCCTTGTCCATGAATCTCATTCGGACTTCGACCGGCTCGAATCCAAACTGGGAGATGCGGAAGTAGGGGACGTCGTCCTTGATGATGAGCTCCCAGCCGATGGGCACCTCTGTATCTTGCCAATGAGCCAGTGAGCCGTCTTGGCAAACCACATACAGATCCATAGGGACGGGGGCCAGTTCAAGGTTTGCATATCCATATGTAGATGCCGTCCTCCCTAGGCCACTGGAGACCTGAGGGCGAAACTCGAAACTCACAATGTCTCCAGGGCTGATCTTCATTTTATATTGAAATTAGAGTCGCACCCTCTAAGAGCCTAGACACAAGACTCTTTTTTCTCACAAAGTGACATGAGTGAATGCCCAATTTGTCTTGAAAATTTAAACGGTTTTCAGGTGACGACTGGGTGCTGTAACCAAAAATTGCACCTGAATTGTCTTCTCCAGTGGAAAGGACCATGTCCGATGTGCAGGGCCGACATGGAACTACCGGCCCAACAGACCCAGATGGTGCCAGTCGCCGTCTCTGTGACTTTCGATAGAGCTCACATATACAAATTCATGCTTTCCACAGCCGTCGCAGGCGCTCTCGGTGCTTTCGTAATAATGTATTGCCTAAATACTGAATGACATTTTTATACTTGCTCATAGTATTAGAATGAATCTGGCTCTTTTCCTGCCATTTATCAACGTGCTGTTTTACACTGCTGCTTTGCGGTGGGTCCTAGACCTCGAAAAATACCAGTGCAAGTGCTCGGCCGACAAACGTCGCGACTTTATGAAGTTTTACCTCATGGGCGGCATAGCCTTTAGCGTATTCACTATTATAGCAATTTTCAAAAAAGATTTGATGGTTATTCTAGCCAGATGGCTCGCCCCCATCTTTTTCGCAGCAAGCATAGCCTATTCTGCGGTGGCTCTAAGTTACCTCGTTGATATAAAGCACAAGAACTGTCGGTGTTCCATGGGGCCCCAGAGAGAGTTCATGTATTGGCTTGCAATTTTGCAGGTAATTTTGAGCGGACTAATCTTCTTCGCTTACGTCGGATTCAAGAGATAGGTGTTCTCGGATCTTAGACTCACAAAGACCTCTAAGTTCAGGTAGAATTTCAACTAGGTCATCCACAGCTCTTTGATCTTCAATAGATTGTATTTCATTAATTTCTCGGTACGATGCCCCCTCGAAATCGCCATTGCTCTTCCAGCCACGGCGTGCGAGGCTCTTGGCCCGCGCGACTATGCGCATCCACGCATCCCCGTTGAAGATGACGTTGTATCGCCGTTCTCGCGTCATTTCAAGGAGCTTATTGACGGGGTCAGGCTCGTACCGCAGATAGTCCGGAACGTACCGGATTCCCAACTGTACTTCACGTGATTTGTAGAATAAATTGCACGTGAAGTCGCACGAGTGTTCCGAGCGCCAGTCTTCAAACGTCCCGTTGTAGATGCAGCAATCGATGGTCGCTACATTCTGTATCACCACACGCTGCACCTCCCCGTCATACCCTCTCCTCGTAAGGCGCTGCACCCCAACCTTACCAGGCCATTCGACGCTTAGAAGGCGGCAGAACATATCAAACCTCTGCCGAGGCCGCCCAAGTCCAACCCACAGAATGTCTATATCGTTGAACTTATTGTGACCACACACCAGCACGTCCCGTACGTAACCGCCATAGATCACTCCCTCAAGAGAAAGGGCAAGGTTGCATATTTTATGGTCCATGAAAGATAAGGTTTTATTCTCTCTATATGATATGGCTTTGATAGTTACTCATCCAGGTGGAACTCTGGGTCCGGCGGCCGCTTTCGGAGGCGCCGTTGGCACGGCTTTTGCACGTGGAATAGGTGATAGACTGTCGGCACTATTCGCAGGCAAGGCTGTAGATGCGGCACAGGCCACCATGATCGCAACCGCCCTTCACGAAGTATCATCAGCTCTCAGCACTGATATTCAGCGTCACATTGATAGACTTCGCCCTTACGCCGTCAAGGGCTACTACACCTTCATAATCTGTGCAGCACTTTACGCTCTGGCCAAAGCCAACGAACTTACAGGGGGACTTGTAGCACAGGGAATTCGTGAGACAATTATGTTGATCCTGCGCGTTGGCAAGAGCCTGGCGGGAATGACGGCTGAACGCGCCACAAAATTCGCCAAGGCTTCTCTCAAGTTTCTGCGGTGGCTCGACTCGATTGATGCTGATAACGCCATACACGAGGGGGCGCGGCGTCTGGCTAATGCCATCGGTCACAGAGTGCGTAACGTCAAGGAAGCTGCGGCCAAGCTCAAGTCAATGGCTTCAGCGGCGCGCGCAGGGACAATGGCTCGCCTCAGAAAGGTTGCCGCGAGCGTTGGCGCCGTGCGCAACAGATTGGGCAAGTACCGTGCGGCTCGGGCAGAGAAGGCCAAGTTGGCCAAAAATGCGTCAGAACTCAAGAAAATCATTAATAAGGTGCAAAAGTCAAACGCACCTCTTACACTCGCCGAGAAGAAGAAGTACCTAGCATACGCACACAAGGCGAATCAGAATGCACAGAGGGCTGCCAGAAATACCACTGCAGCCGCAAATCAGCTCAAGGCGATGCAGGCTGCCAAGGCAATCACTGGAAAGAGAGCGAGAAACTCGCCCGGAAAGAACAGGGGTGGATCCAAGGCGGCTCGCGTCACGGTCGTCTCCGTCAGAAGATTCTCGCGCAGCGCAAACTAAATATCGTACTCGCGCTCAGACAGATACTCCCACCAATCATCCTCGAGCTCAATCTCCTTCATAAGCTCCTTCTCGCGCCGGCGGATGTCGTGCTCGGCCGCCGACATCTCCTCAACGATGCCCCATGCCAAACGGCACTCAAGCGTGTCCTCAAAGTTGGCGCATATCATCGTAGCGTGCTTAATACAATCCTCAAGTTTCTTTTTGCGTTTAATAATTTTAGCTCTCTTTTTGGATTCATAACAAGAGCGAGTCACAAAAACAGGTCTTGTGTTCAGGGCCACCACAACCATTTAACTTAGAGGTACCACACATCTCTAAGTAAAATGCGTATCGTCATCAAGGCTAGCGACGTTGGTGCAGTTCTCGGTTTGAACAAGTTCAAGCCACCAACCGAGGTGTTTGACGATCTATGGAAAAAGTACTCTCCAGATAATTTCAATTCTAAAACAAAATTGGAAGAGGCCAAGGAGGCTCTTGAAAAGTCTAGTGAGGCCCGGGCAGTGCTAGCTGCTGCGGTGGCCATACACGCCAAGGACTCTGACGAGGCCCACAAGAACTTCGAGGAGGCAAAAGCCAAGATTAATTCTGATCCAAAATTGGATCGACTTGAGAAGGCCAAGGTGATCGAGCACGTTCGGTCAAAGGTCTATACGACCCATGGAACTCGCAAGGAGGACGAGACGGCCACGCGTACTGGTCTCGATCTCGAGCGCGACAACAAGTTCTACACATTCCACATCATGAATCTGGGTGATAAGGAGTATGTAGTTGTGGGTAAGATTGACCGACTGGAGATCCAACCGGACGGTTCTAAAATTTTGGTTGAAATTAAGAATCGGACAAAGGGCCTGCTGCACAAGGTGTGGCCAAGTGAGATGTGTCAGGTACAAATGTACCTTGAAATGCTTGACCTACCCAAGGCAAAACTGATTGAGCAATTTAATTCCAAAATTGAAATCCATGAGGTGCCGCGAGATGAGGATTACTTCAACGAGGTCATACTTCCGGGGCTGGAGTGCTTCTGCCAATCACTGCATAGCGCGATGCTGTAGCCAAGCCGCAAAGCCGAATGTCACATCGAGCAGCAGGACCTTCCATGCATGCTCACCCATATTGTTTAATGCCATGAATGCGAACAGTCCCCAGAGAAGAGAATGGACTGGACGCAAGTCGTTCCACCAAATTTGCTCGCCAAACGTCTCCACCCCCGTCGTCCTGAGTCCATTCGCCCAGATGTACATAAAGCCAACCGAGATTGCTATCGCCACGAAACCAAGCGGTCTGAGAAACTGCGGTTGTCTCGCGGCCCACACCATGGCCAACCGCGTACCAATGCACCCGAATAGGAAAAGCAACATCCGCTTGTCCATCAGTTAAATATAGCGTGGAGAATAGTGTAGGCCAACATGATCTGACCCAGAAGCTTGATGTCCTTCGTCATGCCGTAGATAAAGAGCGCAAGGAAGATGCCGACCTTGATAGTTTCTGGGGAAAGCCCCATGCCTAGGGGCTTCTGACCCTTGACGGATGCGTCCGCGACCGAGTATGCTGGAGTGTCCATGTACTATTTACTTAGATTTATTAATCCAGAAGTTGCCCTTGAAGAGGTCATCGAATGTGGCGTAGAAGCCAATTGGCCGGTCATAGTCCGTGTCCTGGATGAGCTCCCAGCCTTCGCCTGTGAATTTATCCACAATGCAGTCGTAGAACTTGTACTTGCGGGAATGACGGACGCGGAACGTTACGGACTGGCCCACGAGGTCCTCGCACTTGTCTTCAAATTTGGAAAGGCGCTCCTTGAGCTCAGAGTTCTCGTGGAAGAGATCAACGACAGCCTGAAGGGTCTCCATACTGGATTACAAGGTCGCCCAGCTTTTATCTACTTTCGCCACGACCATGTGTTGCTGTACGCAATCAAGGTATTCGACATTCTGTTCTCACGTCTAAACTCATTCACAGCTTTCTGGATGGGATAAGATTCCCAATCATGGCCAGAAAATAACCCCCCCTTCTTTACTTTTGGGAACCAAGCCTCCAACTCGCGCTTCGCCTGATCGTAAGAGCAATAAGAATCCATGAAAATAAAATCGATAGATTCATCTTCAAATTTGGAGGCCACCGCCGTGGAATCGTCTTCGTGAAATACTATTTTATCAGTCATACCCGAGTATTTTTGCCGAGTGAATGAAACTGCTCGAATAATCTCTGACGTGGGCTTATCAACCTTCATACCTACAGTGCCATCATAGGGGATCTTGATATAATCGTCATATGGCTTGTATATATCAACTCCATGTAGAGTCTTGATATTGGGACAGTTGTGCAAAAGAGTTAGGAAACTAGCGCCCTCGAACACGCCAAGTTCAACCCCTACTATATTGTCACCCAATAGACCAATTGTATGAACAAGGGCCTGAATGTCGCTCCGGGTGAAATTTTTAAAATCAACCAAACTCATAAATTAACAGATAAAATTCCTTTTATATAATATATGAGTTTCTTCGATATTACAGGTGCCTGTATTTTCGAAACATTCGGAGATTTTGCTTTCAAAGACTTTGCACGTGGGGGAGGGGCGCACTCGTTTGTTCAAGGACTATTTGGATATGCCGGTATAATCTTTTTTCTCATAAGAAGTCTTCGGGTGGGTAATGTGACGTATGTGAATGGTTTGTGGAGTGGATTGTCGGTCATGTTCGAGACTTTAGCAGCTCTATTTATTTTTAAAGAGAAATTAAATAGTCTCTTCCAATATGCTGGTCTGATCATGGTCATAGTTGGGACCCTCATTCTTCATGCCGGGGGAATCCCATATAACTAATTTAGATCCTAAATTAAAAATGGCCAAGGTGTTCGATGGTCTCTTGACAAAACAATTTGAAAATGAAATTGAGGAGCACCTCACCTCCTTCGATGTCAAGTGGAATTTAAACCCAAATACAGTGACTGATTTTGATCCAAGAGGAAAGGATCCCTATATAGTTGAAGACTTTCCTACATTCACTATCGTGTCATATACACAGATGCTAGGACCCATGGCCCCCATACACAGATTTACAATGAAAATTCTAGATGAATTTCAGGCTAAATCTGGATACAAGGTGGAGGAGCTTCTCAGAGTCAGGACCAATTTAATTACAAAATTGAAATCGAAAGAGGGGGCCTATACCAGACCCCACTGGGACACCTACACGCCTGACGGTCAAGACAAGGACTTTCATGTTCTAATTTACTACGTAAATGACTCTGATGGTCCAACCCGGCTATTCACGAATGGTCAGTCATACGACGAGCTACAGAAAATAGACCCTAAAAAGGGTCGGTTTATTTTGTTCAAAAATTGCAGGCACGCGGGTGCTTACCCTAGAGATCACAACCTGCGTATAGTCATTAATTTCAACATAAAAATCCATAAGAAATAACTATACGTGAAATAGTGTCCTCATTGACGTCTGAATAATGTAGATGAATACCAGAATAGCACTTGGCGTAACACCTCTCAACGGAATCCAATCTCTCGTGATTATAATACGTGACGCATCCTTTCTTAGGAAGTTGAATAAATAAGTTAAATCTTACATGGATAAGAGGTCCTTTATTTGTATCAAGGTGTGGGTGTATATGCCCACCTGGTAGTATTACACCTATAAAGTCTCCTAGAATGGGTTCAAGTGGATTATCTTGAAGACCCTCCCTTTCTATGATTCTATTTTTAACCTCAAAAATAAGGGGCAAATCGGATTCTTGAATTTTATACGTGAGACGCGAGTTTCTTAGATTAGTGAATCTATGTTGATTTTCCAGGACCCAATTTAGAATTAAAATTCTCTCTTCTTCTGTGATTACTTCCATTACATTACATCCGGAAACCAATTTGTCCGCGGTTGCGCAGCGGCAGCGGCTTGAAGGCCCTGCGGCTCTTGGGCGGCGGCGGGCTGCGCGGCTTCTCACGACCCTGGTTCTTCTTGTTGATGCCGCGCGTCGAGTAGTAGTCGTCGGTCTCGTTGAGCACATAGTCGATGTCCTCGTGGTGCATGTCCTCCCACTTGAGGTACCGGTAAGTGTCCTCGATGTGCTCGAGGTCGCTCATGTGCAGCGGGTCGGACTCAAACTCTTCCCCGAACACCGCCTTGAGCTCGCGGTCCTGCTTGAGCTCGTCATCGATGGCTTCATTGAGGCACTGATTAAAGATCTCGTTTGTTCGGGCCTCGTAAGACTCGTCGGCCCACTTCTCGCGAATCTTATAGAACCCCTTGAAGTAAATAGGAGCCCGGCACATAGGGCACCCCTCACCTGTACCCTTCTGGTACCACGTCTTGACGCAGCCGTGGCAGAAGCTGTGCCCGCAGGTCAGCTTGCAGCGGGCGTTGTCACCATAGCAAACGGCACACTCCATGGTTCTGGCTTTGTTGTTTGGGTGGAAGTTTTTGTAGGCGGCCAGAGGGGCCCGGCCACAAAACCCTTTTTCGTCACCACCCCACTTAAAGTTTCTAGGGCCTTATTAACCAAGTGAGATGTTAGGAGTTAAATCACCCCCTTTTCGTCCGGCGAGGATGGCGCAGACTAATCAGCGCCCGAAAACGTACTACACAATTCACTCGCACCCAAATGACGCTTTTACGATGAAAATTAATGAAAAACAAAAGACGACGATAGTCGGATTCAAAGATTTTGACGATGCAATTCTAATTGGAAGAATGCTCGAGACGCATTATTGGAGACAAAAGGAGCTCCCTGATATGACGAGGGTAGGGGCGCTCATTTTACCAAATCCAGATGCAGGTGATGTTTTGCATCACTTATATGTACAGAAATGGGAGTTTGATGAACTCAAACTGCAATGCACTCGAAATATCCTGGATCTCCTGTCCGTGGATCATTTCAAAAACACCAAAGCTGGCTACAGATTTATGGGAGAAATATATAGTTTCGAAGCAAATGACTTTGATTTTTACCGTTTTAGATTTGAGGAGCTTTTACCCGTGAATAACGACCCTGACGACGGGCCCTACTGACAGTTTCCTTCGGAAACTTGCGGCACCCACGCTTTGCCCTTGAGAACAGCCTTGGCGTATGCGGCGCACAAACAAAAGTGAATATGGAACCAATCAAGAGTATCCTTCTGATCCAGATTTACTTTCATTGGGTTCAAATTAATCTCAGAATTCAAGTGGATTGCCTGACTGGGATCCGCCATGGTCTCGGCCAGCTCAGTCATCTTCTTGAACCACTGAACATGTTTCTCATTCGAGGGATCGAATGCCTTGAGAAATGCCGCAGTACTCGTCATTTAAAGAACCATGTTCTTTCTTTTTAAGTTGAATTACGCGCAGCAAGAGTACCCCGAGTCCTTGGGTCTGAGCACGAGCAGCCAAAACAGGAACAGGGCGAGGGCGAAAATAATGACATCTTTCTTCATTTATTATTCCTCAACATTTTCTTCCTCTTCAGATTCTTCCTCCTCGAACTCCTCTTCGTCTTCTTCACAATCCTCTTCATCGTCATCTTCGTCGTCGTCGTCCGACTCGGTCTCGTCCTCTTCGTCTGAGGGCTCGTAGTCCGAGTCAGACTCCCTGATGAAGCCGTACTCGCATTCAACGAAACCGAGATCAGTCTCCTGATCTGTGCCTAGGTGCTCGGCAATCGAGTCATCGTCTATTTCATAGGTGTCATCCTCGTAACGCCAAACTTTGTCCTTGCCCTCCGTCAGGTACCTAATCGTGTAAATAACCCCGTCCCTTTCTACAACTTTTGCCAAAAGAGCAACTGGCTTCTTTGCACCGACATCAGTCCAGACGCGAACAATCATGGTGTCTCTTGTGAAAATTTGTTTATCTATATTAACGCGATGGCTCATTTCTTGAGCACCCAAGAAGCGCGGAATTTATGGAACTCTTATAAAAAATCACAATTGTCATATGGCCATCAGGAGCGGTTCGCTCGGGTGTGGGCATCCCAAGGTAGAACGGCTAATAAAAATTACTGGAATATATACGGGCAGATAGGACGTGCTGAAAGAGTTGCCCATGGAAATCTTCAGAGAAAATTGATGGCAAAATATCATATACCAGAGTATTACGGCCCATCCTCCGGGATGAGCGAAGGTCGGATTATTAATTCTTTAAAACCTATTTACGGTTTTGGGGGGGTTATTAACCGAGTTAGACGCGTGCGCGCTCGGGCGCGTAAGGAGAGGGCCGCCGCCGAGTCTGTGAGAGGCGGCTTGGAAAAGTGGCGCATACGTGCAGGTACGAGATTGGCCGAGAGAATGCTGAATAAAAGAATAATCGAAAAAATGAGAAATATTGAACGTAAAATAGCTCTAGTCAGAAGAGCCAACACGGAGAATGCAAGGCGCAACGCAAGACGGGCGATAAACAACTCGGGACTAAATGCTAATGTGAAGGCTAGGTATTATAACAATCTTAACACTTCCAGCGGTTCCCGCACCCCTTACAAGTGACGTAGGTGGTCATCGGCTCGTCGGCGCTGCGCGTCTGCATCTGGTAGTAGGTCGTCTTGGTGCTCTTGCACTTGCCGCACTTGAACTGACCCTCGTAGTCCTCCTCCTTTGCTTTGGCCGCCTCCATCGCGAGGTCCTTCGCCTTGAGGGCGAACTCGGCCTTGGCGCGAGGGCCATCTGGCCAGAGCTGGACTGCCGAGTAGTCGGCGAGCTTCTTCACGTCGAGCTCTTTGGTCTGCAAGCGGCGCACAAGCTGTGGCGTGGTCACAATCTTCACCGAGACGCGGTCATCGGAGACTCCTAGGTGCAGGGCTGCAACAGGAGCCCGTTTAAGCTCTTCAATCAAGTGCAAGAGCTTCGTTTTGTATGTGTAGCGAAAGTCGGGGCACTCCCACGAAGCCTCGAGCGTCTTGCGCCACTCGACCGTCTTCATAGGCTCGGGCTCCATCATTGTGTTTTGCGAACAATTGCGCATTTGTCGAATTTTGCGAACCGCCCAGTTGTACAGGGCGCGCTCCGCGTTGCGGGCCGTCACCCCGGACTCGAAGGCGGTCAGGAACTTGGCACGCGCATACTCACGGAGGACGTGCTCGGCCATTTTGTTTTTGATTCCAAATTGGAAAGGCGGGGTGGGCCAAGTCACACAACCTACTTTTCCCGACTTAAGGATTTGGGCTCCTGTAATTTCAGATCGAAATGTATCCTCAAGTTTTCTGCGGGTCCGCCCGCCAGTGTCCCGTATGTGGCTATGAACGACTGTCATTGTTGTGCTGAAAGAAAGTTACTAAAAATTCTGACCATTTCCGCGAAGAGGATGGGGGTCAGACACGTGGCCTATTGGATCCACCGTAAATATGGTGATCTAATTGTGTTCAGACAGAGAAAAGATGGAATTCCTGGATCATCATTTCCTTGTGTGATTTGTCGAAAAATTTTGGATCGAAATTCAATTCAGTGGAGAGCCCACGTTGATTCCGTCTGGTACAAAAGTACAGACCCAGACCTTCCAAAGTCCAGACCAACGCACCGTCAGAGATATGTACTCGGGTGGAAGTAATTTTTTACCTCAGGATAATATAATGAAGCTGGTCAAGAACTTGGCCACGTTCGCCATGGCCCTGGTCGTGGCTTGGACAATGGTCTTTATATATGACGCCGCCATTCCCAAGCCGAGCTATTTTTCCAAGCAGATGGAGGTTGATCACGGGGCTCCTATCGAGTCTGAGGAGGCCAAGGCGCTTGTTGGTGTCGGTCTGGCGTCCAAGCCTTCAGTGATGGACCCCGCCAAGCCAATCAAGCCCACCCAGCCTCCACCAGCCGTGCCTGACAGCCTGGTCACAGCGCCACCTCCTAGCGCCGAGTCCCCTGCTCCAATGGGTGATCAGCCAATGGGAGTTGGTGCTCCAGAGGGGGGATCTCCAGCATCGCCCACCATGACTTCCGAGCCCCAGTCCATCACCACCAAGGAGGTCACCAGCAAACCATCTGCTGACGTGAGCGCTTCCACGAGCGCTCCAAGTGGATCCGTGGCCTCCAAGGCCTCGTCCTCCATCACCCCATCAGGATCATCTTCTTCCACCGTATCATCAAGCGTAGTCGTTCAAAAGTAGAACCGACTTGGCCTTTTCAACAGCTTCCCAACAACTTTCTGCAGACACACCATCAACCTTGTGCCTAATACCTAAATAATCCTCCGAAAACTGAACATTCCAAATTCCAGGTTCAGTTTCCGAAGCCCAAAAACACTCGTCCTTTTTTGGTGCTGGTAGTGCAGCTACACGGCTAGCCTTTTGACGCGCCATGCACATAAACATCAACCACTTCATCATTTTGTCTTGCGGGTAATTCCGAGAGCACTCTCTAACTTGGATTTAGACCTGGCGAGAGGCTTGTCACGTTTGAGTTTAAGTGTATCGGTAGGTGTGGTGGCTTCCTCGATAGCCTTCAGTTTTGATTTTGAATTTGAATCCGAATTTGAGGCGGTGGTCACAGACCCTACTTTTTGTTCAAGTTGAATTTGATTTGGAAAATTAACTGATGGTGGGGTTTTTCCGAAACACGCTCTGAACTCTTCTATGTCCATCGTCCCTCCGAATATCTTGAGTGCAGTTCGCTTTGGTGCAGCGAATAAAGGCACGTACTTTCCGTACGTCTGGAGGCGCATTAGGGAGAGAAAGCTTTGCATCTCTCCCGACTTGGACGTGTTCCAGTCGAGAGCGTACGCCTTGGCGCACTCCCACGAGCAAAAGTTCCCCATGGTCGTGAAGCGCTTGCGGAGAGGGTCGTACTTGATGGGCAAGTGCAAACACGGATGCTGTGGCAGTGAATGGACACACCACCAACAAACGAGTACATTTTCCATATGAACTTAAAAATCTGACAATCTTTATTAATATATGTTACTTTCAATTGATTGTGGAATTAAGAACCTAGCAATGTGTCTAATAGATCCAGTTACCAAAAAGATACACCAGTGGGACGTGTCGGGGGTCCCTCCCAAGCACGCCGATGGTCTTTTTCCGTGCCTCGTGCGCCACCTGAACGAGCGCCCGTGGATACTGGAGGCCAAGACAGTTCTGATCGAGAAACAGCCAGATCGCAACCGATCGATGAAGTCAGTCGAGAATCTCCTACACACCTACATGCTCGTGAAAGATCCTAGCCGCGAAGTCATCATCTACGACGCTCGGCACAAGATTCCGGATGTGGCTGGCGCAGGAAAGGCCAAGTACGCCCAACGCAAGAAGACGAGCATTGAGCGAGCACACAAGTTCCTCCAACTTAATGAAGTGAATAAAAACTGGATTCAACACTTTGACACGCACAAAAAGAAGGACGACCTCGCAGACACCGTCATGCAGGCCCTCAGCTTCATCGATCGAACTCCAGGTGGCGCCGCACCTGAAAAGCCCCCACCCAAAAAGGTCAATCCACGCAAGCCAACAGAAAACCAAACGCGTACAAAATATTCAAAAGCGAACCTTGCTTGGTTGGTTAAAACCAACGCCAAGCAGGATGCGCGGTTCAAAAAGGACCTCGCGAGGTATTATCGTTCAATTGAGGAACTTAAATTTGAATTTAAATTGCAATAAGTTTCTGATGACCCACACGAATCTTGGTGTCGATGTGGATGGGGTGGCCCGCCTCCCACAGAGCCTTGCAGAAAGTCACATCCTCTGAATTCATATCAACAATTTCGTCAGTCACCTTCTCCAGTTCAGAGTGGAACCACGGGTACTTGAGATCCTCAACCACACCCTTGCGGATAGCCATCCAGCCCATGCCGGTATAAGCCACCTGTATGTACTGCGGAGACCCGATGATGTCATCCGGCCGAAGGAACTTGAACGTGCCCTTCTTCTCAAAGAACTCCTTGTTCCACTCCTTGACGGTGGCAAAGTGCTGCAGATCCTCCATCATATACACGCCTGCAGTAACGTCGTGAGGGGACTCGAGCAGGGAGAAAAGGTCCTCTGGCTTGAACAGGATGTCAGAGTCGATCCACATCATCACGTCGTAATCCATCTGGCCTTGGAAAGGCTTCTGGTCCTTGCCCTTGAGAACGTCGCCGCCAAGACACTTGGCGCGTGCGAAATGCACGACACTCGAGTACTGCTGAGAAATCATAACCTGGTGGCCCTTGTTTGCACACTGCATCATCAGGTCTGACCAGCAAAGTAGAAACTCACGAGAATATGTGCGACCCGGCATGCAGAAGACGATCTTCATTACTTAAGAAAGAGACATTCTTCTTAAGTAAAATGGCGCAGGTTAAACTTGTGGAATTCATGGGTTCTGATTCTTCAATTGTTCAAGCCGCCCGGGTTTCTTATGCAGCTGGGACGAAGAGTGTGAATGACGACCGCGGTCTGATCCGGTATCTGATGCGTCACAAGCACACGACGCCTCTTGAGATGGTCGAGTTCAAGTTCTACATCAAGTGCCCCATCTTTGTGGCACGACAGTGGCTGCGGCACCGCACCGCCAGCGTGAATGAGGTCTCTGGGCGGTATTCAATTCTACCAGAGGAGTTTTACATGCCAGAGCATCTCCGATTTCAATCCAAAATTAATAAGCAGGGTGGGGAGGAGGAGATGGAGGGTGACGGTCTGCTTCTGCTCAAACAGAAGGCGTCCTGTGACCTCGCTTTCCACACGTATTCTGAACTGCTGAACAAGGGGTGCTCGCGAGAGCTGGCCCGGTCCCACCTGCCCCTCAGTACTTTTACCGAATTTTTCTGGAAAATTAATCTGCATAATCTACTTCACTTTCTGGCTCTCCGTATGGACAGTCATGCCCAAAAGGAGATCAGGGATCTGGCGATGGAGGTCTATGAGCTCATCAAGCCCGCGGTGCCTCTCGTATGCGAGGCGTTCGAGGACTATGTACTGGGCTCGGTCACCCTGTCCCGTCTAGAGGTGGAGGCCATCCGCGAGGGCAAGACGGAGCTTGCAGCTGGCAAGGGTGAGAATCAGGAGTTTCAAACAAAGTTAGCCCTTCTGGCAAAGGGCAGGGGAGAAGTTCTTCCAGTTTGAACCGTACTTCTGGGTACAGTCCTCCTCGGGCGCCTTGGGCATCATGGCGCCTGAAGGCATCGTCTGGGCAGCTGGCAGTGTCGAATCTGCACCGCTCGTACGAGGAGTTAGCACGAGCCAGAATATGACGGCAACGAGCACGAAAATCAGGACGGGTCTGAACTTGAGCTTCATTAAATTTAACACGGATTTTTTTTAAATGTATATTATAATTAATGGGGGCATCTGGTTCCAAGAGCGAGTCCAGAACCACTGTAACAACAGATATCACCAATAAAACTGTTAGTAATTTTCTTTCTCAAAAGGCTTCAACTGCTAGCGCTCAAGCCACAAATATCAACGACATGAATGTGAAGATCAGCAAGATTGGAGGTGGGTGTGACATTACCCTCGGGCAGAAGATTGATAGCAAAGTGAAGGCTCTTGCATCAATTGATGCGACCGATATGAAGGAGATTCGTGAGAGAGTTAGAAATGATCTTAAATCTCAGGTCGATCAAGCTGCCCAGGCCCAGTCTGGTATGTTCGCCACTTCGTCCAACTCCGCCAAGACGAGCGCCGACTACAAGACTAAAATTGATACCATTGTTGAAACAAATATGACTGATCAGCAGCAAGCGTCTGCTTTCGCTTCAGTGTATAATAAAAATAACATGACCCTGGATCTCGGTGAGTGCAGTGGGGACGCTATAAACAGAGCAAAGATTAACGCGTCCCAGAATATCGCATCCGATCTTCAAGCCCAGGCGCTTCTCAAGAGCGTTTCAACCTCTATACAGGACTATGAAAAGTCCAGTTCAAGCACCACGGATACCAAGCAGACCTCGACAGCCAAAGGAGGGGGTCTAGAGGATGTTATTAAAGCAGCTGCAGATGCGTACGCCATTTACTTTTTGATATGCTTCATCTGCTGCTGCTGCTGCTGCTGCTTCCTCTTGTTTGGAGGAGCCGCGGCCGCCGCGGCAAGTTCTTCATCCTCTTAGACGAGCCATTGCCATTCTCACCATGGCATTTCGATCACCGCCGCCACCTCCACCCCCTCCAGACAATGCTAGGACGACCACGAGCGCGCAGCAGCACAGGAAACATAAACACAAAATTCCAAAACCACCGAGTTGTTTATCTTTAGTGTCCAAACCGGGAACGAGGTCCTTTGGCCACAGAAGATCAGTTGATGAAGATGGGGGCTGAGTGCTTCCGGGGGCGATTGGGGTGCCAGCGGGCGTTGATGGGGGAGGAGCACCGGGAGGTCTAGTGCCGGGAGGTGGAGGCGGTACAGCCGGTGGAGGAG
>Ga0247723_1000841_pt1 | contig 19388 bp, 26 predicted proteins | sample MSEWelMarce5H_FC_FD_189079 | JGI IMG/M metagenome (GOLD analysis project Ga0247723, IMG submission 189079) | Subsurface sediment microbial communities from gas well in West Virginia, United States - MSEEL Well Study Marcellus 5H_FC | ecosystem: Environmental > Terrestrial > Deep subsurface >... | reverse complement strand
AGGTGGTGGAGGTTCTGCCCCTAGTGACCCTCTAGCTGATCTGATGAAAAGAATAGAACTTGAGAAAGAACTACTAGGTACATCAGAAGAATACCAAGAGGTTATGCAGGCCATCCAAGATTCAGATAAGAAGTATTCTGATGCAGCTATTCAAGGTGCTGTAGCCCGTCTTGAGGCTATCAACAAAGAAAAAGAAGCTCTGCAACAGATGGAGTCTCTGCAACAAAGTATAGCTGAAACTATCGGTGATGGCTTCATGTCTATGGTCGATGGTACAAAAACTGTCAAAGAGGCTTTCAGAGATATGGCCCGTGACATTATCAAACAGTTGTACGAAGTCCTTGTTATCCAGCGTCTTGTTAATGGTGTTAAGGGTATCTTGGGTGGCAGTGGCTTGTTTGCTGATGGTGGTGCATTTAGTGCTGGTAGACAAATCCAAGCCTACGCTAATGGCGGTGTTGTTGGTGGCCCTACTTACTTCCCTATGTCTGGTGGTAAAACTGGTCTGATGGGTGAAGCTGGCCCTGAAGCTATTATGCCTCTTAAGCGTGGTAAGGGTGGTAAACTCGGTGTATCTGTCGAAGGTGGTTCAGGTTCTGTCAATGTGGTTAATAACATCAACGTGACAGGTGGTTCTGACCCTGCTGCCATTCGTGCTGAAGTGGCTAAACTTATGCCACAGATTACAAGTGCAACTAAGAGTGCCGTTATTGATGCTCGTAGACGTGGTGGACAAATGAAAGCCGCCTTTAACTAAAAGGATAATTACTTTGGCTATCTCTTATCCACTAACACTACCCACATCTATTGGTATTGCTAACATCACTCTGTCTGCTAATAATGCTGTTGCCATTAGTCAGTCTCCTTTCACCTTCCAGCAACAAATAGTTCAACACGCTGGTCAGAGGTGGACAGCTTCTGTTTCTATCCCACCAGTTCGTAGAGACTTGGCTGAACCTTGGAATGCTTTTCTATTGGCTCTAAATGGGCCTGTAGGAACCTTCTTGTTGGGTGACCCTAATGGTAAAGCGCCTAGGGGAACAGCCTCTACAGCCACTCTCACAGGCACTGCTGGCTCGTCTAGCCCTACTATCACTATGACAGGGACTTTGTTGGCTGGGGATTACATTCAGCTTGGTTCTGGTGCTACAGCTACTCTGTATAAAGTGCTTGAGGATAAGAGTGGTAACGGAACAATAGAGATTTGGCCTAAACTACGTTCCTCTGTGACAGGGGCTACTGTGACACTAACTAACACTGTCGGTAGGTTCCGTCTATCAAGTAATCAACAATCATTTAGCATCAATGAAGCTAGTATCTATGGTATCAGCTTTGATTGTATAGAGGCCATCTAATATGAGCAGAGACATAACCTCGGCAGTATTGAACGCACTAGATGATGCTGTTATTGAACCCTTCTTTGCTGTTGACTTAGACCTTGACTCTGGCTCACTGTACCTTTGGTCTGGTTATGGTGACCTAGTTATTGGGGGTAAGACCTACCTTGGTGCAGGGCAACTACTAAACATCTCCTCTGTAGCTGAGACAACAGAGATGGAAGCTAAGGGTGCAACTATCAGTGTGTCTGGCATCCCCTCTAGTTTCCTCTCTCTAGCTTTGACTGAACCTTATCAAGGCCGTGAGTGTCGTATTTATTTTGGGGTAACTAGTAGTCCATCTAACTATGTAGAGGTGTTTGCTGGTGAACTAGACCAAATGAACATAGAAGAACAAGTTGATACTGCTAATATATCAGTGATTGCGGAGAATGTTTTGGTTAAACTTGAGCGCCCAGTAGTAAGGCGATTTACCAATGAAGACCAGAAATCTAGATTCCCTGATGATCGTGGGCTAGAGTTCGTTGCCTCGCTGCAAGACAAGGAAATCTTTTGGGGAAGGAGAGCTAAGTGATAAAGTACCAACAAGAATCTCTGTCAACTTGTAAGTCTGATGCTATCCCACTTCTAGAAAAGCATTGGGAAGAAATAGCCCTAAATAAAGACAAGATAAAGTTAAACCCAGATTGGGATGCTTATGCTAATCTAGAAGATGCGGATATACTAAAGATATTCACCGCTAGGGGTGCAGAGAATAGACTTGTTGGGTACTTTGTTGTTTTTGTTAAGGCTCACATACACTACAAAGATAATTTGTTTGCCTACAACGACATTCTTTTTGTTGACCAGAACTATCGCAAGGGTTTCACTGGCCCAAGGCTTATGAAATTTGCTGAGAAGTGCTTAAAGGCAGATGGTGTTGACGTTATCATTGTGAACACTAAGAGACATAAACCTTTTGATTCCCTTCTTCTTTGGTTGGGTTATAAGCACATAGAAAATCTTTACTCAAAGGTGTTATAATGGCAATTTCAGCAGTAGCAGCATTAGTATCCACGGGTGTAACAGCCCTCACGAGTGGTGTTACTTCTCTTATAGGCGCTAGTATCTTTACTCACTTCCTTGTGACTACTGCTATGGGAGCCGCCCTTAATGCCCTTACTCCAAAGCCAACTGTATCTCGTTCAGGCGGATATACCCTTCAGGGTCAATCTGGTGCTGCCCTAGACCATCAGATTATTTATGGTGAGACAAGGGTTGGTGGTGTCCGCCTCTTTGACGTGTCTACTGGTGGGGAAAATAAGTATCTACACAGAATTATTGCCTTTGCTGGACATGAGATTGACAGCTTTCAACAAATCTACCTTAATGACCAAGTTGTAACCATTAACGGAAGCGACGAGGTAACTTTCCCCAATCGTTATGATGGCAATGTTCGTATTAAGACCTACCTTGGGACAGATAACCAGCAAGCCGATGGGGAGTTAATTTCTGCAACACGCGACCTTTCTGCTTCTGCGGGTAAATGGACAGTTGAGCACAGACTTCAGGGCATAGCTTACATCTACGTTAGGTTCAAGTACGATGAGAATGCTTTTCCAAATGGTGTCCCTTCTGTATCTGCTGTAATACGGGGTAAGAAAGTATTTAACCCTAACACCAATACCACAGCTTGGAGCGATAACCCAGCCCTTTGTATCAGAGACTACTTAACCTCTGACTATGGGATGAACCAGCCATCCTCTCGTATTGACGATGATTTAATCACCACTGCCGCTAGTATCTGTAATCAGACTGTAGGTGATGAAAAGCGTTACACTTGTAATGGAACATTTATCACAGGTGCAGAACCTTCTACTATTCTAAATGATTTGTTGACCTCTATGGGCGGGTTGTTGTGGTATGGGCAAGGTAAGTGGAGAGTAAAAGCTGCCACTTGGACTGAGCCTACTGTATCTTTTGATGAGGATGACTTACGTTCTGGTATATCCCTCTCGACCAGACATTCCCGCAGAGACAACTTTAACTCGGTTAAGGGAACGTTTAAGGGGCCACAGACAGACTATCAACCAGCAGACTACCCAATAGTAGATAGTGATACATACTTAGCCACTGATGGGGGTGTTGTCAACACTCTTGACCTCCCTTTGCCCTTTACTGACTCAAGTAACATTGCAAGAAGAATTGCTCAAATTGCCCTAAATCGTAACAGAGAGCAACTTACATTTAGTGCAGCTTTTGGTATGAGAGCCTTTCAAGTTCAAGTCGGTGACTTTATCAACATCAACAACGAAAGATTTGGTTGGACTAATAAGGCATTTGAAGTAACTGAGTGGAACTTTGGTTTAACTGAAGGGCTTGATATTCAAGTTCGTATGACACTCAGAGAAATCAGTGCGGGTGTCTTTACTGCTGGTGTCGAAAAGAACTTCGAGGGTAACAATACAACTTTACCTGACCCATTTGAGATCATACCTCCAGGAATCTCTATTGATGATGAACTTCGTATCGTTAATGAACAAGTAACTGGTGTAATTCTTGTTGAACTAACTAGCGCAAATAATCTCTTTGAAGAATACTTTGAGGTAGAATATAAGAAGTCGGATGCAACAAGATGGGTTCCTGTTGGAAAATCTAACTCTACTCTCTTTGAGATACTATCTGTAAGCGATGGTTTCTTTGACATAAGGGCTAGGTCAGTTAATACCCTTGGGATCAGAAGTAATTATAGCACTGTATCAAATTGGTATGTCAATCTCTTTGCACCTCCGCCATCTACTGTAGAGAACTTCACTGGGAATGTGGTTGGTAACTCTTTACACTTAACTTGGAGTGCAATACCAGACTTAGATTTGTCTCACTATAGGATTCGTTACTCAAAGAAAACTACAGGAGCTAGTTATCAAGACGCTATCGACTTAATTACAAAGGTAGCTAGACCAGCCGTTAGTGTAACAGTCCCAGCAAAGACGGGTACTTACTTCATCAGGGCAGTGGATAAACTGGGTAATGTTAGCCAAACCACTTCAAGTTTTGTTGTCCAGACTAATATTGATTCCCTTGAAGACCTAAACTTAATACAAACCTTAACAGAAAACCCTACCTTTGCTGGCAGCAAGACTAATGTTGTAAAGTTGGAAGATTATCTGACTCTAGATACCACAAACTTGTTTGATAGCACCTCTGGTAATTTTGATGTGCAAGAAGGACTTTTTGATGGTGGTGGTGCAGACGGTACAATAGCAAGTTCTGGTATATACCAGTTCTCTGATTATGTTGACCTTGGGGCACGTTATCTAAGTAGAGTTAAGATTGACCTAGAGACTTTCTTTTTAGACTATGTAGACACTTTTGATGTAGCTACTGGTAACTTTGATAGCAGAGATGGAGATTTTGATGGTGACCCATCTAAGTTTGACTTAACATCTGTGACAGCGCAAGTTTCTTATACGAACGATAATCCAGCGGGTTCTCCCACTTGGTCAGATTGGCAAAACATAGTTGTAAGTGATATTTCAGCTAGGGCAATCAGGTTCAGGGTAGTGTTAGAATCTAGCTCGGCTAAGGTGGCTCCAGCGATTACAACACTTGTCGCAAAAGTAGATATGCCAGATAGGCTTGAGTCTGGTAGTGATCTTACTTATACGGGAAGCAGAGTTATCACTTTCCCTGTTGCATTTAAAGATACACCCGCAATAGGTATTTCTGCTGTTCTTGCAAATGGGGATAGGTATGTAATTTCAGCTAAGAGTAGATCAGGTTTCACCATAACAACACTAACTGGTGCAAGCACTAGTACAAACCCGACAACGATTGATTATGTAGCTAAGGGCTACGGCAGGGAGACAGCATGAGCCAAAACGATTTTAACTTAGCCAACCAAGGCTTCCCATCTATGAGAGCGGATATTAACTCTGCCCTTCAAGCCTTGGCTTCAAATTCCTCTGGGACTACGGCTCCAGCCACACCTTATGCTAATCAGTTTTGGTATGAGACAGATACCAATATCTTGCACATCCGTAACGAGAGTAATACTGAATGGCTTGATTTGATGGTGATCGATGACACTACAGGTTCTCCCTCTTTTAACTCTGTGAACGTAACTTCAAACTCCGCAACTGATGCTTTCCGCATCACCCAAAATGGCACAGGCAATGCTTTGGTCGTAGAAGATAGCACAAACCCAGATGCTACACCTTTTGTAATAGATGCTGCAGGTCTTATGCTTATGGGAACCACCTCAAACCAAGTAGCTAACTTGGCAATAGGTAATGCCAAAGTACAAATTTTAGGTGGTGCAGCAGCACTTGCATTATATCGAGACGCTGACTCTAGCACAGCTATTAACTTAGAGTTTGCTAAGCGCCGCGCTACAGGTGGTCTGCTCAGTAACGGCGATACCATCGGTCGACTTTACTTTTCTGGTAACGATGGGGTTGGTGCCATCCCCGCTGCTTTTATTGACGCTGCTATAGATGGTGCGCCCAGCGTAAATGATATGCCTGGTCGTTTGGTCTTTAGCACTACGCTTGATGGGGCAGCTACACCTACTGAACGTATGCGAATCACTAATGCAGGTAACGTGGGTATTGGTACGACCACCCCCTCTACCTTACTTGATGTCGCTGGTACAGCAAACGCCACAAACATAACCCGTGGCGGATCACAGGTTTACTCTCGTAACAATATCCTTGCCACAGTAACTCAGTCTGCTGGTGTTCCAACTGGCGGTATTATTGAACGTGGGGCAGTCAGTCCTACAAACAGAGGTCAATATATTAGGTACGCTGACGGGACGCAGATATGCTGGAGTTACAATGCGGGGGACTTGGCTTCTTCGTCATCTTCGGGTAACGTGTTTAGAACCACAACTGAAGTCACATGGACTTTCCCCGTAGCTTTTATTGAAGCCCCTGTAGTTACAGTCTCAACTGATATTGCTAGTAGATGGGGTGCTGTTGGTGCTGTAACATCTACAACTGTTGATTTTAGGCAATATTCAGCAACATCAGTAACCGCAACTGTTGCTACAAAACTAATGGCAGTCGGCAGATGGTTTTAAGGAAACATAAAATGAAAATTAACCTCCTCTTTCAACGCCGTGATGACACCTTGGAAGTTATCAAATCTGGCGATACACTAACCATCAATGGCGTAGCTTATGATTTTTCGGAAGTCCCTGAAGGCGCACTGCTACCAAGAGGTGCTGTAGATTGTCCTTGGCTTGCATCAGATGTAGAGCGTGTTAATGGGGTGTTGCACCTATCCCTAATTGTACCACATGGGCCATCAGAGCTAATAGTTGACCCAGAACCACTAGTTAATCCTGCTGATGGCCCCTTGGAGTTTCCTCAATGATTGACCTATCAAAACTTAAGACTGCTGAACAAAGGGCCACAGAGGCTTTCGATGAGGCTTATAACCAGCAAGAGACCTTGCGTCAGATTGCATACAAAGAAGAAGCTGACCCTTTGTTCTTCAAATACCAGCGTAAGTCAGTAACTAAAGACGAATGGTTAGCTAAGGTAGAAGAAATTAAAGCTCGTTACCCTTACCCAACCAAAGCATAGGGTTTAGCCATGCGTATCCAGAACATAGATGCTATCAAAGAACATGAAGAACTTAGGCTGATCTCTTACCTACCAACAAAGAATGATGTTTGGACTATCGGTTGGGGTCACACTAAGAATGCTAAACCCAACATGACTATTACTGTTGCCCAAGCTGAGCAGTTCCTTAGAGAAGATTTGGCTTGGGTAGAAGACGCTATCGACAAGCTAGTTAAAGTGCCCCTCACACAGAACCAGCACGATGCTGTAGGCTCTCTAATCTTCAACATAGGTGGTGGGGCATTCTCTAAGTCAACAGTGCTTCGTAAGCTAAATGCAGGGGACTACAGAGGGGCTGCTGATGCCTTCCTAATGTGGGACAAACAGAGAGACAAACAAACGGGTAAGATGATCCCACTCAGAGGTCTTACCATACGTAGGAAAAAAGAGAGAGATTTGTTCAATGACTGATGAACCTTGGCACTTATCTAAGAGCGTACCTATAACATTCGTCTTTGCTATTGCCTGTCAAACAGCAGCTATCATCTGGTTTGCAGCTTCACTTCGTGCTGATATTGATTCTAGCGCTGAAGACATTATTCGTCTTGATGCTAGAACCTCTAGCCTAGAGACTGTTGTACAGAGCCAAGCAATTACTTTAGCTCGTATTGATGAGAATATCAAGGGCATCAGGGAGCATCTTGAAAAAAGTAAACAGTGATGAGGGCAAGTTTTATACAAAAGACTTTCAAACGGGAAGTAGCGGTGATTCTTCTGCTATGGTTTTTCTACGTTGTAGAGGTGAAAGATGACAAGATTATCGAAATTCTCGTTTGGCCCGTCTTTACGTTTGTCACTGCTGCTTTTGGTATTGACCAGTATAGCAAGTTGCGGGGTAAGTCCTCTGGGGATAGTGAAAAAGTTGACAGGTGGGGGGACGAACGTAGCAGCGAATACGCAGTTGGGGAAGACGAACACACAGACTATCGGAACAACAAATAACACTGAACAGAAGCTAAAGTTTAATCACGCTGATAGGGTTTTCCAGACTTCAGACAACAACAAGATTAAGACTGAAACAGTAGAGAATGTAACTGTCAATGAGACGAACCCTTGGCTAATCCTGTTACTGGTGCTTGGTTGGTTGTTGCCTAGCCCTAATGAGATTGGTAGGAGTATCAGAAGCCTATTCTCTCGTAAGAAAGAACAATAAGACACAAATAGTAAAGCCGCAAGTATCCCAACGGACGCTTGCGGCTTTTTGTTATTCTACTTCTTCAATCAGACGTTCCAAGTACCATTTTGCTTTCCGTAGGTCTTCAATACCATTCTTGTAAGGGAAGCGGTGAAGATACTTAGCGATATTCCCACGCAGGTAGCCTTGGTATTCCTCTTTAGTAAGGAAGTCAGAGATATACTCAATAGCCTCAATCTTACCTTGTCCGTAGTGAGATGGGCTATTTACGTTATCAACAATATTGCCAGTATCATCAATATCTGGGTATTCAAAGTAACCAAGGTTTAGCAAAGGTTCTTCTACGTAAGGTTTAAAGTGACCATGCCAAAGACTTGTATCAGCGTACCAAGGCAAATCACCCTCATCTTTGTAATACGTAATCTCAGTGGCATCCACTTTTGACACAGTGACTACATCTCCCGTAAGAATGCCTGCGGACTGAGGTCTATTTCCCTTAGCTACCCACTTGCTTCCAACTTCAATTTTGTCTTTAGTCATATCCATAGTTATAGCCCCTCTTTCAAAAATACCTTGACCCATTGGGCCGTTATATCTGATCTGATAATATCTTCTACCCCAAACTCTACAATAGAGACGGGCAATAGGTGCTTCTTAGCTAGGTGGATAACCTTAGTCAAACCATCCGCCTCTTTAAGGTCACTTTGTTGCACATCACCATTGAGTACGATAGTAGAACCCTCTCCAACCCTTGTCAAGAGCATCTTAAGTTCATGTGTAGTAATGTTCTGTGTCTCGTCAACAATGATAAAGGCATTCTCAAAAGACCGACCACGCATAAGAGCTAGGGGAGCCATTTCAATATTACCACTCTTGATAGCAATTTCTACTGTAGCCTTACCCAAGTGCTTATCCAACACATCAAGGACAGGCAAGGCCCAAGGCATAGTCTTCTCGTGTAGATCACCTTTCAGGAAACCCAACTCTTTACCTACAGACACCATAGGGCGTGTAATAACAATCTTGTCAATCTTCTTCAGTGTGTAGAGGTCAGCAGCATAGGTTGCTGTAACGTAAGTCTTCCCCGTACCAGCAGGCCCAAGAATGAATACTTGCCGACTAGACTTTAGTGCATCAATCAAGTCTTGCTGTTTAGGTGTTTTAGCGACTAGTCCAGAGACAGTTTTGACATCAGCGTTCTTATACTTAGTCACACGCTTAGACTTACGAGAGCCTTGCCCTTCATCATCATCACTGAGGTTCATAGTTCACTTTCTTTATTATTAAGGTACGCCTCTAGTTCTACGTAGCCACCGATATAAACAGCATCCTCCCAAATCTGTGGTAAAGTCTTCATTTCACACTTCTTCATTAAGAGCTTTAGAACAGGAAGGCTCGTGTAATCATAATAAACGTAAGGCTCATCTAACAGTTCTATAGCAGCATTACACCAAAAGCAATCTTCACGACCAATAATTGTGTACACGTTACTCCCCTTGTGTTGATTGGCCCGCCCTGAGGGACTCAAACCCCCGACCTAAAGATTAGAAATCTCTTGCTCTATTCAACTGAGCTAAGGGCGGTATCTGTAATAGTTAAGTCAAGTCAACAATTTCACAGACGCCAGATGAACAAGCCATCGTTTGTGACCCTGATGTAGTGTCTTCCAACTCATACTCTGAAAGTTTAGACCAGTCAATAGCTGCTGGCATAACAGACAGTAGTTTCTCATACTCGTTCTTGCTAACCTCTTGGTAAGGGGCTTGCTGATAAGTATGCTCGTTGTATGGCAAAAAGGACACACCAGACATTTCATCAAAGTTCTTATAGACGAAAGCACCTACCTCGAACCACTCGTCACTACGCACGTTAATAGTGACAGAGGGCTTATGCTCACACCAATTACGCTGATAGGCCAACCACATCTCTAGCTGGTCAATAGCACTCAGGTCAGCCGTTACCACTGCACCCTCTGGAGCCTTCATTGGGAAGCTGAACACTGTAGTCTGTGCAGGCTTCATAACATCAGGTTCAGATGGGATACCTTGGTCTTTCATAAACTGTGTAAGAGGGTCTTTATTGTCGCCTCGAACAGTCCGAATGTAGTAAGCACTATGGCGAGCATGGATACCTGAGGCTGAGTCAACAAGTTGCGAGACGGTTCCCGATGGTTTAACACAAGTAATAGCAGCAGATACAGGAACGCCAAGGCTTCCAGCCCACTCAGCATTAGTAGTAATAGCGACATTCTTTAGATGCTCCAATGTTTTATCTAGACCAGCATTCTTTGTTGTCATCAGTGGGTTATCCATAATCCCTGTCAAAGACACACCAAGCAGACGTTCTTCTTCTGTGTTGGTCTGCCAAATCTTACGCAAGTAAGGGAACTTGGTGTAGGTCGATTGGATAGTACCTAGGATAGTTGCAATACGAACTTTATTCTCTAGTTGCTCAAGAGTATCTGTTGCTCGAATTACGACCTCGGTTAGGTTACAGAACTGATAGGGACGCAAGATAATTTCAGAGCATGGGTTAGTTCCAAATTCATAAGCTACCTTTTGTTTACTTTCAAGACGTTCCCAACCTTTATTAGCAGGGGCATCATTCCAAGCAATGACATCATCCTCATACAACTTTCGGCGACCATTCTTTGCTGCCTGCTTTTTAGATGCTTGACGATTGAAGATACCACGCTCACCAGAACCTGATTCCACAAGTGCAGTCCATTCACGCAGAAAGCTTACTGCATCTGGCTTCTCAGTGTAGCTAACAGAGTTATTAGCCAAACCACGTTGAGGGTTGTTCTCCCACCAGTTACCAGACTTAGCATAGCGCATACGATCATCTGACAGGTTAGACAGAGAGATCATAGCACTACGACGAACACCACCAACTACAACAACTTCACCAATCTTACACATGATGTCATGGCATTCGATAGACGATAGCTTACGTCCCTTAGCTTCCTTGAACTTACCAATAACGAACTGGAACAAGTCAATCAATGGTGCTGGGCCTGATGCACGACCACCAAAGGTCTTCAACTTAGCACCAGCAGGACGAACTTTAGACGTGTCAAACTTAGGGATTTCACCACTGTAGAGCATAGCAATTAGCTTACGTAGTGCCTTAGCCCAACCCTCTTTACTGTCCTGCACAACGATGAGGTCTTCACTGTTGAACAAAGCATCTGGCACTTCTGGCAGTTTGTTTACATACTGACGCTCTACAGAGAAGCCTACACCAGTACCACACAACAAGATGAACATAGCCTCATCAAAAGACTTAGGGTCATCTACGGGCATATAGGAGCAGTTGTAGCCAGCAGTGTTATCACGATCTAATGCAGGGCCAGCAGACATTACAGCGCGCATAGAAGGCATTACATCTAGGTTTAGGATAGCTAGATGAATTTCATCCATTGCCAAACCATTATCGCCAATCTGTGGGGCAACTACATTAGTCATATAACGCTGGACTGTCTCTCCCCAACTCTCACGGCGACCTTCTTCCTCTAGCCAACGCGAGTAACGTGATGTTGCAATAAAGGACATATAGTCTGTCATGCCATAGTTATTTTTCATTATTGTTCTTTCCTCGTTTTTCTTTATCAAATTCTAACCAAATTAGTCTGTCAATGTCACAGCGATTGATACCAATATCTCGTAGGGTCTTATCGTCTAGTGCGTTTAACTCTTTGATAAGCCTACGATGCGCCCGCCAAGTATTTAGATAGCGTAGCCAACGCACTGTCCAACTGTTGTTAAATAGTTTCTTCATACTAGGTCACTCAAATCCACTTTTGGGTAAACCTTGTTCTTGATAATCTTTCCATCTTCACGACGAAGAATAGAGCCATCAGGCTGTACACAACGACCAAGATTGTTAGCATGAACACGGCGAATAGCTTCATCAAGATCGTAACCACAAGCATTGGCATAACCATAGATTACATAAACTAGGTCAGCTAGTTCCTTAAGATCGTCCTCTACACAAGTACCTTCAGCAAGCCACTCATCAAATTCTTCAATAACCAACTGTGTGTAAAGGGCAGTATCAGCCTTCTGATCTAGAACTTTACTGAACTCTTTAACCATTTCCATAACTGTCATAGCACTTTTCCCATCTAGTGTGATATTAAAGTATTCCCACATAATGCCATTGGTATCCATAGCCTTAATGTCGTTCTCAGTAATCATACACTTCTCCTGTTATGTGTAGCTAAACTGATCTACCATAAAAATATGTCTGGTGTGTCTTATTAGCATCAAAGAGATACCAGCAGACATTCTCTTTACCTACACCCTTACTGCCTTCAATCCACTTAACCCTACCTACAGAGATTACCTTAGCACAGTAGGTCATAAGCACAGCAGACTGTTTAGTGTGCATCCAATCCGCATCAAACAACAACCAAGTAGGGCATATATTTAGCCAATGCTCAATGAAAGGGTGTAAAAAGTCTCTGTTCCAAGGTGGGTTAGTGATACACATATCTACAGTACCATAGCCACCAAAGTCAAGGGTTAGGGCATCATTCTTAAACATACCCTCTGCTAGAGGCTCAATATCAGAAGCAAAGATACAATTACCATGACCCTCAGTTAGTTCTGTAATATTGTTGATTAGGCGACCATCCCCAGCACAAGGTTCTACGTAATCGAATGTGTACGGAAGGTGGTCAATCAAAGGTCTCACAGGTTCTATCGGGGTAGTGTAGAAGTCTCTTGGTCTTCTCTCAAAGTCAGAGTACTTTCCTATGATTTACCCCCCACAGCTAAACTCACCAAAAATCTCTACTGCTGCTTTAAGGTAAGCTGCGTGAGCTTCCTCAGCGGTGTCAAAAAGACCAAGATGTAGCTTCTTTCCTTGTTTGCGAATCTGAACACGAAACTTCCCTTTTTTGAAGTCTACCCCTTTAACACCTAATTTATTATCCACACGTAAATTAGAGTTGCCCGCGTTCTGGGTTTTATTGCAAAGACGTAAGTTTTCTATCCTATTGTCTAATGGGTCACGATTTATATGGTCAATAAAAAAACCCTTTTGTATTTCACCATAATGATAAGCCCAAATAACTCTGTGTGTCCTTCTTTTTTTGTAATCATAACCTATTTGGCGATAACCATGACCACCTACACTACCAGCCTCTTGACCAGCAGTAATTCGGCCACGGCTGACTTTCCAGTAAAGTTTTCCGTCTCGGTAGTCAAAAAGCTCTCTTTCACGAGTTTCCATACTCTTTCCTCAACGATTCCATAGAGACCCATTCGATATTATAGTCACCATTCTGTACTTCACGCTTGACAACTACACCCTTACGCCAATCTAGGTTAGCCTGTCCAGCCCAAGTCTCATCAGCACCTTTAAAACAGCCCACAACAAGCCCGTGAATAGGCTTACGAGCTTCTCCCTTGTAGTGGTAGTCAAACTTGTGTGTGTGACCTACAGTCACGCTACACGCTAGTTTCTCTACCAGAGAACCCCCATGATTTTTAGTTGCCATAGCTGCACCATAGTTACCACTGGCTACGTAGTGACCATAGATAATGCCATCGTATTCCACAAGAGCAGGGGCTGAGTTATGGTACTCATGGTAGTCATCAAACCAATGGTCTGTTTGAAGGTGACTAAAAGAGATACCATACTTGTCCCCTTCTAGCCGTGGATCAGTTGCAATAGCCTTCTTAATACGATTTTCATGGTTACCTTCAAAACCAATGTAGCGTGGGCTTTTACGTTTGTTGTGACGAAACTTCCAACGCATACGTTCCATAGCATCGTTGTAGTGTTCAATGTCAGCTTGATAAGATTGTGAGACAATAGCTTGTGGGTAACGAGTGTCGTATGTATTTAACGACCGCATATCAGCGCCATCACCCAAGTCAACAACATAATCAGGCTTTAGATCGTATAGAAAGTCACCTAACCAAGAGTAACGATCATTAGGAACTGATGGGTCAGAGTGACCACAACTAAAGACTACTACAGTTTTACTACTCATCACTTAACCTCCAAAGGGCCAATGTTTACCTTAAAGTATTTAACTACTTCTAAGGCGTCTTCTTCTGTATCGTACCAGAAGTTCACTGTATCAATTACACCATCTTCTTCTACCATAACTACAAGCATAGCATCTAGGCCGATAGGAATACCACCTGCGTGTAAGTCATCCTCATCAAACTCATCACGTAGGTATGGCCCCTCTAATACTTCCCAGACTAGAACCTTGTTGCTAATCGTAGGCTTTGTATAGGTGTGTTTAGTTGTCATCTTAAGTAGTACCTCTCTGATAACACTAAGGATTTTCATCTAACCACTCCTGTGGGATAAGTTTGTCAGCATAAAGGAAGCCATTTTTGTCACACCAATCAGCGTAAGAAGTAGGAGATTTTTTCTGTAGCTTTGCATTAGAATTAGAAAAGACAAACCTAATATCAATCTCTGGGTGTTGCTTCTTAATCAATAGGTGCTTTTTACGATCAGCAGTAACAAACCTACCTTTTGTTTCTACAATAATACCATTGGCTAATATTTTAAAATCTGGTGTGTAGGTTCTGTTCTCATGTACCTCATAGGTAATCTTTAACTTTTCGTACTCATAAGCTACACCCAAATCTTCTAGCTGTTTAGAAACTTTTTCTTCTAGGCCAGACCTATAGCCATTCTTTATTCCGTGATTGGTTGACACCAGATTTCTCCCTCATACCTACGCAACCACAACAATCTAGCATTCTCTAGGACGTGTTCTACATCATCCTCATAGGCTTTTACAACAGCATCCCATAGTTCATTTTCAGTCTCACAGCCTTGTAGAATTTTACTGGCTTTTACTGGCCCTACGCCATGAAGACCACCAATGTTGTCAGCCCTGTCACCCGTCAGTATTTGAGTGTAGAAGAACTTCATACCTTCCTCTGGGCTAACCTTAGACCACTCGTTACGACCAAAGTTAAAGTGCCAGCAGGGTAGTTGAAGCATATCCTTGTCAATAGAAGCTACGACACAGTTATAATTAAGGCTTGCAGCAGCTTTAGAGATTAGATCATCAGCTTCTTCACCTTGGCTTACAATAGCATCGTAGTTGTCAATTAGATGGCCCCTACAGAGGCTTAGGTGAGTAGGCTTGGCAACTTCTTTTCGGTTGCCTTTATACTCTAGGGTCTTAGCAATCTCGTATCTAAAGTTGCCTTTACCTGTCAGATAGGTGTTGTAATCTTCAGAAGATGCAAATGGTACATCAATAGTTGCTTCAATAATGAAAGACATTAGATCGTCAACTTTTGCCATAGCATCTTCTGGAGACTGATCTTGAGTAGCAAAGGCTGCTCTATAAGCAACAATGTCGCCATCCACTAAAACTTTACCTTTGCTACCACCTGTCATTAGAAGCTACTCCAGATGACTTCGCTCTTACCCTTAGAAAGGCTCTTAGAAATACCTACGTTATCTACGTAGGTAAATCCGATAGCAGTAGAGGCTGATTCAAAAAAATAGGCCAAGTCGTGTAGGGTTTCTACGTTATTTCTGCTAAGGGTCAAAACCCCCGTATAACCATCAAATTCTTCTTCACATTCAGCGACGATTGTGAGTTTCATTTCGTTTTAACCTTTCCGCGAAATACAGCAATAATAATTAACGTAGCAGCCCAAGTCCCTAGTGTATAAGGGATAGCCAAAGCTGGGAACAAAGTGTTTAGTGCAAGTAAAACAAAAATTGGCCCTGCAATAAATAGAGTAATCGCAAGAATAACAGCACCAATAATTACCAGAGTATCTTCGTTATCTTTTTTCATACTAAAACCCCAATCTAGCATTAAGCTACCTTAAACATTTCATCAGCAGAATTATCGTAGTCGCCATTAGTTTCGTAAGGCACATGGTTTGTGACACCAATGTTCTTCAAACGTAGGCCAGAACCTTCAGCATACATTTCAAACTGTACCATAGCCCGTGTACCATTACCTAGAGGGCCATCTTCTTGGAAAGACCACCACTTCTTGTTCTCAGCACCATTAGTCAAATCAACAACACCAACAGGGCCACCAAAGTTTACCGTCACATCTCCACGCTTCTTGTTCTCAAAGGTCTTGATGTTGTCTTTAACTTCACGCTTTAGTTTGATGAACTTACCGATACCAAAGTCCGCACTACCATCAAGAATACGTTGAGAGTTCATAGGGCTTGGGTTCATACCATCAGCAAGTAGTTGGTCAATCTGGTCTTGGGAAGTGAAGTAAGCATTGACGATGTATTGACCGCCTTTAGCATGGATCGACTTCTGGGTCTTGTTGCCATTCTCGTCACCCATGTCGGCATTCTCTGGGAAGACTTTGGCGTACTCAAGAGCCATGTCCATAGTGTATTTAGCCATTCGGGTATTCCTTCATTCATAAGGTTGTATATAACTATACGTTCATTTTCAGACTTCTTAGACGCTCCCCAAGAGGTATTTCTCATGGAAAACGCATTATCTTGTTAGGTGTTGCACAAAAGACTCACAATCTAGTGTATCTCCCCGTAAGTCTTCCCAAACTGTGCATCACACCCAAGGGGGACATTCAGCTTTACCTTCTCGTTCAGTTTAGCAGCCGCCCCGTGCATGATAGCAGCTACTTCCTCTTGCTTACCATTCTCTACCAAAGCAATAATCTCGTCATGGAACTGCCCGATAGTCTTGATACCATTCTTACGACACAGAGCAACCCAAGTGTCAAAGCAGAAGACACCTGTACCTTGGTTCAGAGTAGAGAACCTATCCTTGTCACTACGCAAGGCATACCAGAAGTGTGACACAGGGTTATACAGCCACATAGACCCAAACAGTTCACGCACACGTAGTGATTTCGCTACAGCCTCTACAGACCAGTTCCTAGACCAGAAAGCATCTAGCAGTGCCTTAGCCTCTTTAGAACTCATACCTGTCCCACGCGCCAGCTTAGCGGCTCCTATGCCGTATGTCGCACTGTAGTTGACAACCTTGTAGTTTTTGCGCAGTGCCTTTAGAGATCGTTCCCCAGAGTTATGCTTGTCAATGTCATCTTGAGTGATAACACCAGCAAACTTAGCAAGGTCGAGGTGCGGGTCAAAACCCTCTCGTGACATTTCCTCTACGTAGTCAGGGTCTAGAGGTTTCATGTAGTGACGCTTGGTAGTATCCTCTAAGCTAGTCATATCAGCACCAGCAAGCACATAACCCTCTGGACAAGTAAGGACACCCCGTATGACATCTCCATAAGGCTTGTCCACACTAGGTAGGTTCACTAGGGGCTTAGAGTGCTTGAAGCGTAGGGTATTCGTAAGCCCCGCAATCTCTGCCTTTAGATAACCATCTGGTGACACACACTCTAGGAAAGACTTTAGGATACCAGCCCTATGAGTAAGCACTGTGAGGCCATCTAGTAAGTCTACAGCAGGGTCTACCTCATTCAACTCTTTAACACTCTCACATAGTTCACCATCGTCTCTTACTTGTTCGATCTGACGTTCTTCACCAGTCTTCTTGTCACGTACAAACTTGTATGTTCGAGGAACCCACCCAAGCCCATGCAGCCAATCCTTGACCTGATCTGATGAGTTAGGATTACCAAGTTCTTCCCCAACCTTAATAACAAAAGATTGGGTTGTGACTGGTTGCTTATACTCTTTACACAGTTCTACCCACTTTTCCCCATGAGAGGATAGTTCCCCGTCTTTCTTACGCATAACCTTTGGCTGTGTTGCTACACGAGTAAGGATGTGCTTAGGCATAGCCTCTGCTAGTTGGACTACCTTTTCGTCTTTCAACACCATAATCTCGTCATAAGCCTTCTGTGCCATAGGAACGTCTAATTTCCACCGCAGGCTCTCTTGCTCCTTAGCACAATCCATCTTGAACGTAAGGTAGTCAATCAAACGATCTTTGTCTTGTTGCTCTGGATAGAGACGATTTAGCTTAATGTCCAAGTCACGCCATAGACGAGAGTTAATCTTCACGTCCTCATCACAGCGGTGGGCATAGTCTTCTGGTGTTAGGCTATTCCAATCAGTCACTACAGGCTTAGGCACTCCATACTCAATGCCATAGCCCTCTAGCCCATGCTTGATACGATCATGGTTAAGATACCAAGACAAGGCTAGGGTGTCGATCAGACGGGCCTTAACCTTAACCCCCAAGACTTTTTCCACTGCTGGGATGTCGAAGCGGATAATGTTGTGGCCGATTAGAACTTTGGCCTCAGTGAAGAACTTACGCATTTCCTCGTAGTCATGGGTGTGGTGGACTTCTTTCCCATCGGTAGACCAAGACAAGACGTGTATCTTATCAAGTTTATCTAGCAGGCCATTGGTTTCAACATCAAATACTGTCATTTATAATACCACCTTATCCTATATTTAATAAACGGGAGTTTTACCACCCTAGAGCCTTTTGGTTTCCAGTCGCATAAGTCTAGAGACAGTTGTGCAGCAACATAACAGATAGAACCCCAGAGACTATAAGAAGTAAGAACCCTTTTTGATAACCAGTGGTATCTCATACGTTATACCTCTCGAAGTGTGAACGTCTCTGTATTAAATCGTAGCATACCAGCATTACCTTCTTCTGAACAAGGGCGGTTCTTCTCTACCCTGATGTAAGTAGTGTTACGTTCCTCTAGACTATCGGCTTCCTTATCACGATGCAAATCAATAATCACTGATGCACGTTGACCAATCATCTTGCAATACTTAGGGTCACCATTGTCATTGGTATGGGCAATAGTAACGATACCTACATTGAGTTCAGCAGCAAGTTTAGACAGTCGAACTGATAGGTCAGCAAGCATTTGCTCCTTACTTTCCTCTGATAGCCCAGCAACAACATCTTGGATAGGCTCAAAGAACACAAACTTACAGCCAGCAGCTTGACTAAAGAACCTGATCTGGTCGATTAGATCGTCAGCACCTTGACCATCGCTTAGATAGAACTGGTAGAACAATTCATCTTTGGTCAGTTGCTTAATGGCTTCTACCACTAAATCTTCTGCCTGCTTTTCTTCAATCAAATCCCTACGTGTCAAGTTGTCTTGTAACTCGTAAGATACTAGGCCAAGCAAGGTACGTAGTTTAGTTTCTTCCAAGTGCCACGCTGCAATAGGGATGCCACGCTTAAGCATATTATATTCAAGAAACCGCATAACCTCTGTCTTACCAATACCTGTAGGCGCTTTGATAACTGTGAAGTGTCCTTGCATCAGTCCCATAATCTTATCGTCTAGTGCTTGGATACCAGTTGGTACGTATTGATGTTCAGGAGTATCATGGTACAGAGACAAGAACTGGTCTGTAG
>Ga0247723_1000840_pt1 | contig 19436 bp, 28 predicted proteins | sample MSEWelMarce5H_FC_FD_189079 | JGI IMG/M metagenome (GOLD analysis project Ga0247723, IMG submission 189079) | Subsurface sediment microbial communities from gas well in West Virginia, United States - MSEEL Well Study Marcellus 5H_FC | ecosystem: Environmental > Terrestrial > Deep subsurface >... | reverse complement strand
CTATCGACGCTGACGTAGCTAACGCTTACAAAGCAATCGGTAACTCAGTTGGTACCCCTGGCACAACTCCTTCAACATCTTTGGTGCTTTTACAAGCTCAACAGAAGTTGAACGAAAACGCTGCTGTTATGTCACCACGCTACGCTACTGTTAACCCAGCAGCTAACGCTGGCTTGGTTGAAGGTATGAAAGGTTTGTTTAACCCAACAGACACTATCAGCCGTCAATTCAAGAACGGTATGATGGGTATGGGCGTGTTAGGCTTTGACGAAGTTAATATGTCACAGTCTATCAAGCAACATACAAACGGCGACTGGGGTACAGGCATTTCTGTAACTTCAACTGTAACTACTGAAGGCGCAACAACTCTTGGTATTAGCTTCACAGGCTCAAGCAAGACTTGGAACGTTGGCGACGTATTTACAATCCAAGACGTTTACGCTGTTAACCCACAAACACGTGAATCAACTGGTTCATTGCAACAGTTCACTGTAACTGCTGCTGCGACTGGTTCTTCAACAGCTACATTGTCTATCAGCCCTGCGTTGTTCTCTGCTGGTCAAGCTTTGGCCACAGTTAACGTATTGCCTGCCGCTGGTAAGACAATCACTATGTTGGGTTCTGCTCTTGGTCAGTACGCTCAGAACTTGGTATACCACAAAGATGCGATCACATTTGCGACCGCTGACTTGTTGATGCCACAGGGCGTAGACATGGCTTCACGTCAAGTTCACAACGGTATCTCAATGCGTATTGTTCGCCAATACGACATTAACAATGACCGTTTGCCTTGCCGTATTGACGTGTTGTATGGCTATAGCACAATCCGTCCACAGATGGCCTGCCGTATTTGGGGCTAATCTAACTGCTCCCGCGCAAGCGGGGGCTTTTTAACTTATTCGTAAAGGAAATTCATCATGGCTCTACCAAATGGTGCAGGTGGTTATCAATTAGGCGACGGTAACGTCGGTGAAGCTCAACTAAGCATTCAAGGCGCTCCAACGCTTTTGTCTGGCGACGTAACAGTTACTGCAGAGCAGTTAGCTAACGGTCTATTCACAGTAGACTCAGGCGCTGACATCACAGCAACTCTACCGACAGTAGCTTTGTTAGAAGCTGAAGTTAGCAGTGCTGAAAAAGCTAATAGCTCATTCGACATTGCAGTTGTTAACATTGACGCTTCATACCAAGTGACTTTTGCAGTTGGTACAGGTTGGACAATCGTTGGCAATGCAATCGTTCTTGAGGCTACTTCAGCTCAGTTCCGCGCTCGTAAAACAGGCGTAGGTACATGGACTTTGTATCGTATTGCTTAATGTAATATGCCCCGCTTCGGCGGGGTCTTTATAAAGGAAACATCATGTCAAATAACAAACCTATTGGTGTTGCTTATGCTGATCCGTTGCTAGATGACGCTCAGTTTAAGGCTTACACTGTAGCGCAGTTACCTACGGCTTCTGCTGCTTTACTTGGTACACGTTCAGTGGTTAGCAATTCTAACGCGGCTCTAACCGCAGGAATTGGCGCTGTCGTTGCAGGTGGCGGTTCAAACGTTGTGCCAGTTTTTTGCGATGGCACAAATTGGCGTATCGGGTAATAAAATAGGGGGTTAAACACCCCCTATCTAACTATAGAGAAACTATGCCTATTATTTATCTACAGCATCCAGACCACGGCCAAAAAATTGCCTACATGGAATTAGAAGCAGAAAATGATGAACAAAACGGCTGGACACGATATACTATTGACACGCCAACTGAATCAGTTGAAGTGGTCGAAGAACAGCCTGAGCCTGTTGTCGAAGTAGTCAATACATTGAAACCAAAGACACGACGCAAATCAGCATAAGGAGTAGGCCATGACCACGGCAAACGAGCAAATAAACGGCGCACTGCGCTTATTAGGTGTGTTAGCCGAGGGTGAAACGCCTTCCGCAGCGACGTCACAAGACGCTTTGACTGCGCTCAATCAAATGATTGACTCATGGAACACTGAGCGTTTGTCTGTCTACGCAACCATAGACCAAGTGAAAACTTGGTTACCAAATCAAATATCTAACACGCTAGGCCCTACTGGTACGCTTGTTGGACAACGCCCTATTTTGGTCGATGACTCTACATATTTCCGTGATCCAGCGAATAACATCTCGTTTGGTATCAAGCTCATCAACCAACAACAATACAACGGTATCGCTGTTAAAACAGTGACATCAACATACCCGCAGGTGATGTGGGTTAACATGACTTACCCTGACATTGAAGTGTACGTGTACCCAGTACCTACCAAGCCACTAGAGTTCCACTTTGTATCAGTTGAGCCAATCGTTAACGTACCTAGCTTGTCAACTGACATCACCATGCCACCTGGCTACTTGAGAGCGTTTAAGTACAATCTAGCGCTTGAGATTGCAGCCGAGTTCGGTATTAACCCTAACCCACAGGTGTCACGCATTGCGATGACATCTAAGCGTAACTTGAAGCGCATCAACAACCCTGACGACATCATGTCCTTGCCTTACAGCTTGGTTGCGACTCGTCAACGCTTTAACATCTTCGCGGGTAACTACTAATGCAAACGCCTATCTTAGGACAGGCGTACGTCGCTCGCAGTGTTAACGCGGCGGATAACCGCATGGTCAACCTTTACCCTGAGGCCATCCCCAACGAAGGTCAGACCGCTGGGTGGTTGCAACGCGCTCCAGGACTGCGTTTGTTAGCCACACTAGGCAACGGCCCGATTCGTGGTATGTGGGACTTCCAACCTGACTCTACAACAGCGTTTGTGGTGTCTGGCAACTCACTTTACAAGATTGACGCAACTTACACCACCACGCTACTAGGTACGATTGCAGGCACTGGGCCAGTCAGCATGGCTGACAACGGTACGCAGTTGTTTGTGGCAGCCAACGGCCCTAGCTACATCTACAACAATACAACCAACGTGTTTGCTCAGATTACTGACCCTGACTTCCCAGGCGCAGTGACTGTGGCTTACTTAGATGGTTACTTTGTATTTAACGAGCCCAACAGCCAAAAGGTCTGGGTGACTGCGCTTTTAGACGGTACTAGCGTTGATCCGTTGGACTTTGCCAGTGCTGAAGGCGCTCCTGACTTGTTAACATCTTTAATTGTCAGCAACCGTGAAGTTTGGTTGCTAGGTACTAACTCTGTTGAGGTGTGGTACGACGCAGGTACACCTGACTTCCCTCTAGCACGTATCCAAGGCGCTGCTAACGAGCTCGGCTGCGCTGCACCATACTCAGTAGCAAAAGCGGATAACAGCATCTTTTGGCTAGGTTCTGACACGCGTGGTAGGGGTGTTGTTTACCGATCTAACGGCTACACAGGCATTCGCGCCTCTAACCACTCGGTTGAGTGGCAAATACAAAGTTATGGCACGATCAGTGATGCGGTAGCTTATACCTACCAGCAAGATGGCCATACCTTTTACGTCATCACGTTCCCGACTGCGGGTAAAACGTGGGTTTACGACATCACCACGCAGTCATGGCATGAGCGAGCCGGTTGGGTGAATGGTGTGTTCACACGCCATCGTAGCAACTGCCAAATGAGTTTTAACAACGAAATTGTGGTGGGTGACTTTGAAAACGGCAACATTTACGCTTTTGACCTAGATGTTAATAGCGACAACGGCGCGATTCAGAAATGGTTACGTTCATGGAGAGCGTTGCCATCGGGTACCAACAACCTCAAGCGTACGGCTCAACACAGCCTACAACTCAACTGCGAAACAGGCGTTGGCTTGAACTTAGGCCAAGGCAGTGACCCAGAGGTGATGATGCGTTGGTCAGACGATGGTGGTCATACGTGGTCTAACGAACATTGGACTAAGATGGGTAAAATAGGCGCGTTTGGCTATCGTGCGTTCTGGCGTCGTCTTGGCATGACCTTGAAATTGCGTGATCGCGTGTACGAGGTGTCAGGCACGGATCCAGTCAAGATTGCGATTGTGGGTGCTGAACTTATCGTTGATGGAACCAACGCGTAATGGCTAGTCCACTAAACGTCACCAAATTACCCGCCCCACGGGTACCGCTGATAGACGCCACAACTGGCTTGGTATCACGCGAATGGTATCGTTTCTTCCTAAACCTGTTTGAATTGACAGGTGCAGGCTCTAACGCCGTGTCATTAGATGAACTACAGATTGGGCCACCAAATACACCTGTTGATGTCACGGTTGAGATTAACAACCTGATACCTTCAGGGCCATCAGACTCACCGTTGGTATCACAGATCGCTGAGTTGCAAAAGCAAATAGACGGCTTAAAAATGATGGTTCAGCCAGAGCTAGGCACAATGGCGCCCTTACAGCAAGACAACGTGCCTTGGCTAAAGTTTGATACAACACCTGCAGGCTATCCTACAGGTGCGTTAGGCACAGGCACTTTGTATTGGGATGACGCTGACAGATCTAAAACGTTGGCCTTGGTCATGGAAGATTCTGGCGATGTTATTCAAGACATTGGCGAAGAAACGTTTTACCGAGTCAAAGCCACGTCTACCATAACCAAAGGCCAAGTGCTGATGTTTACGGGCACGGTAGGTTCTTCTGGGGGTTTGTTGGCCGCACCAGCTACGGGTTTAACAGTAAATCAAAGCGAGTACATTCTTGGCGTAGCTACGCAAGATATTGCGTTAAATTCATGGGGTTACGCTACATGGTTTGGTGAAATTAAAGGTGTTGACACTACGGGTGGTGTAGAGGCTTGGGTAGATGGAGAAATTCTTTATTACAACCCTGCTGTAGCAGGCGGTTTAACTAAAAACGTTCCTACAGCGCCTAACCCTAAAGTTATCGTGGCCGCCGTAGTCCACGCAGCCGCCAACGGCATTCTGTTTATACGTCCTACGTTTGGATCAGCTTTAGGGGCTACAGACTCCAACGTAGAAATTACAAGCTTAACCGATGCAGATTTACTACAATACGATTCAGGGGCTTCTCGATGGGAGAATGTACCTTCAACGTCCGTTCAAATATTATCGTGGATAGAATCTTAATATGGCCTTTCAAAGAGTAACCCCTACTAAATTTGGTCAAGCGGCTATCACAGCCTCTACCACAACTTTATATACAGTCCCTGCGTCGACTCGTGCTTTGCTTAAAGACATTGATGTTGTCAATACCACAGGCGGCGCGATAACGGTTGATATTTACTTAGTCCCTAGCGCAGGTTCGGCAGCTACGTCAAACGCGCTGTTTTATGCCTATTCAATTAACGGCAACACTAATTTACAGTGGACAGGTACGCAAGTGTTAAACGCAGGCGACACCATTCAAATTAAGGCATCAGGTTTGGGTTGCACCATCATCGCTAGTGGTGGAGAGGCAGTCTAATGCCAATCATTAACTTTCCCCCAATATCAACAGGCGGCGGAGTTACGGATGTAACTGGTACTGCACCTGTTGCATCATCAGGGGGCGCCACACCTGCCATTTCTATCCCCAAGGCAACGAGTCTTGTGGATGGCTACTTAAGTTCAACGGACTGGTCAACTTTTAATGCCAAGGGATCAGGTACGGTCACTAGCGTATCAGGAACGGCGCCCGTTGTATCGTCAGGCGGAGCTACACCAGCAATCAGTATGGCTAAAGCCACTACGTTGGTTGACGGCTATTTAAGCGCGGCTGATTGGACAACATTTAATAATAAACAGCCCGCGGGGTCTTATTTAACAACTGTAGTCGCTGATGCACCGCTAACAGGCTCAGGCACATCAGGCAGTCACTTATCTATCCCTGCAGCGACATCGTTGGTTAGCGGGTATTTGACAAACACTGATTGGTCTACATTTAACGGCAAGCAAGCCGCGCTTGTGTCTGGAACCAATATTAAAACCATCAATAGCACATCTATTCTTGGTAGCGGTAACATATCCGTCACTGCATCGCCAGGCGGTTCTACCACAGAAATTCAGTACAACAACGCTGGTTCATTAGCTGGTTCTTCTAATCTAACATTTGACGGTGCTAACCTCGGTGTAGGTACAGCCACCGACGGTACTTCATGGCTTCAAATAGCTGCTGGTACAGCTAGTAAAGCTCCTATTGAATTAATTACCTCTGCTGGTACTTTAATGACCACACCTGATGATGGTTCTATTGAGTATGATGGAAGCGTGTTTTATGCTACACCAATTGCTAGTAACCGTGGTGTGATACTTACAGAACATTTTGTAGCCCGTACTGGTACAAAGACAATGACCTCCAATACAAACTTACAATCTTTGTTTGGAGGCGGGACAGGTGGTTTAACGACAGGTGCGTTGACTGTAGCTAGTACAGAAACCTATTTCTTTGAGGCATCAATCAATTTATCCAGTATGTCAGCAACATCAGGAAACATAGGATTTAGTATTGTCGGTGCTGGTACAGCTACATTTACATCAGCATCTTTCCACTCGTTTGGTTTAGATGCTACTGCTCAAGGTACGGCTGCTGCTGCTGGTACAACCTTTACCGCATCGCAAGCTGCCACAGGAAACATTGTTACAGCAGCCACAGGCACGGCTGTTTCTGTCTATGTAAAGGGTATTTTTAGAATTAACGGTGCTGGCACTATTATACCTAGTGTTCAATTAACTACAGCTTCTGCTGCTGTTATTGGTGCTAATACATGGTTTAAGTGCTACCCAGTAGGCTCTAACACAGTTGTGTCTGTGGGTAATTGGAGCTAACATGGCAACAATATTTAAGGAGTCATTATGACAGTAACAGCAAAAGTTCTCGTACCGGCAAAGATTGTCGAAAATACGCAGACAACCCAATACACAGCCAATAATGTGACAACCATTATTGATAAGTTCACTGCGACCAATTACAGCGCAACTGCAGCGACAATCAGCGTTAACTTGGTGACGACTGCAGGCACGGCAGGTAACTTGAACTTAATCACCAAGACCAAGACGCTACAACCATCTGAGGTGTATACCTTCCCTGAGTTGGTAGGTCAAATCTTGATGGCAGGCGACTTTATTTCAACGATTGCAGGAACAGCCACAGCCATCAATATGCGCGTGTCTGGACGTGAGATTACAAGCTAATGGAGCAAACTAACGTGGCTTACGACATCACACCATTCGCCAACATGGGTTTGGCAACGGTTGAAGTCACGAAAGAAAAGATTGTTGCGTTGCAAGACGAACTGCTCAAGATGGAGCAGGCGGACATTGTGACAGAGCACACGTTTACACCTGGCATTTACGAGCGTAAGATTATCGTACCGCCGTGGTGTGTTTTAACAGGCGCTCCCCACAAAACAGCCTACAAAGTTAGGCTTGAAAAGGGTACAATCGCTGTAAACATTGGTACAGAAGTAAAGATTTTGACAGCACCGCTAGAATTTGACGCAAGCGCAGGTGAACAACGCGTAGGGCGAGTGTTTGAAGAAGAAGTCGTTTGGGTAGATATTTACGAAAATTTAGATGATTGTACGGATATTCCTACACTAGAAGATCGTTTATATGTTGTGCCTGAATGTGGTTTGGGTTCTAATAGAGTGAAAACGTTAGCTGCACCTGAAACGCAGCTTATGATAGAAGGAGAAGCATAATGGCCGGATTCGTAGCAGCAGCCGTTGTTGGCGGCGCACTTATAAGCTCGCAAGCATCTAAATCGGCAGCTAAAACACAAGCTGGAGCGTCGCAAGCAGCCACAGACGCGCAACGAGATATTTTTGAGCGTCAGGTAGAACTTCAAACGCCGTACCGAGAAGCTGGCGAACTAGCGTTAAATCGTCTATCAATGGGTACTAAACCAGGCGGTGAGTTTGACAAAGCGTTTTCGCAAACGCAATTTACGGCAGATCCAGGCTATGCGTTCCGTCTATCTGAAGGCATGAAAGCCTTAGACCGTACAGCCGCGGCTCGTGGCGGCCTATTATCAGGCGCTACTTTAAAAGGCGCGCAACGCTATGGTCAAGACGTAGCCTCACAAGAATATCAAAACGCGTTTAATCGTTTTTACGCTGAACGAGCCAACAGACTACAACCGTTGCAATCGTTAGCAGGTATTGGTCAAACATCTGCTAATACGCTATCCAACGCCGCAGGTCAATTTGGCAACCAAATGGGCGCTAACATTATTGGTGCAGGTAACGCTATGGCGGCAGGTCAAGTTGGCTCCGCTAATGCTATCGCGCAAGGTGTTGGCCAAGGTATTAACTTCTACCAAAATCAACAAATGATGAACAGATTGTTCCCGACCGCATCGCCAACGCCGAGCGCGGGGCCTGAATTACTAAATGTGTATGGATAAGGATTAAACATGGCGCAAATTGACCCAAGTATCGCTTTAGGCGTAAAACCCGTACAGATTGAAAATCCGTTAGTCGTTCAAGGGCGCGCTATGGAAAGCGCCGTTAACGCGCTAAAGTACCAAGACCTTCAACGTGGGATGCAAGAAGAACAAGAAGTGCGTAACTTTTTACGCAGTGCTGACTTGTCTAACCCTGAAACTCGCGCTCAACTGTCACAGTTTGGTAAGACTGGCTTAGGTTATGGCAAGCTGTTGGCTGAACAAGAAAAAGCTGGCTTAGAAACTAAAAAGCTAAGAGGCGATATTGACAAGCAAACATTAGAAGCGCATCGTCAACGTACGTCTGATTTGGCGTTTAACCCCTCAGACGAAAACGTATTGGCGCACCTACAAGACTCTGTGTTGCGTAAAGAAATTACGCCTGATCAAGCTAAAATGCAATGGTCGCAAGTAGGCGCTATGAATCCAGCCCAACGCAAAGATTATTTTTTAAAGATGGGCGTCAATGCTGACAAACGCTTAGAGCAGATGAGCCTTAGCGAATTCCAAAAACAAGACCTTGGTCTTAAACGTGAGCGTTTGGCTAAAGACACTGACCCAACATTGCAAGCTAACTTGGCTAGTGCTAAAGAGTACGGCCAAACACTTGGTAAAAACAAAGCTGTTGCTGAGCAAGCATTGCCAGGCGCAATCCAAACTGCTGAAGAAGGTATCCGTCTTATTGACGAAATGGTTGGTAAGCCAGAGATCAAGGATGCAAGCGGTAAAGTTATTCAGAAAGCAACCAAGCCTCACCCAGGCTTCTCAAGCTACGTGGGTGCTACGCTTGTACCAGGTATGCGCTTTATGGAAGGTTCTGACGCGGCGTCTTATGAAGTTCGTCAGAAACAAATCGAAGGTAAAGCGTTCTTGGAAGCGTTTAATGCTCTTAAAGGCGGCGGTTCTATCACTGAAAAAGAAGGTGAAAAAGCTACTGCAGCCATTATGCGTATAAACAAAGCGTCTAACGAGAAAGAATACGTTGCAGCGGCTCGTGAGTTGCAAGGCATCTTGCGTACTGGTATGGATCGCTCGCGTGCTAAAGCAGGTCAAGCATCACCTGTCACCACACCTAGCGCAGCGCCTACCGCACCTCGCACTGGCGTACCTGCAGGAGCAGAAAACGTTATTGACTTTAACTCATTGAAATAAGGCCTGTCATGGATGTCCGCCTACCAGATGGAACGCTGTTACGGAACGTGCCTGAAGGCACGACCAAAGCGCAGCTAACCGAAAAACTAGCTGCGAATGGCTATGACATCGGTAAATTAGCGCCTGTTGAGGCCACAGCAACACGTGAGAACGTTTTGCCTGAACGTGCGCCTGATTGGGCTAAGAAGTATCCAAAGTTGTACGAAGGCGCTGTAACAGCCCGTCAGGTGCTAGGCCCTACTATTGAAGCAGGCGGCGCTATTGTTGGCGGTCTTTTAGGTGGTGGAGCCGGTACTTTAGCGGCGCCCGGTGTAGGTACTGCCACAGGCGGTGTAGCTGGCGCAGGTCTAGGTTACGGCATCGCTAAAGAAGCACTAGAACAAGCAGACGTGGCGTTAGGGTTGAAAGCCCCACGCAAAGGCGCTGAGATTGTTACTGAGCCTGCTAAGAACATTTTGGAAGGTGCAACATACGAGGCAGGTGGTCGTGTGGCTGCGCCGATTATTGCTAAAGGCGTTGGTAAAGCTGCTGAAGGCGTATCTAACGTATTAGGTAAAGTAGCAGACCTACGTCAGATTCCTACGCAAAAGGCCGCTAAAATTGCTCGTGAAGCCGTAGCAGGCGGTGAGCTAGACCAAGTATTAAACGCCCTACGCAACGCTGCGCCTGGGGTTACTCCAGCCCAAGCGATTGCAGACGCAGGTCTTAATCAACCAACCGTACAATCATTGCTTAAGAACGTCGCTACACGCGACCCTAAGTTTTTTACTGATCTATTAAACACACAAGACTTTGCAACCGTTAACAAACTAAGCCAGTTGGCAGGTGGTGAAACCGCTACAGCATCACGCAATACTTTGGCTAACGCTAAGTCAGCCTTGAACGCCATGACTGGCCCACAACGCGAAGCTGCGTTGAGCCGTGCTAACTTAGGTAAAGCAGTGGCTCAGTATGAAAAAGAAGCTGGCAAACTAAGTGGTGACGCAGCAGCCAAGGTACAAGAAGTGCGTGATTTGATCAGTGCAGGTAACGCAGCAGACGCCTACGCTAAGTTGCAAGTTATCAAACAAGGCTTGCCAACAAGCACTGCTCGCTACACTTACGCTAACGAATTAGCAGAAAAAGCCTTCGGCGAATGGTCTGATAAGGCTGCTCAAGCATCATTAGACCTTGGTCAAGGTGCTCGTTTTGCAAATGATGCAGCCAAGACTTTGCGTAGTTTTGGCATCAAACCAATCCAAGGCGACGTATTAGCACGTCAAGTGTTAAGCGTTGCAGACAATCCATCGTTTGCGGGTAACGACATTTTGGCAGGTGCAGTGCGTAACGTAGCGGATGACATCGCTAAATGGACTAGCTCAGGCGGTGTGGTTGATGCTAGAGCTTTGGATGCTATTCGTAAAAACTCTGTCAACGCAGCGATTGAGAAGCTACGCCCAGGCATGGATGCTACGGCTCAAAAACGTTTGGCTGCCGAAGTATTGTCTGACATCAAACCATTGCTAGTCGACGCCATCGAAGGCGCGGGTGGTACAGGTTACCGTAAATACTTAGAGAATTACACTAAGGGTTCTCAGCGTATCGGTCAGACCAAGTTGGGCGCGCAAGCGATGGACTTGTATAAGAAGTCACCACAACAGTTCGTTGACTTGGTTGAGGGCAACTCACCAGAAGTGGTCGAGAAAATCTTTGGTTCTGGCAACTACGACATCGCTGTTGAGATGAGCAAAGACGCCATGAAAACACTCAGAGGCGCAGCTAAACAGGTCAAAACATCCGCTGAGATGGCTAAACAAGCCACAGCAGGTGATCAAGCCTTGGTTGAGCTAATGAAAGACCACGCTATCAATCTTAAACTACCTAACGTGTTTAACGTGGTGGCCACAACCACCAACAAAACGTTGGATATCGTTGGTAAGATTGTGACCAAGCGCACGATGGCACAGCTAACAGAAGCAGCTAAGACTGCTAAGAGCTTTGATGAGCTACTTAACACCTTACCTGCGTCTGAACGCAACGCTGTCCTTAAAGCGTTAAAAGACCCTAAAAATTGGCAAGGCGCCAAGAAGATGGGGGAGAAGTTTACGGGGGCTGGCGCGTTGGGAGCTAACGCATTAGCGAGGGATCAAGAAAATGAGAATGCATTGGCTCAATAATGGATCAGACTTTAATAAACTGGGTGTTCGCCGGTGGTGGCGCAGCTTTTGGGTGGGTGCTTAAAGTGATTTGGGACGCAATACAAGAACTCAAGCGTGATATGCGCCAGATTGAACGTGATCTGCCTGAGGTCTATGTGCGCCGTGATGACTTCAAAGATGCAGTGCGTGAGATTAAAGAAGATATGAAGGCAGGCTTTTCTAATGTTGATAAGACCCTTGGGCTTATTTTTAAAAAGCTAGATGAGAAGGAAAACAAGTGATTGAAAAACTAATCGCTTGGGCTAACACCATCCCTGCTGACAAAGTGTTTCATTTTGCAGGTGGTGTCGTGTTGTTCGCAATCGGTCAGTTGTTTGGCATCGGCTTAATCCTAGCCATCATAGGCGCCGTTGCTAAAGAGATTTACGACTATTACACCCCTAACCATACACCCGACATCAAAGACGCTGTAGCGACTGTTTTGGGCGGTTTGCTAGGCTACGGAATATGGATCCTTTAACCGCCCTCGCTGCGTTTGCACCCTTAGCGGTTGATTTAGGGAAATCCCTAATCAATCGTTTTGTAGCAGCGGATGTGTTCAAGCCCGCAACGATTGATGAGTACGTCAAGATGCGTCAGTTGGACTTGGATATGTTCAAGGCGTTAAACGACGCTGGTGGCTCTAATCCAAGCTATATGTGGGTTGACGCCATCGTACGCTTGCAACGCCCTCTAGTGGCAGCCGTAGCCCTTGGTACGTGGTGTTGGTCACATACCTACGGTACACCTTCTGTTGAGATTGATAACTTCGCTGCTGTGATTGGTTTCTACTTGTTCGGCGATCGCACCTTGTTCTACACCAAAAAGATGGCTAGTAAATGATTGAGAACCTAGACCTCGCCATGCGCCATGTTCTTAAAGAAGAAGGTGGCTTTGTTAATCACGAAAAAGACCCAGGCGGTATGACAAATTTAGGTGTAACAGCTAGGGTTTGGGAAGAATGGGTGGGGCATCCTGTAGACGAAAAGCAAATGAGAGCCCTCGTCGCAGCCGACGTGATACCACTATATCAGAGGAAATATTGGAATGCTACTCGTTGCTCTGACTTGCCTTCTGGCCTTGATCTATGCGTGTTTGATACCGCCGTTAACTCAGGCCCAGGACGCGCCGTTAAGTTATTGCAGGGATGTCTTGGCGTTGCTGCTGACGGTGCTATTGGCAATAACACTCTCGCTGCTATAGCTCAGTTCAAGAACCAATCTTTGATTGACTTGATCAACGGATACTGTGATAGCCGACAGGCCTTCTTAGCGTCGCTACCAACGTTCTCAACATTCGGTAGAGGTTGGACTGCCCGCGTTGAACGCTTACGCTCTGAGGCAGTAGAGTTGGCAGGGCAAGTACGCCCTTGATTGCAGTCGCCGTGGCAAGGGGGACAAGTTTTCATTTTGACTCCATTCTGCAGGTGTATTGCGCTTTAACTACTTCCAACACTTGAGCCATACTCAACTGCGCATGGCGCCCATGCTTGTGACCATGACCGTAAGCAAACACCACACTCACGATAAAAGCCACAGCATATAAAGTAATGATGGCAGGCTTGCTCATTTTCTACGCAGCACCTTGGATTGATGGCTTTTAAGAATGTCTAACGGCACGTCTAAGCGCTTGACTTGATTGTCCTTATGACAACACCATTTATTACCCATGCGTTCAATCATCTCTTTAGAATCGGCTGCAATGACCGCAGGCATGAAGTCTAAGACTGCACCGTAGCGCCCTGCGCTAATCATTTGTTTCACGAGTTCTCTGTCGCTGTTCTTCACGTTCTCTCCTTAGTTCGTTGCATCTAAAACAAATCCACTTGTATGTGAGGCCATCCGGGCTGGTGATTGACCGCCCCGTCTGGTTGTAGCTGCTCAGTTGGCAGTTGCTGCAAGTTCTGTTCATGTGTTTCTTTCAATAAAGTTCTGTATGCGTCGATAGCGACGCGTAAATCGTTTCGTAGGTGTGTCATCTCTTGATGACTTTCCGTAGCAAACTTTACCAAATTAGCATGGCTCCAGGTACTAAAATCGGTCATGGTTGGGCTGCTTCTTTCATAATTTCAATGCGTTCACGGGATGCTCGCACAATCGTATAGCGTTGGTGCAGGCGTTGTAGGACAGAAGCACGGCGCTCGCCAGTGCGTTCTTCGTTGAGCATGGCTACTAGCTCATCTTCGGTGAGTTGCGTCAACACATCATTTAGTGCGCGCCAGCTTAATCTTTTCACGGATAATCCTTTCATTCAGTTGTACGACCTTATTAACGGCTCGCTCATGGGCGCGCTTGGCAGACGTAGCAAACCTAGCACGGATGGTGGCCTCAGCCTTAGCAGCCTTTAGTTGTGTTCTTAAGCTTAACAGTTTGCTCATGTAACTTCCTTTCTAATATTTCAATCTCTAAAACCAAGTCACGGATCATGTGTGCGATGTTCGTGTCTGGCGCGTATTCGTCGATGTCATCCGCCATCTTTTTGGCTTTTTCAATCAAACTGCTCATTTCAATCTCCTATCAAGTCGTTAATGTGTTTCACGCGTTTAGCCAGTTCCTTCTTAAACTTCTTATAAGCGCGTTGCTCAATCTGGTACACCGCTGTTCTGGTGATGCCTAACGAGTCCGCCACCTCTTGTTGCGTCATGCCATCGTAGGCAGCAGGTTGTGGCTTTTTGTCTTGTTTCATTTCAGTTCCTCTAGTGCTATATCCGATACCGCCCTCTTGTCCTTCAGGGCGCCCCAAATGCGTTCATCTATGGTTTTGTTTGTCATCAATAGATAAACCCAAACATCGTGCGTCTGCCCTGATCTGTGCAAGCGCCCAACGGTTTGTTCGTACAGTTCCAAGCTCCAAGGCAAGGAAACAAACACCATTTTGCAACCGCCATGCTGTAAGTTCAAGCCATGGCCGGCTGACTTAGGGTGGATGAGCAGTAGCTCAATCTTGCCGTCATTCCAACGCTCGATGGCCTTGGTGTCGTTAATCGTCTGAGCGTGTGGGTAGCGGCGCTTAAGTTCGGCTAGTTCTTCCACGTAGTTGTAGACGATGATGGTGTTGGCGTGTTGGTTCTCCTCAATCAACTCGTCTAGCAGGTCAAACTTATGGTAGCTAAACCACAATGGCGTATTGGATACGTTGAACTTGCCTGGCGTGTCCGATGCAGTCGTTTCGGTGTTGTAAACGAAACCTGACGACATCTGCTGTAGCTTGCCTGTGACCACACCTGCGTTGACCGCCGTAATCTGCTCAGTGCCGAACTCAACAACAAAATCCTTCTTCATCTTCTCGTAGGGTTGCCTATCGTCTAGGTCGCACTTCATCTCAACCACATGGCATGGTGGCAACTTGTCCTTGTACTCGCCTGCGTCTAACAGGAATGTTGCTGGTTTGATCTGTTTCATTACCGCCTCTAGTGAACCTACACGTGGCGCCCATTCGCCAAAGTCCTTGTTAACAAGAACAAAATACTGTTGCATGAACGCGCCTTTGGCACGACCTAGCAGGCTTTGATCCACAATCTTGCACTGACCAAACACATCCTCAAGGCCATTGCTAGTAAACGAACCAGTCAGACCCCAACGCACGTTGATCTTGTCAATCACTTTAGACAGGGCTTTGAAGCGCAGTCCTGATGAGTTTTTAAGGCGTGTCAACTCGTCAAACACGATGCCATCAAAGTTCAGGTCTTGTGTAGCTAACCACTGTATGTTGTCGTAGTTGGTCACAACCACAGGCATATCAGACATGAGGGCGTGTAGGCGTTGCGCAGGTGTGCCCACTGCAACGGCTAAGGGCATCTCAGACGCCCACTTGGGTTGCTCGACAGGCCATACGTCGGTGCAGACACGCTTAGGGGCTAACACTAACCAACGCTTGACGATGCCACAGCGCAACATATCGGACATAGCCGTAAGGGTAATAGCCGTCTTACCTGCGCCCACAGGCGCAAGGATCATGGCGCGGTCATGCTCGTACAAGAAGTCGGCAGCCTTCTCTTGGTAATCACGTAGTTTCAAAATGGTGCCTCTCCAACGATGTCAAATAAGTTTGGTTTTACTTTGCGTGGAAGCACGACTAATGACCAATCATGTTGCATAAATACAACAGCTTCAGCACGGGTGTGGAACATACGCAGGGCTTGGCCTGTTTCGTCTTTAACGAGGTAGCGCATTTTCAGCCCATAAATCAACGTGTTCTTTTGACCACAAGCAAGCGTAGTTCTGTTGCAGTGATTTAAGATTGTGGGCGTGAACTTGTTGCAGTGCAGATAACTTACCGCCTTCTGTTTTCAACTCCACGAACCATGTCACACCGCCTGGCAAGCAAGCGATGCGGTCTGTGACGCCGCGCTGTGTAGGACTGCGGAACTTATAGGTGATGCCACCTAGCCGTTGCACAGCCCAGATAAAATGTTTCTCTACTTCTTTTTCTAACATAGTGTATTCTCCTGTTTGTGTAACAGAATATACCACAGTAAAAAAGTTTTGCACAATAATTATTTCTGTGATACAGTGGAATCTCAATCAATAAAGTAAAGGACATTAAATGACCATAGTTACAGCCCACAGCCGAGTTGTCGGCGGTTCAACAGCCAAGCGTGTGATTGCTTGCCCTGGCTCAGTTGCTCTATGCGACACAGTGCCACCAAAGCCAAGTAGCAAATACGCAGACGAAGGCACACTCTTACACAACATCATTTCCGAAGTGCTTGAAACAGACAAAGCGCCTATTGAGTTCTTAGGCACTAAGTACAACGATGTGGTGTTCACCAAAGAATTATTAGAGGACAAGCTGTTTCCAGCCTTGGACTTGTTAGATGAAGTAGACCCTAAGAAGGAGATGGAATATGCAACTGAAACTCGCGTTGGCTTTGGCGACTTTCTTCCTGATGTGTTTGGCAGCACTGATCTCCTTGGTCGTATTGGGTCAAGAGCTATCGTCTTGGATTGGAAGTTTGGTGATGGCGTAACAGTCACCGCTGAAGAAAACCCACAGTTGATGTTCTATGCAGCCGCAGCCATGCGCACCAAAGAGTCACAGTGGGTGTTTGAAGGTGCGACCGAAATCGAGTGCATCATCGTGCAGCCACCTGAGATTCGCCGTTGGGTGACAACACCTGAGCGCATCAAAGCGTTTGAGAACGAACTCAAGATGGCCGTGCAGATTGCACAGAAACCAGACGCACCGCTACAGCATGGCGAGCACTGCCGTTGGTGTGCTGCCAAGCCAGTCTGTCCTAAGATGACAGGTGCAGTAGACCGCGCATTGAAGCTTAAGATTGAGGAACTAGATGCTGACCAAATTGGTGGCTACCTCAAGAACGCTGACATTTTGGAACAATGGATTACAGACCTACGCGCCTTAGCGCATCAAGTATTGGAAACAGGTAAGCCTGTGCCAGGCTGGAAGTTAATCGCCAAGCGCGCCACACGTCAATGGGTGGATGAAGAACTGGCTGCTAAAGAACTTATGAACGACTTGTCTGCTGACGAGTTGTATACTAAAAAATTACTTTCACCTGCACAGGCTGAAAAACTGCTTAAAAAGCAGAAAAAAGAATTACCCGCTAGTCACGTAGTTGCGATTAGCTCAGGTAGTACGTTGGCACCCGTGGATGATCCACGCCCAGCGGTGTTGCAAATCGGGCAGCAGTTGACCGCAGCCCTCTCTAAACTTCAATAAAGGAATCAATCATGTCAAATTTAGTATCTTTCGGTTCAGGTAACTTACCTTCAGTAGCATCATTAACAACAGCCTTGCGCTCCATTGAAACTGAAATCGGCCCTGCGGGCGTCGTTATCATCAAGATGGACAAGACAGGTCACTGGGTGTTTGGTGCAGACCAAACAGAAATCGAGGACGACGCTCTTTGGGCTATCAATCCATTCTCATTCGTGCATGGCTTTATTGCATGGGGTGATGGTGAAGTTCTTGGTGAAAAGATGGTGTCTGTATCACAGCCTTTGCCTGAGCTAGACGCTGCTCCACCTAACGCTAAAAAAGGTTGGGAAGCACAGGTTGGTCTTTCAATGAAGTGCATCTCAGGTGAAGATAAAGGCATGGAAGCACGTTATACAACCACGTCTGTTGGCGGTAAGCGTTCTGTTCAAGCCTTGGCTGTGGCCATCGCTACGCAAGTAGAGAAGGATCAAACCAAGCCAGTACCAGTGGTGCTACTCAAGAAAGAACACTACACGCACAAGTCCTATGGTCGCATTTACACGCCAGTGTTCGACATCCAAGAATGGGTGACGATGGATGTTGAGGCTGCACCAGCGGATGCGCCTAAGATTGAAGCACCGCAAGCTGAAGAAGCTGCGCCTGCAACAACACGTCGCCGTCGTAGCTAAAGAATAGGGGTGAAAGCGGATGGTGGCTGCAAACAGGCTACCGACTCTAGCGCCACTGCAGCGAGTAACCCCACCTAATTATTATGAAAAACTGTATAACTTGTAAAACCGCGTTTACCCCTAACGTTTCATTTAGGCGGTATTGTTCCGATATATGTAAACACAACAGTCCTAACAAAAAGGTCACTAACAAGGCCTATCAACAGTCACGCAGAGATATTATTAACAAGATAAAAATGGATAAGGGTTGCTATATATGCGGCTATAAAGGTCACCCTGCTGCTCTTGATTTTAATCATGTGCGCGGGGTTAAACAATTTAACGTCAGCCAAGACCCAAAAGTGGCGTTGGCTAGATTGTTAGCTGAGATTGATAAGTGCGATGTACTTTGCGCTAATTGCCACCGCATTCATACCTACGAAAATAGACATTGGCAGGCCAATAGAAAGGATAGAAATGTCAATCCTATGGCTTGATACGGAAACACGCAGTCATTGCAATTTGCCTGTGAAAGGTGCGTATAACTACGCTAAGGATTCTTCAACGCAAGTTATTTGTATGACGTATGCGTTTGATGATGGCGATGCAAAAATTTGGTGGGCAGGTAAAGAGCCGTTCCCGTCAGACGTTGCTGATCATTTTGCTAACGGCGGTCAGATACGTTGCCACAACGCAGGCTTTGATAGGCTGATTATTTGGTATGTCATCTGCCCTGATTACAACGTGCCAGAGCCTAAGCTAGAACAGTTTTATTGCACTGCAACGCAGTCTAGGGCTAACTGCGCGCCTGGGTCATTAGAAGATGTAGGTCGCTTTGCGTCAGTGTCAATGAAAAAAGATCACCGTGGTTCGCAACTGATTCGTATGTGTTGCGTACCGCCCTTCAATGATGAGCCTGAAGTATTAGAGGAGCTTGGCCAATACGCTTTGCAAGACGTCAGAGCCATGCGAGCCATCTCATTGGCCATGCGTGAGCTATCCAACGAGGAGTTGCTTGATTACCACGTCAGCGAGCGCATCAATGACCGAGGTGTGTTGTTGGACAAACCCTTGGCTGAGGCAGCCGTGCGCTACGCAGGCGAGGAGTTGGCTGAGATTGAAAACCTCGTGGCTGAAATCACTGAGGGTGAAATTACATCCGTACGCAGTCCTCGCATGAGAGAATGGGTGCTTGCCCGTGTGGGCGACCAAGCCAAGAAACTGATGGAGAGCTACAAAGATGGCGAGAAGAAATATTCAATCGACAAAACAGTTCGAGCTAACTTACTTATTCTTGCTGATGAAAACCCCGACGAAATACCGCCGGAAGTTGCAGATGTTATCCAATGTGCGGACGACCTATGGGCGTCTAGTGTTGCAAAATTCAAGAGATTAGCGGAGTTAGCAGATGAAGAAGATTCAAGAGTTAGAGGAGCTTTTGTCTTTGCTGGCGGTAGCGCCA
>Ga0247723_1000839_pt1 | contig 19463 bp, 21 predicted proteins | sample MSEWelMarce5H_FC_FD_189079 | JGI IMG/M metagenome (GOLD analysis project Ga0247723, IMG submission 189079) | Subsurface sediment microbial communities from gas well in West Virginia, United States - MSEEL Well Study Marcellus 5H_FC | ecosystem: Environmental > Terrestrial > Deep subsurface >... | reverse complement strand
TTCTCTGCGGTCAAGAGTGAGCGGAACCATTTGCGGGTCCGAGCGGTTCAGGCATCAAGTTGTCCCCCGCAATAGTAGAAGTCCCAGTCACGGAGTAATCAAAACTCAAATACGAATTTTGCCCGTTAATCATTGAGTAACGCCCAGAAGGCAACGCAAATTGGACGTCGGTCGTTGAGGTAGAACCAGTGACACTGCTGGTGTTCTCAGGCAGGATGGTGACCCTGCGGGTGCGGGCAGAACCCATAGAGCGGTATGCGGATAAATCCATCATCGGGGTGATTGCGGGAGCGATGTCTGCCATTTTTATATACTATGCTTAGAAAATAATCTCTAAGTATAACGCAATAATGTTTTCGCCTAAAACTTCATTCCCCCTAAATCTATCGGGGGGACATTTCCGTGAAGTTCAGAGAGATATTATATTCGGTCGCATTCGCATAGGGGACTTCGGGACTGGCGAGAGTTGCCTTGTTGACTAAAACTACCCTAAACACTTCCGTCTTGACATCCTTCAAAATACAATAATTATCGGCGGGAGGAGAAAACACGCCTCCCCTATTCGCCGTCCCACTATCTTCACAAAAAATTGTTCCTAAAACCCACCAACTTCGCATAAATGCTTCCACCCCACCAGTGCTATCTATCATCTGAGTATCAAAAGAGTTCTGTCCTCCGAACAATGGACTATCTATAACTACTTGGAGTAATCGGGCAGTGCTTTCATCGCTGTCAGTCAATACTGATACATTCGTCACCTTCACTACCCAGTAGTTCTCGGCAGACTGCTTAGTGAGTGGTCTTATTCTGAATGCGTTCCCTACATTTGTCCCATCTGCCTCCTTAGAAAAATGTTGATTAAAGGTTGATACGATTGTCGGCATTATAATATAAGATAAGATATTTTATATTATTCAATAGCGGTGTTTGTTAATAGCGGGTCTGGTCGTAGTCCTCTCTCCAAATCCACTCCCCTCAATCACATCAAGGCGGGTATCGGCGGGGGCATATGTTCCACGAACATAGATTTTCCTCGCATAAACGGCACTCGGAGCAACTAATAGTGGTAGTGATAATCTCGCAGGGGGCATTATATACTATACCTAAATATTATTTATCCTCGTAACGGGTTTCTCTGTGGTCGGTTAATCACCATCTGCGTTCGTTCAACCCCCTCTGCTCCTCTCTGATACGCCGTTTCTCCCTGTCTACGGAAGTTCTGACCTTCCCTTACTGCCGTGCCTACATCTCCCGACCGAATTGCTCCGACGACTTTGCGACCCGTTCCAATCAACTGGCGTCCCGCTTTCGCACCTCCTTGAACCACTTTCGCACCAGCACCGACCGCCAAAATAGCAGGAGCGAATTCAGGGGCAACCATCGCCAACGCTGGGGCGTATTTTGCTACACCTCCCGCAACCTTCTCAATCGTCGGAAGAATTTTGCCCTCCGTGAAGTTGATTGCCTGATTGATGCCCTTCTCTGCCTTGCGACCGAACTGGCGAAACGATTTCCCGATGTTGCCGAAGAACTTGTTTGTGCCTCTTAGTAGACCTCGCATTATATATATAGTTCGCTATATTATTTTCTCTGTAATGTCGGTTTTATCTCTTCTGGTATCAGATTATCCCTTGCTCCTTGTATCAATGTTCGTTGTGTAATCGCTTGTTTAGTTTCAGCATAATCTATGCGGAGTGTTAAAAACCAGTTCGGGTTACCTACCAGATTGAGTTGCTGATAGTTGTCATCGCAGAGTTGAATATCCAATTCCGTTATAGACCGATTACTGATTGCCGAATAGAATGGTTGAGAATTGTAGAATTGTAATATCCTAAATTGCGATGTATTTATAGGTATTCTGGCGAGGGTCGTTGAACCAGTAGTTGATTGATTGTCCCTGTTTTCATTCTGAATATTCAAAACACGAATGATAATCCCGCTTGTTGCCGTCAAATTCACCAATCCGAATGGCGTATGTGGCGATGTATATGTTCCAGCACTTATTCCTAAAACTGCCTGACAGGTAGTTAATGCTCCTATCACTACTCCACCCGTCTTGGTGATTGTCAGTTTGTTTGTCGTGCTACTGAATGCGAATGTGAACCCCAATGTCGTAGTTGTGGTGACCCCGCTGTCATTACTCAGCAATCCGAGAGCAGTCACCAAATTCGTCGCCGTATAGTTTCCCGATGGGATTGTATAACTGACACCACCGATTTCCAAGACATTATTCGCACCACCTATGACTTGAATTGCGATGGGGATACTCAAACTCTCCACACCTATCGTGAAATGCGACGGGTCATTGTTAGGTAAGATAAACGGATTAATCGGAACTTTAATACGAGTATTGCTGTCAGGGTCAGTCCACTGCGTAGAATTCGCTGACGATATAAATATTTTTGCTGAATTGTGTCTTCCACTCATTTATATATAGTTATATATTATTAAACCCTCCTCAATCTAAATGGTGCGGGTTCAGGTTCATAATAATACTCGGGTTCAGGTTCAGGTGACGGCGGTCTGGGTTTCTCAACATTATTACGTTTCCTTGAATTGCGAATAACTATGGTCGGTTCATCATCGCTCTCGCTACTGCTGTCATCGCTGTCATTCTGAATGATAATACGCTGTGCCTTCTTCTTCTTCTTCTTCGGTTGTTTCGGCAGTTCGGGTTCATTGCGTTTCAGCACGGGTGGAGCAGGCAGTTCCTTCTTGGGTTTCTTCGCTTCTATCTCGTCATACTCTTTCTTGATACGCTCTTCCTTGCGTCTTGCTAATGCCTCACGACCCTTCGCCAGATTTGCTAACTGGTATTCGGTCGCAGGTTTACCTTTACCAGCACTTACCCTCTTAGGTTTCTCTACGATGGGTTCGGGTTCGTCCTCCACTTCCTCTAAATAATACTCCTCCTCTTGTTCGGCGGTTTCCATTATATAATAGGGCAGAGATAATAAAATACTGGAATAGTTAGTATAAAAAAAAACGATGTGTCTAATGTGTCTAAAATTCTAAGGTTTTAAAACTATTTTAGACTTTTAAAATTCTGCTCCTATAATTTATAAAGTTAGACACATTAGACACATTAGACACAAAAGAAATCTAACTTTCCCAGAATTAGTATAAGATATAATAAATAAAAGGGTTTAGAGAAAATGTTAGTATAAGGTATATAGATGGCGGTCAAACAATTTGCTTTTGCGAAGAACCATTTAATTCTCTGTCACGCACTTCTGAATGAGATTATTGATATTAAGGCGGATATGACCCGTCGTTTAGAAGGAGTGGCGTTGACCCCCGAACAGCGTCGGTCAGTGTTTATCTATTTAGATTTGTTGGAAGAACCGAGCAAGGAATGGTTAACTAAGGATGTTTGGTTGGTGGCGACTATCTGTTCCTATTTTCTGGCGATGATGAATGAATATTATGACGCATTTCTGAAATGCTTGGATGAATTGGCGTGGCGGATGAAGGCGGAGTGGAAGCAGGAGATTATGACGCAGGAGCATTATCTCAATATTCGGAGGACGAACCACGAAACGAAGAACATTGTGGAAGGATTGAAGAACCACGAGAATTACAAACTGGATATTCACCCCGAAACAATGGATATAATTATCTCTGTATAAGGTATGTTGATACAGGCATCAAATCGGAAAGGCAAACGATATATGGCGACCTATGCGAATGGGAAAGTCGTCCACTTCGGACAAGCGGGGGGTCAAACATATATAGACCATAAAGACAAGGAGAAGCGAACCGCATACCTTGCTCGTCACAAGGCAAGAGAGAACTGGGACGACCCGTTCAGTGCTGGGGCATTAAGTCGCTGGTTGCTATGGGGCGAGTTCACCAGTCTGGATAAGAACCACGACGCATTTATGAAGAAGTATCCAATCACATATAAAAAATAGATTATATTATTATATATTATGAAAGATAACACGATAGAAGTCCTTTTTATGGTGTTAATGTATTGTTTAATTTACCCGTCTACTTCCCCCGCCTAAACCACCTCCGCCAGAACCTCATATATATATTCCCCCTAATATTTCTTGCGACAGATAGGACAAACATCGCACATCTCCTTACAGGTCTTACAGATGAGATGACCGCAGAGAGGCACTGCCGTTTCGTCCTTCCCCATCGTTTCCATACAAACGGGGCAGTCACAGAGTTGACCTACCTTGTCGTAGAGTTCCAGAAACATCTGAGATAGGTGAGCGATGTCGGGTGTCGCTCCGCCAGTTCTGAGTTGCTGGATGGTCGCCCTCATCGTATCCCTTACCTCTTGGAGTTCATAGATATAATCCCTCTCAATGAAATAGCACTTCCATCCTTGCTTTGCCTTTGCCTCCAACGCCCACTTCTGGCGGTTCGTCATCGTAATCTGAGCGTTCGGGTTACTCGCCATTCTATTCTATTTGGTGTTCTTACGTCCTAAAACCCCGAACATATAGTTCGGGGTGTTAGAATTTTTTTTATATTTTTACCTTTTTCTATTTTTGTATCTATTTACATACCAGCAAGCATCTCAGCGACATCCTTGTCAAACCTCGCCAGTTGCTTCTTGTCGGGGTCACAAGCGACAAGCATATTGCGAATAAACAACATCTTTTCAATTTCCTCCTCCTTCGGAGTATTGTAGTCCCTGAACTCCTTGATGGTCTTGTATTTCTCGTTTCCGTATATCCAGTCAGTCACTCCGAATACCTTGTATCCGAGCGACCCGAACTTAATCACCCCGCCGTCCCTCAACTGCTCTATGATAGCATTCATATTACAGCATCCATACTCGGGTTCGTAGGCATCAATCGCAAAGAGGCATTCCATAGCGTAGTCCATATTTCCAAACACCTTCTGGAAGGGCGACAGAATGGACTTTATCATAATCTGCTGAGTAATCGGAGGTGCTTCCGCATACACATACTCGGGGTTCTTCAATCCCTCAATCAGTTTCTTCGCATTTACTCCCATAGTAATTCCCGCCGTCACCGCCATCCTATCCCGACTTTTTTCGTTTTTCTTGAACCCGCTGGTGGTGACGGAGGTGTCAACCACCTTCCCGTCCCTCTCAACCCAGAAGTGTCCGTTAATCGTTCCGACCTCCCCGCTGAGGTGAACCGCCTCCGTTATCATTGCCTTAGTCTTGGTGAGTGCGTCTTCAATCATCGCATCAGTCACCTCGCAATTGGTAGTGAAAACTTCGGGGTATAGATACTTCAATCCAATCTCCGCCAGCATCGTCTCTCCCTTGCTCGTAATAGTCAACGCCATTGTTATAAGTTATTCCGTTATTCGGTCTTGTTACGTCCTACAACCCCGAACAATTAGTTCGGGGTGGAGGTTCTTTGTTTTCTTTTTGTTAGTATAAGATGTTTCTGGAATTTTAAATCAATTTTTTTAGTTTTTGTGTTGGACTTCCGAATATGCGGTATTACCCCCACCACTGGTTCAACTGGTTTCGGTTGAGGGGCATAACTGCGAACCACATTTTCAGAGTTACGGACACCTTCTCTGTCATTGTCAATGCTTTGGCGAATTCATTGGAACGATTGATATAGTCCTTTTCGGATACCCACCCCTTCTGAATTCCCAGTTCCAGATGTTCCATTAGTTCATCGCTAATCTGCCTCATCTTTTGGCGGAAGGGTTCAGTCAACACCCAGTTGTGGTTCTTGACGGCGACCCAGACATTCTTCTCTGCCTTCGCTAACTTTACCTTTAATTGGGCGTAGGTAAGAGTGTAATCCGTTTCATCATCCTTGTCAGTCGTCCTCATCGCCATTAACCTGTTGAAATACCAATCTTCAAAAGTCTTCACTTCTCTATCCGCTTCACTAATGCTTAGGTTAATAGTATCCAGTATGATTTCCGAATAATCCGCCTTCTGTTCGGGGTTCATTGAGAACATAGTTATAGGCAGGCGGAGTTGGCGGACGGGTTGAACGATAGACATTGTTCCGTTGTTGTTGTTGTTGTTGTTGTTTTAATGCCTATCTAAGAATTCTGAAATTTAGAATCAATTTTCTTTGTTTTTGCCCCATTCTCCCAATTTGCGGTATTATAACAAATTGGGAAAATCAGAAAATCGGGGGAAAATTGATTGTAAAATCCCAGACTATGAAAGAAGCACTAACAAGCAACATAAACCAAACAGAAACTAAAATGCCCCTATTCTGCTACCAGTGCGAGAAGACTGAGGTCGCCCAGTTCAGAGTGCCGACTGACTGGTGGAAGAAATCCGCTATGAGTGAGATTGACGGAGGCGGTGCTGTCCTTTGGGTATGGGACGAGGATGGGTGGGATGCGAAGCAGTTTGAGGACGAGGGTGTTGGGGACTTCCACGAGGACTTGGACTGGGAGGATGTCACTCCTGAGGAAACTGATAACGGAGATGGGACTACGACGCTTAGATACGAGCAGACCTTCTATCTGACATTCAACCTACCCTCTGAATTTGGGGCGGACTGGGAGGATGATGAAGATGACTTGGATTTGGATTTTGAATTGACTGATGACTGCCGTCTACGTATATATTATCACGAAGAAATTCTTGATAGGTATGTAATTGAAGCGGAGGAGGCGGGTGACCTAATGACGCAGACTGACTATTGGATTGACGAGATTATGGGAAGGCAAGGGACTACCTTCAAGAGGTGCGTCTGTATCAAGCAGTAAAAACATACAAAAAATAATTAGATATAACAACTTAGTAACGGATTAATATTTTTTAGTCTGCTCTACCACCCCGTGCCTTGTATTCAGTATTGTTGAAAGGATATACGAAATCGTCCACATAGTAATCGTCTATGTCTTCTGGGTCTTTCTCCAACTGGTAATCGGAAATAGTCTGGTTCATAATATTCTGGAATGGATATTCTTCCGTTCCTGCGTCATACTCCTCCTTAGTCATTCGCCTCTCGTATAGAGCAATTCTGCCTATCATATCCTCGCCATAATTATCATATAGATATTGAATTACATACGGACCAACTAATTGCGTATATGCTGTTTCATAATCATACGGGTCGGTATCGTCGGTAAACATATCTAATCCGATACCATCAATTAGTTCGTCTCGTATCTGTTTTTCAATCTTAGGGTCACGTTCTTTTTTTGGGTCATCCAGATGTTTCAATATCAAATCCTCTAACTTTCGGTCAAAAATTTCAGCATCACCCGCCTCCTCAAAACCTTTCATTTTATCACTTGCTATCCAATCATCAAGTTCTGAATTTATATACGCCCATAATTTTCGCCAGTCCACATTCTCTCTGTCAATGTCATTTTTGTTACCTTCTCCCTTTTCTGCGAAACTCATAATATTTCCAGAGAGGTTATTCACGAGGTCAGGGATGGTTTCTTTTAATGCTTTAATGAATTTCTTAAAGGAATTGTATTCCTTCTCGGTCAAATAATCAGGGTAGTCTGGTTTCCGAATAATCCGTCTTGGAAGACGGCGGAATTCTTTCGTCTGATTAATTATATCTAATTGTCTATTTACGAGAGCATCCATTATGGGGTCACTCGCTACCTCAACAGGTTTACGCTTCTTGCCCTCCTTCTCTTCCTCCAATGCTTTCGCTTTCGCATCTGCCGTTCTCTTAAATGATGCTGTTCGTTTCAAGGCACTTGCTTTCGCCTCTGCTTCTGTCGGGGGTCTTCGCATCTTTCTCATCTTCCCCGTCCCATAGATACCCCGATTGCGTGGAACAGGGTCAAATTTTTTATTGTATGCCTTCCGTAGGTCGTTTCTGACTATCGCACATCCGTAAGCGATTTTTTTCTTCTCGGCGAATTCACTAACAAAATCGTTCCACCTAGTCATATATATTTTACATTAGAAAAAATATATATCAATTACTAATTATCGTCTTATCTAACACTCCGTTGAATCATCCTCCCCGACTCCATCGTCATCGGGGATAGGTCTGAATCCATAATACCAACCCTTCTTCCTGCCGACCCTTGCCTGCGATTCATACCTAAACTTGACCTTCATCCCTGTTAACTTATCCTTCCACTTTATCTTATCATAACCTCCCTGTTTCAATCTCCATTCTAATTCTTCCTTGTGACATTGATAGACATCGTCATCGTTCCCGCATTCAAAGTTGTCCTCAAACCAAGTCTTGAATTTATTGTTATCTGCGATGGCGGAAACATTCTCTTCCGCCCAATCCGACGGGTAGGGTTTCAATCCGCCGTCCTCGTAGTATGCTTTGCTGTAATCCGTTAGCAAGTCAATCACGGCGTGTTTCAATTCGTTCGCCAATTCGTCGGGCAGTTTCTTGTTGACCTTGAACTCGCAAGTTTCATAGTTGTCCTCCGCAAAGTGTTCTCGGAAATCGCTATTCATCTGTAATAGGATATGCCTGCGATTGACTCCCTCGTCGCCGTTGGACTCCATTGTGTGGTTACTCGCAACGAACAACTTGAATCCGATTTCCATCTCCTGCTCTTCGCCGTAGAGTTTGTTGAACTGGATTGCCGTTCCGTTGGCGGTCTGCTTCAAGACCTCGTCATTCTGTTTACCTTCCATCTCGTCAATCCACAGAATTTTTAGACCGCCCCACGTAGCGATTGCCTTGTGGATAGCGGTATTTTTCGCACTGAATGTGGTGCTTCCCGAGTTCTTACACAATCCTTTCAATATCAGATTCAATGCTTCGGGCAGGGTGCTTTTTCCGTTGCTCGCCTTCTGTCCTCGCATATAGAAGAAGACCTGCTCCTTGCTTGCCTCGCCAGTCAAGGCATATCCGAAGGTTGACGCATAGTAGTCCAGATGCTTGTCGTTCCAATTACAAATCTTTTTCAGTTCCTTCCTGACCCTGTCCTTGTGTTCGTCAGTCGGCAGTTGATAGTTGAAATCAATTGTGCGGGTGAGGTAGTCGGATTGTTTCAGTCCGTTGCGGAACTTCTTGGTCTTCAAGTCCAGCACTCCGTTCTTGAACGGAAGCGTTCCGAGATTGCGGTCAAACAACTTATTACAATCTTTCTCATAGAGGTAGTCAATCAAATACTTTTTCAGATTATCGGCGAACCCACCAGTGGCGACCAATGCCCTTTGCTGTATGTATTTTTTCTCGTATTTCTGTAATTCTTTTTTCTTATCCTCGTCATCGGTGCGGTCAATCACATATGTAATCGTTGCCTTTGCCTCATCTATCTTTGCCTGTAAGAAGGTGATTATCTTTGCTCGGGGTTCTTCGTTCGGTTTCCACAATGCGGTGGTCGGGTCGTAAGTCCACCAGACTTTGGCGAAATACTTGACTTGCGTGGATAATACTGGTGCGAGAAACTGGGCGATGTCGTTCGCTCCCGCTTCCAGTATTTTCAGTTTCAGATACTTCTTGTTGGCGATTAACCAGTTTCGGTATTTGTCATACTCGTGCTTCTTCGCAATCTTCTCTAAGGTGTAGATACTGACGGGTCTGGGTTTCTTCTTGAAGTTGTCCCATAAGGTGCTTGCCTCGCTCTTCCACGCCTCGTCCACAAAATCCATAAGCATCTTCTTCGGGTATTTATTGTGGAGTAAGCACCCTACGATTTCTAACCACTCATCTCGGTCTAACCCCTTATTACCGATAATCGCTAATAGTTCGTAATACATATCGGGTTCTTTCTCTTCGGCGGTTTCTTCCTCGCTGACTACGACTGCGGTGCTTGCTCCTCCGCCAGTCACTTGGCGGACTTTCGGTGCTGGCGTTCCGTTGTGCTGGATAATCCTATCTAAGAACCCTTCCAACCAGTCCTCTTCGGCGGGGTTAATTCCGATAATCTTGAACGGGTGAGCGTTGTCACGGAACTGCCTTGCCTTGCCGACCTTGCCCGTTGTCTTATCAATGGTCGCACTCGGAGGAATGACCTGATTGACTTCCCCGTAAAAGACCTCCATCCCGCCGTGAGCGAGTTTGTTGTCCTTCATCAGTTTCATCTGCTCTACCTTTGCCTGAATCCTTTCGCTTGCCGTATAGTCCACCAACATATTGAAGTTCCCTTCCGTTCCGCCATTATATAAACCCCACTCATCCGACTTGACTTGATTCCATTCCTCCCAGTAACCTTTGGTCGTATCGCATCCGACCCGCAAGGATTCGCCTTCCTTCGGGTCTTTACGCTTCGCACCGCATATATCAAAGTCCAGCGATAGAATTAGCAATCCGTTGTCCTGCTTTCCGAGTCGCATACCGAAGCGGGGATTATCCCAATTGATTCCCGCCCTCAACTGCTCGGGCGGGATGCTCTCCCACTTACTCAGTAAGTTGCCGTTAGCATCTACGGGTTGCTTCTTAGCGTTGACATTCATAATGTTGAATCCGTTGGTCGCCAAGTCTTTCGCTAAACTGATGCCGTCCATTCTATACCTTATACTAACAAGATTTCTCTAAGCGTTTTAACTAAAAACTCTATTTTACTTCAATCTGATAAATTCCTAAATTAGAATCAATTTTCTTTGTTTTTGTGTTGGTTTCCGAATTTGTTATAATACAACAAATTGGGATTTAATTGGGTGTTGTGCCTAAATGCCTAATGTGTCTAACATTTGGAAGTCCTATTCTGAATCCTCAATAACCTGTAAATGAATCTCATCGGCAGGCAAGTTAGACACATTAGACACCGCTCGGACTTTCGCCCGCCTCTCCCTCATATAGTTCCGTTGGTAATCCCGCCACCTATCGGCGTTCACTATCTTCCACATCTGAATTCGCTCTTTGTTATATTCGTATGTGACAAACGCCATCTCTTCTACCTTATACTCACACAATATCTTTATGTCCTTATACTAAATAACTTATCTCTGGAATCCGTAAAAAACTACACCCCATTCACTGGCGGGACTTCCAGTGTATTCCACATTCATAATATCACCTGTATCAAACTCTACACCAGATGTCCCGTTTATATTCTCAACCTGCGAGTTGGTCTGCGTTGTATCTACTTCACAACTGAATGCTTCCGTATATAATAAAACGGGAACTCCCGTTGGAGGATTAAATGGGTCAGCGTTGTTCTGGGTCTTGTAATAAAACTTGAAGGACATAGTAGAGTTTGTCGTAGTATCAGCGTCAAACATCAGCGTCATCCTTGTAAGCGTTATAGGAACTGGGAAGCAGAAATACCTCAGTCGTTCGCCTGTATTCACACCTGCGGAGTAGGAAGGAGCGAATAGAACATCGTTCGCTGTGTCTGTGCTATTCTTATGTCCGTGAATAGAAAAAGTTAATAATGGTGTGCGTGAAGCAATTGTTCCAGTGCCGTATGTAGTAGCAGTCATTTTACCGACAACTCCAACATCGGTATTCGTGAGAGTGGTAGCAGTAGATGTTTGTGAGAACCTTGTGGTAGGCGTATTATCCGTTAAACTAATCGTAGCATTCCTGAGTGTGGTCGCCGTAGATGTTTGCGTATATCTCGCCGTCGGTGTAGCATCTCGTAGTGTAATTGTAGTCCCCGATGCCGTAAAACTACCTGTCTGTGTTAGTATTCCATTAGTTGCTATGTCGGTATTTGTAATGGTGGTCGTCCCGTTGTTCTGTAAGAACCTTGTCGTTGGAGTTGCGTCCTGTAAAGTAATTGTAGTCCCCTTTGCCGTAAAACTACCTGTCTGTGTCAGTATTCCATTCGTTCCGATATTCGTATTTGTTATTGTGGTTGTTCCATTGTTCTGTGTGAAACGGGTTGTCGGCGTGTCATCCGTCAAACTAATTGTCGTATTCCTGAGTGTTGTCAATGAACTATTTTGCGAAAATCTGGTTGTCGGTGTATTATCCGTTAAACTAATCGTAGCATTCCTGAGTGTTGTCAATGAACTTGTTTGTGCGAACCTCGTCGTCGGTGTAGCATCTTGTAAATTAATCGTTGTATTAGATATATTGGTCGCCAGTTTATCAGCATTAAACTTTTCTTGTGTATCTATCAATACATTGACCTCCCCTTCCAATCCTGAATATATTGTAGATTTTAGACCTCCTTGAATATAAGCGAGTTCATTCGCAATCACGGAACAATCGCCATATACGGATTGAATAAGAATATCGCCAGTTGAATTATCTGTAATATTAGTTCCTCCGCTTAATGATGTGATATTCATAGTTGTATTCGTGAGCGTGGTTGCGGATGAACTCTGTGTATATTTAGTTGTATTAAGTCCTGTCCCGCTTACAAGGTTGATTGTGTTGTTTGTTAAGGTTGATGCTGTTGAACTTAAATCAATCTTATCCGCTCCTCCCGATTGGATTTTCGTTGTATCATTGTTGAGTGTAGTTTCAGTTGCGTTAATTGCGACCCTATTCGTCCCGCCTGACTGGATATTTGTATTCGTATTATTCATCGCCGTAGTAGTTCCATCAATTGCTACCCTATTTGTTCCACCTGACTGGATATTAGTGGTATCATTGTTGAATGTAGTCGTTGTTGCGTTTGTTGTAATCTTGTTCGTTCCTCCCGACTGGATATTGTGGGTTGTATTATTCAGAGTAGTTGCCGTATTCGTTAATAGTAATTTCGTGGCGTTGTTAACTTGGTATGTTTGTTGTGTTGAAAAATTATTAGAAAAATTAGAAGCAGTCATTTGTAATGTATTCAAACCACCAGCGGAGAGATTTAGTGTGGAAGTAGCATAGATTGACGTATTCATAACATCAGTCACAAACTTATCATCCCCAGCAATCTGTAAAGCACAAGTATTGGAAGGATTAATAAGTGTAGACCCAGTATTAGAAAAGTTTAAACTCGCCTTATCCGCTACAATATTCGTTGTCAAGTTCAGAGTTCCAGCAAGGTTTGTCGTTCCATTGAACTGCTGGGTAAAACCATCAGCGAATGTCTTCGCACTGCTTATGGTTTGCGTGGTGTCTAACAGCACCGCTCTGTCTAAAACTTCTTGGATGCCTGTAAAGTCATCACCACCACTCATAGATAAAGACGAACTTCCCGATGTGTATTCCATTATATAATAACTATATATAATAAAATCTCTATATTCTCACGGAGGAATTATGTGATTTCGCTATGAAAGCGGGATTTTCCCAGTAAAGTTCGGTTTTCGTTATTATATCTAACATATATAAACAAAAACCAATTGGTTTTTGTTTATATATTCTCGTTTTCGTATCTAAATCACATCTTTCCCAGTAAATATCGGTTTTCTTACTTATATATCGCTAAATCATCACTTTTCTTTCTCGGACGCTTCGTATTATCCGTTATGTGAATATTCACCAATGAATAATCATTCGGGTCGCCGTGATGAGATAATGAAGTGATTGTCCGATTTCTATAATCGTGGTTCGCTCCGTGTGAGTGTAAGGTCTTTACCCATCGTCCACCTCGCTTGTAAACCACGCAAGTCGGACATTCATAAAAAACAGAATTCCGCCACAACTCAACTGCCTCCACATTCATAATTCGCCCATCCTCTTCGTCCCTAAATGCTTCCATATATACCTTATACTAACATATATCTTTATATTAAAATATGTTAGTATATTAATTAAATATTCCTAAATCGTATTTCTTGTTCCTCCTCTTCCTCTCCGCTTCCGCATCCGCCTTTTTCCTCTTCGCAATACTCTCTGGCGAATTGTAAGACTCTTTGGTGAAACCTCTCGCTCTTCCAGATGATTTCTCATAGACGAGGTCTTTACTCTGTCCCTTACTCGGGTCGCCCCTCACCACTTCCTCTTTTTTAAATACACTTCCAGTCGCTCTCGTTCCTTTGGGTTTAACTAATTCCCCTCTCACCTTCGTTCCAGGTTCTAATTTGCCTGTGTTGACTATCTTGCCGTTGACTTCATACCTTCCTTCACCTGTCTTAACTACTGCTGGTTTAACTGGATAATCCCCCTTACCCGTCACACCAGACATCGCCATATTCGGGGACTTGGCGACATTACTCTTCGCTTTGGTTTCAGCATATGACTTAATCATTTGACCTATTGTTCTATTGTCTAAAAGGTTCATTATATACTATACCTAAATATTTTATTCCTTGATGTAATCACCCTGCTGAGAAACAGAATGCGACATCATTTCAGCATCCTTCGCCATATCGTCCGTCACCTTTCCATACTTACTCGTCAAATAAGAATGCCTCAACATACTCGCTCCCACCTTCTTTCCGAATATGCGGTTCAATGCCTTTGTCATTGCCGACCCACTCGTCCGCTTTGTATCCGTCGGAAACAGAATGAACTGGTCGTCCTTAATATCCATCAATTCAATATACCTATCCAGCACCTTCTTCAATCCAGTAGACACCACGAAGTTTTCCTTCCCATACTTTGCCGTCTTGAACTTATTGAAATAGAACTTGCCTTCACTACTGCTGTAATAATTGAAATCATCATTGGTCTTCTTATCCGTATCTAATTTCATAAGATAATAGTCGGCGTTGCGTCGGGGCGGGGTCATCACATACAGAGACAGCAACGTGTAATCGTGTAGGTTCTGTTTCGCCAGTCTGCTCTTGGCGATTAGGTCGGGCGTAGCATTCACTGCCTCCGCCTCCAATTCCTTATGTATCTTCAACACCTCCTCCCAGTCAACCCAGTTCTCCTTCTGAGTTTCCGTTTTCTCGTGCGGGTCAAGCGTATTGAAATAATCCTTCTGCTCGTTCAGCATTGCCTTGTAGAAAACATTCGTCTGGTTATAGGGTTTGCTATTCAACACATTCAGAACGCTGACTACACTGGTGATGTAACTCTTCTTCGTATTCTTATTGCCTAAACCATCTATCAGAGATTTAATATATTTGGTGTCCTTCAAGAACGACAGACTTGTGAAATCCTTATTCTTATTCAGTTTCTTCAACTTGGTGAGGTATAGTTTCGCTGTCCCCTCTGCGAGTTCATTCGCTATTAACTTCTCCTTAATCCCGACCATAAACTTGGTATCCGTTGGCGGTTGTGCTTTACGAGGCATTATAGTATATAATAAGATATTATTATATATTATTTACCGACTTTTATATTTGTGTCTAATGTGTCTAATGTGTCTAACTTATAGAAGTATAGGAGCAGGAAATCGGAATCCTGAAAATAGTTTTAGAACCCCAGAATTTTAGACACATTAGGCACACCACCTAATTAGATTTGCCCTTCGGCGTTAGTTCCCATTGCGAGTTGGTTCAACCTACTCCTCTGCCTCATCTGTTCTCTTTCACCCTCGCTCATTTTTAAACCACCTCCACCTTGACTTACTTCTCGCCCACTCTTGTATACACTGAACCCCCTGTATCCACTACCTCCTTCGGTTTCATAACCACTCTCGTTCGCTGTGTCCTTCATTGCTTGAAAAGCATTATCAAAAGCAGACCTCAATGGGGCGGACTTGTCACGCTTCTTACCCTTATCACTTCGCACCTTCCTTTGTCTAACTGCGGGGGTTTCAACTGCGGGCGGTTCGGGCGTTCCTTGTAGAGTAGATGTGAAAGGGGTCGTCGGCATACTCATTCGCTCACCTGCCCTCACCATCACCGCCTGCGTATTTTCACCACCCGCACGAGTTCCACCACCTAATCTCGCTGTCAGAGAACTCTTCTGTTCCGCCTGACTGACTATCGGAACTGATGGTCTGCGAACTCCATCTGCTGGGACTGAGAGTAATGGTTGCTGTGAACGGAGGCGTTGTAATTCATCTAAATACGGGGACTGGTCGTAGATGCGACGGATGACGACTTGCGGTGCTTGATTGTCACGGAGTATCTGCTGGAATGATGACTTGCCTTGCGGTGGTTCACGAATACGCCTGCGTCGCCTCTTCTTCCTCTTCTTAGTTTCAGCAAGGTTAATCACCACCTTGACATTCTGCTTCTGTTCCTGCGTTTGCTTCACCATTATATATATTCAATATATTTTAATCGTGCTGACAATCTTTACATTGATGGTCGCTTTCTTCGCCATCCATCAACTTTAATTTCGTAAAGTTCTTATAGTAGGTATTCGTCCTCTGATTATAAAACAAAAAATTATAAGGTTCATCATATACATAATCCATCAGAGTTTTCATATCTTTCCTATCCATAGCAAAGACATCGTCGGCGAATGACTGAATTTCTATGAGGGACTTCGGGCGGAACACAATGTATGCGTCCACCAATGCTCGCCACTGCTTCGGCAAGAATTTAAGCGAGATTACCGAGATGATTATATTAATCTTGTAATGTCGCATCTTGAATATCATTTTCTTGAAATATGCTTGGACTACCTTGCTCTTCAACTCTTCTGAAAAATCATCGCATATGAAACACGAATTTCCGCCTTCCTCTTTCACTTCTAAACAATCAGCAATAATCTTTTCAAATGTGGCGGGCGATAAATCGTGGTGTATCCTTGCGGGGTTGTGGTTTTTAAATGGATGGTTCTCTTCGCTATCCATAACCTCTTTCGGCGTAACATAATGAACGGCATCAAACACGTGCTTAAATACTTTCGCTTTCCCGCCTCTCGTCATTATACTATTCAAGAAGGAACTCTTCCCAGACCCCATATGACCGCTCACACAATAGAATGCGTTCTTGTCAAAGAATGGTCGTGGGACATCTAATTTATTATCTATCGTTTGTTTCGTTGGTCGTATCTTGATAGCATTTTCTTCTACTTCTGTTATAATCATCTTACTATAACTTGATATTTTTATTTTATAGATTTGTTGGGTTTTATGAAATTCTGTAATGAGTGCGATTGAAGTGTGTTACCCAATCGCTCCGCCCCGAAAAATGCTAATCTGCCTGCGGGTATCGTATCTAAAACTGGTCTGGCGAATTTCAGGAAACTCTGTGCGATAGTCGGTTTCTGATTAGTCTTGTATGTCTTGAATGTCCCGACCATTGATGACTTGAAGTTCGCACTTATATCATCGTCGGCAATCCGATGGTGGACGCTCTTGTCCTTGATGTCATAGTAATACTTGTTGGTTTTAGATATAGGTTTATTCTGGAATGGCGATGCCCCCGCATTGAATGTATCTAATCGCTTGGTGTTCTCTCTGATATACGGATTATACGATAATGCTCTGCTCGCACTATGACCTCCGAGAGAATGTCCCGAGAGATAAATATCGCTCGTCGGGTCTTTCTCTCGTATCTTCCTGTAAATGTCTTCGGTCGCTTTTGTTCGCCGTTTCGTTAATCGGTCGCTGTTCGCTTGTCCCGTAAGGATTTTAAAGTCCGCCTTTAAATCCCGCCCCGCAGTCGGAGCATTTACATCCGTCCCCCTGTGACTTACAATATAGTGTCCGCTGGTGTTATTCTTAAATACCGATATATCATTACGCCCTCCATAGTCTTCTCTCGTATATCCTTCGGGAACACCACCGCCTGTATAGGACGCTTCATTTGCTCTCGCTAAATCCTGTATAGAAGGTTCACTCATATTTATATATAACTATATATTATTATCTGATGATGTATCGCTTGTATCAACGAGTAAATCTTGTGATGGTGATGCTGGTATTGTTGGGTTGGGTCGCACGATTACCAGTGTGTCTTCTACTCTTTTTTTTAGGACTATGGATGCTTCTATCAGTTTAACATATTTCCCATATTGTTCCTGTAAAAACTGGTCGGGTTCAATTGTTCGGTGGGCGGGTTTCAATGACAAGTATTTGTATATATCTGTATTGAGTATGTAATATTCCTTGCTGTCTACCAGTTCACACTCCATCTGTTTCTGAATACCGAAATACATTTCCAGACTGCCTATGATGCCGACTATCAATGAGAGAAACATATTGCCGAGCGAAATATATTCTTGGGGTAGGAACGCTTGGAATGAAACTGCTCCGATGGAATTCAATGCCGACAAAATTATTACGGGGCATCGGTAGTATTTCAATCGGGATTTCAGCACTAAATATCTCTTGCGGTGGTAGTTCGCCAGAACATTGGAATTCTGCCGTATATTATCCAATACCTGTTCTATATCATCGTTCATACTATTACTTGATATAATAGTATGAAATTATAAATCCATTGCGTGGTGTGTCTAATGTGTCTATTGTGTCTAACTTTTAAACTTATAGGGGCGGAAAAGGTAAAAACCTAAAACGATTCTGAAACCTTAGAATTTTAGACACATTAGACACATATGTAGATTCCACCCAATTCCAATATATAGAGGGTCTGTGCGTAAAGTAAAAATGCGAATAGAGGGGCATTACATATATAAAATAAAACAATGATAACCATCGGGATAACTTATTTGCTGACGCTGACAATACCATCCGACATAGAGCATTCCACGATAACATCATACATAACGAATGCGTCTACGACCGCATCTTGGTCTGCCCCACCAGTCCACGCCTCCTTGTGAACTCCCTGAAAGTATATGTTAGAGGAGTTGGTGTCAAGACCCGACACGACTTTGTCGCCACCCGTGAATTCCTCAAAATCAATTCCAGCAACGAAGGCGTTAGTGACAACATCACCCCTGCCGAGATACTGACCCCTCGTGAAGTTGACCTCAAAGTTGGGGGAGTGGAGTTCACCGAAGACTTTCGCAACCTCCATAAACGCCTCCGCTCCCGTGTAGTTGGACGCTCCCGAAATTCCGCACTGGATTTGCGTTGGCGGAAACTGCCTGCCCCCCACGTTCCACGAGAAATAATCAAGTGTAGGGAAGAAGCGACTGCCTACCTTGTTAAGATTAGCAGTAGAGGCAGAGGCGTTTGTAGCGTAACGCCAGCACATCAGAATACTCTTGACCGCAGAGAAACGGGCAGGGATGAGGATGGACGAAACGAGAGAAGACTTGCTCTGAGTGGATTGGTAGTTGGAAACTCCAATTGCGTGTGTCTTCAATACCCCTCCCGCCTCACGAACCAACTGGTCGTGAACGGCAGGTTCTACATCAACATAGTCCATTTGGAGGCGGATATTCGTGATGCTGTAAGCAGTTCCAGTAGTTCCGAAGACCGCACGAGCAATGGTGTCAAACACAATGCGGAGGCGAATGCCGTCCATCGCAGGCATATACTGCTGACTGAGAACTCCGAGAACCGACGAGTAGAGCGGAAGGGTCGCACGATACGCAACACCAGTGGAGTGGGGGAACGGGATTTTCGTCCCCAACCTGTTGTTGATTACACGACCGACCTCAGCATTCACTCCGAGAATGATGTTGGCGATGGTATTGTCAGCAGAGGTGAAAGTAGCGTTCTCAACCAGAGTATCGGCATTGCCGTCAAACCAGTGTCCCTCCAAAATAGACCCAACACCCCTGTTGCGGTTCTTGGTCTGAAAATCCTGCTGGATACCAGCAAACACGTTATACTGGTCTAAATACTCAACTGACTGCGACTGGACGATGGTTTCAATCGCCCTGATGAACGAGTGAGCGGAACCATTTGCGGGTCCGAGCGGTTCAGGCATCAAGTTGTCCCCCGCAATAGTAGAAGTCCCAGTCACGGAGTAATCAAAACTCAAATACGAATTTTGCCCGTTAATCATTGAGTAA